>Ga0070670_100000846_pt1 | contig 23930 bp, 17 predicted proteins | sample KBSS63metaG_FD_64665 | JGI IMG/M metagenome (GOLD analysis project Ga0070670, IMG submission 64665) | Switchgrass rhizosphere microbial communities from Kellogg Biological Station, Michigan, USA - KBS S6-3 metaG | ecosystem: Host-associated > Plants > Roots > Rhizosphere > Soil ... | reverse complement strand
GCGTCGCCCTCCCAGGTCTATGACGCGCTGCCAGACAGCCCAATGAAGGGTGAAATCTCGAAATTCCTCGTGCCGTGGAAGGCGAAATACCAGGACCGCGATCCGAATTGGGCGGCTCGTGGCTGGGATGCGGTTGAGATCACGGCCTTGGCGATCGAGCGGGGCAAGAGCTTCGAAGGCGCGAAGGTGCGCGATCAGCTCGAAACTATCTCAGGCTTCCAGGGCACCACCGGCGTCTACAATATGTCGCCGACGGTGCATCAGGGCATCACCGTCAACCCGTTCCTGCTCGCGAGCATAATCGGCGGGCGCGTCCTAGTCGTGAAGTGACGGCCGTTCTCGAAGTCCGGCAACTTTCGGCGCGCTACGGGCGCGTCGAGGCGCTGCATGACATCAGTCTGTCGGTTTTGGACGGCGAGTTCGTGGCCGTGTTAGGCCCCAATGGGGCGGGGAAGAGCACGCTGATGCGCGCCATCATGGGCCTCGTCGCCAATTCCGGCGAGGTGCGCTTTGGCGGCGAGGCCTTGCCGCGCCAAGCGCCGGACGCCTGCGTCGCGCGTGGCGTGGTGCTGGTGCCGGAAGGCCGCGGAATCTTCGCGCCGATGACGGTCGCGGAGAACCTCGAACTTGGCGCCTACTTGCTCAACGACGGCGTTGAACTTGGGCGTCGTCGCGCGCGCGTATTTGAACTGTTCCCGCGGTTGCGGGAGCGGCTCGGCCAGATCGCAGGTTCTTTGTCCGGCGGCGAGCAGCAGATGCTGGCGGTCGGGCGCGCGCTGATGGCCGATCCGAAGATTCTGCTACTGGACGAGCCGTCGCTCGGGCTTGCACCGCGAATCATCGAAGAAATCCTGGGAACGCTTGCGCTGCTCAACAAAGAGGGCCTGCCTATCGTCCTGGTGGAGCAGAAGGCGCCGCTGGCGCTTCGCCTGACCAACCGCGCCTACCTGCTGTCAGTCGGCCGGCTGATTGCCGAAATCGATCCGCGCACCATCACATCCCATGACGAACTCGCCCGCTATTATCTATCATGACCGGCTGCGGCGCGGCCTCGCGGCGCTGCCGTGGGCGGTGGCATGCGCGATGCTGGCATATGCATTCATCGCTGGTGGCTATCTCGTCACAATCATGTCGTTCGCGATGATTTACGCGGTTTTCATCATCGGGCTGAACGTGTTCATGGGATTCGCCGGACAGGTGTCGTTCGGGCACAACGCTTTCGCGGCACTGTCTGGCTACGCCTCGGCCGTGCTCACCGCCACCTATTATTGGGATCCGATGGCAGCGTTTGTCGTGGGTCTCGGCCTCGCATTGCTCGTGGCGCTCGTGGTCGGCTGGCCGACGCTGCGGCTCAAGGGCCACTATCTCGCCATGGCGACTCTGGCGATCGGGCTGATCGTGTACGAAATCGCGATCCAGTGGCAGTCGGTGACACAAGGCTACATGGGCATTTCCGGCATCTCGCCGCTTGGCATCGGCGGCTACGAGGTCGTGTCCGACCGCGGCAAGCTTTTCACGCTCATGATCATCGTGGGCCTGTCGAGCTTGGCTGCAGCGCGCCTGCGTGCGTCGCGCTTCGGCAGGGCGCTCGCCGCCATCGCTGGAAGCGAAGATGCGGCCCGCGCGCTCGGCATCGATGTCGCGCATTACAAGCTCGCCGCGTTCCTGGTCTCCGCCGCCTATGCGGCGCTCGCGGGCTCGCTATTCGTGCATGTGGTCGAGTTCGTCAGCCCAGAAGTGTTTGGTCTCAACATGGTGGTGGTGGCATTCACGATGCTCTACGTCGGCGGCATTGGCACACTGGGCGGGCCGATTCTTGGCGCGGTGATCGTGAGCCTGCTGCCGGAGATATTCCGGGGCTTCAAGGACTATCAGGATTTATTCTACGGTGCGGGGCTGATCCTGCTGCTGATCTACGCGCCGAAAGGCCTCGCCGCGCTTGGCAACATCGTCCCGCGCAGGGGAAAGGCATGACGCTCCTTTCTCTGCAAGGCGTGACTCGGCAGTTTGGTGGGCTCGTCGCCGTAGATGCCATCGATCTCGACGTCACAGATCGTGGCGTCACCGCCTTAATTGGCCCGAACGGTGCGGGCAAAACCACGCTGTTCAATCTGATTTCCGGTTTCCAGACACCGAATGCCGGCCGCGTCGTCTTCGCTGGCGAGGACATCACCGGCCGCCCACCCGAGGCCATCGCGGCGGCGGGCCTCGTTCGCACCTTCCAGCTCGTGCAGCTTTTCCAGAGTCTTTCGGTACTGGAGAACGTCCAGGTCGGCTGCCATCTCCACACCAATGGTGGATTCTGGTCGGCGCTGCTGCGAACTCGCGCCACGCGGCAGGTCGAACGCGAGGTCGAGAAGCGCGCCCGCGAACTGCTGGGCTTCGTCGGGCTCGAAGGCGCCACTGATATGGACGCAAGCGCTCTCGCCTATGGACAACAGCGGCTGCTTGAAATCGCCCGCGCGCTTGCTGCGCAGCCCAAACTTTTGCTGCTCGACGAGCCTGCGGCCGGGCTATCCGCGGATGAATCCAAACGCCTTTCGACCGCGATTCGCGCCATTGCCCAGCGCGGCACGACGGTACTCCTGATCGAGCATGACATGAATGTCGTGATGAACACGGCCGATACCATCGCCGTGCTGGATTTCGGCCGCAAGATCGCCGAAGGCCCACCCGCCACCGTCCGCGAAAATCCCGCCGTCATCGCCGCTTATCTCGGAGTGGGGCATGCCTGACCTGTCATATCTGCCCCAGATCGCCCTCTCCGGCGTTGCAGTCGGTTGCATCTATGGCCTAATCGGTATCGGCTTCTGCGTCATCTACAACGCAAGTGGCATCGTGAACTTCGCCCAGGGCGCGTTCGTCATGATGGGCGGGATGATCGCCTACAGCGCGCTGAAAACTCTGGGCCTGCCGCTGCCGCTTGCGGCCGCCCTCGCCATCGTCGCGGTAGCTGCCGCAGGTGTCATCATCGAACGCATCGTCGTGCGTCCGCTGTGGGATCGCAGAGCGACGATGTTCGTGATGATTCTAGCGACGCTAGCGGCGCAGATCGTCATCGAGCGCTTAGCCCTGATTCTCGCCGGCGACCAGCCAAAGACATTGCCCCCGTTTTCCGACCTGCCGCCGCTTCGGATTGGCGGAGTTGCCGTCAGCTACCAGTTGCTTTGGATTATCGGAATATCGCTCCTACTGATCCTGCTGCTTAATCAGTTCTTCAGAAGGACCAAGGCAGGCAAGGCAATGCGCGCCTGCGCCTTCAATCGAGAGGCGGCCTCACTCCAGGGCATCAACGTCGCGCGGATGCTGTCGCTGTCGTTTGCGCTGTCGGCGGCGCTTGGCGCCATCGCTGGCGTTCTCATCACGCCGACCCAATACACCGCCTTCAACGTCGGCGTGCCGTTCGCGATCTCTGGCTTCATCGCCGCAATCGTCGGCGGCTTCGGCCATCCGGTCGGCGCCTTCATGGGCGGGATCATGCTGGGATTAACGCAATCGATTGCCATCGTAGCTCTCGGCGCGGGACTCAAGAACGTTGCCGCACTCTCGGTTCTGCTGATCTTTCTTTTCATCCGGCCCGGAGGCATTCTTGGGGAAACAAAGTAATGGAGGAATTCATGGACCTACACCAGATCGACTGGGAGAACATTCCATGGGAACCGGTTCGCGAAGGCATCACGCGCAAGGCGTTCTCCGGCAACGGCGCGACGATCGCCCTGCACAAGCTCATGCCTAAGCACGAGCCGAAGCCGCACAAGCATACATACGAGCAGATCGTCTACATCCTCGCCGGGAAGATCCGTTTTCACATCGGCGACAAGAGCGTCGTACTCGGGCCCGGCGGCCTGCTGCAAATTCCGCCGGACGTTATGCATTGGGGCGAGGTGGTCGGCGACGAGCCGGTGCTCAACCTCGACATCTTCACCCCGGTGCGGGAGGAATACGCCCCTCCGCCGTCGTCTTGATTCGTGGACACTGCATCGGGTGTTGAAATCGTCGGCCGCTCAGATAGGCGAAATAACGGCTTGAAGCGCTGCCCGTTTAAACTTCAGAGTGTTAGGCATCATAGGCAACGACCACGGGAGCATTGAGCTTGTCCAAGTGCCGCTGGCTGCTTGGCGACCGCCCTCGCCCGTCATGACGAGCGAAATCAAATTTTAGGACAAGAAAATGCACAATAGACCAGACGGCGGCGTGTTTGCGCCGGCCTCTTCGAGACGCGCGCCCCGCGCATTCGAAGGAATTGTCACGCAGGCTAGGCATCAAGGAATACCGGCTCCAGGAGCTGGCTAACAAGTTCAAGATACCATTCGGCTTCAGCACCGCGGGCAGATTGTTTATTCGGCGCGATGCTCTTGGGCAATGGCAGGCTGCTGCGCGGCAGGGTCGGTAATGCGCGCCTGAAAAAAACGAGCATAAAAACATTCAATGCGATCCTCGATCAGTTCTGGGTCATCGAGCAAGGCACCAAAAGCAATCGAAGTTCGACGACAGCTGGAGTTTACAGGAGCTGGAGGTGGCATTGAGCAGGCTGGAAGCGGAGAAAAGCCGACGCTCCATGGCGAAGCAGGCGAGGTGGAAGATGATTTGCCTGCAGGTGATATGTGACGACGGCGAGGATTTGACCGCCGAGAGGAAAAGAATTCACGCCGAGCACCTAGAGCAGCCCCCGGAAGACATCCTGGGCCGAGGACCGGGTCGGCCGCGATCCGCTGACTAGCGCCAGGGCGATCTTGAAGGGTGTGACGAAGACGGGGCTCGATGGCTGCGGGCTGCGACAACGAGCAAGAGCATTGTATAATGGCGGCGTTCCTGAGCGTGTTGGATGAAGCAACCGGGCGGTGCATCGGGTTCCTGCTTAGCCAGGGCCCGCGTGTTGCAATATCGCTGGCGCCCACTATGTTTTGGGTGTGTCACCTAAGCGTCACGGGATGAGCCAGATGGCTGTTACGATTCACAAGCCACAAAATACAAAAGAAAATACCTTCATAGTTAGGATCGCCAACGATGATAAAGCGACCGGTTGGATCACCCTCCACTTCGATTCATTGGAAGTCGCTAGAGAAGTACGTACCCATCTCAAAAAGGTAATCAAAGTTGGCGCTCACAATATGTGATCAGCCTTGCGGGCAGTCAGGCCGTTCTTGACTCGCAGAGCCTCGCTGGTGCGTTTAAACGCGATCAGCTTCATCTACCAGGCCCTTCTAACGTCACGCCCGTCATCAAGGGGGCAGGCGTTAGCTGGCCTTTTTCGCCGCTACGCCTGAGCGCCCGCGAGTAGCGGTAGTCAGCCATCTCGACAGCCTTGCGGCCGATAAAGCGAAATGTCTACGGACCGCATCCACGTTCGCTTTGGGCGATGTGAGACGTCGTGCCGGGGATTTCCGGAGCGCAGGGCCTGGTCGGACCTCCGCTCACCCAGATGGGCCGGCGTATTTATATCGCCTCGAGCTTGTGCTCTCGAGGAACCAGCAAGGGTGAGGATTTTGCAGTATGCGGCCGGTTGCATCGCGACCATGCGAGCTATTGCGCATCATCAATATATCGGAATTGATTAGTGGTAGGGACAGCTACGCGGACAGGTAACGACATGCCCGCATTTGGGTAGTGGTGGCCTAGAGTCGAGTCAGCAGCGCTACCTAAAGGAACGCAGCGGCCGCATCACGAAATCTCGTGCATGGGCGATCGCACAATGATCCGCCGAACTTTAATTGGCGTCCGAGAGCAACCGGACCTTTAGCTAGACAGACAAGCAACCAAGGCATTAATAGTGTGCTGGCTCTCCGCAAGGAGTTGACGACGAGGAGGAGTTCCTTGGTTGCCACGAGCTGGGCCGTCAAAGGCTTTGGCAGGCCAACGAAATTGGGATAATAATGTCGAGTAATCATGATTTGCTTGAGGCTGAGGAGCTCCTGGACCTCTGGTGCGCGCTTTCGCTGAGGCACGTATCTTTGGAAGGCGGGCGATGCTCTTGCGGCCGCCAGCATGTCACATTGAGGCTTACCGATTTTGAAGAAGACATTGGCGAATACCTTTACGATGATGCCGCGCGAGCACAACGGCAGGATATCAATGCCTTCCTTCGCGCCCACGGGCGCGATGCGGAGACAGGCCTGTGGAATATCGACAGGCTTGTGCGACGTCTGGCGAGTGCGGAACCAGAACTTGGCTTAACAGCGGATATTCGGGCTGCGTTGGTCGCGAAGTTGCGGCCGATCATCGAATCTTTTGATCGCTTACATGTTTGAGTTTAATAAGCCGCCCATCCGGGAAGTGCAGATTCATGACGAGGTGTTTGCAGCGAGCCGCGAGCATAATGCGGATCGTTGCGGGCGAACAAATGCTACGGTCGGTGTGGCGTAGCGTTCAAAGTCACGAGCAAGCGCGATTGCGGCTGAGCCACGCAAAACGTTCGTTTCGACGATTCAGCGTTTGGGCAAGACCTCGCAGCCGACATCATCGGAACGCCTCACGATGCGCAACCGCGATCCCCCTTGCGCCAGACGCCGAGCGCCGAAGTCCGCGGACGACCTGCTCCGATGCGATGAGAGCGTACGTGCTGGGCGGCGCGAGGACCGGAGCATCTTTGCCAAGTGACCGATGAGTCTTCAACTCGTTACAATAGACGGCATATCTCGTCAGGATCCCGACCCCGCCCATGACGATAGCTTGATCATATACTTCGCTAATTGTCGCAATCGGCAGAAAGCAGAGACAGAGTGGTGCGTGACCCTCAGACCATGCGATACTTCGTGCCAGACAAACAGCAGTGCCATCGCAGATGACCTCGTCGAGCGACAGTAATGTCTGTTCGGGAGCCTGCCCCGTCGCCATCGTTGGAACATGCGCTATGACGTCCGCGGCTCATCGCGTCGTAACAATGGATTTGGTTATTCGCGCAATTCGGCCGGGTCTGGCTCGGGTTGGATTCTTGAGCGCCTTGCCCGAACTTTGCAGGCGTTTGAAAGACTTCATGGATCAAGCCGATCTGCCACAGGTTGCCACAGGTCAGTAGTCGATTGGCTGTATCGCGCGCTCCCTGAGGGGACCTCAAGTCAAGCGCCGCGCTAGTTCCTCAAGCTGTTCGCAAGGGCGTCTGAGCTATTCAAGGCAGGCGCACCAACATTTCGCACCGCAAAAAACGAATTGACACCGAGAAATCTTGCTGTATATTTCGGAATACGAATAAATATTCGCAATCCGAACAAAAGCGCATGAAACTGAATTCCCGACCCATCTCCGAGGCGTTAGTGCATGGCTTCCGCGTCCTTCACACGTTTACGGCATCAGAGTGTGCACTAACGGTAGGGCAAATCGCTAACCGAGCGGACATCGACAGTTGTACTGCCTTCCACCTTGTTCAGACGCTAGTAATGCTCGGATACATCGAGAGAATCCCGCACAGCAAACAGTTCCGGCTGACGCTTAAGCCGCTTGAATTAGGGTTCCACGCAATTGTGCAGAACCCGGAGTCGTTTAATTTCCGTGGTGGGATTGACAACGGTCCGCGCGATCTGAATAGATGTTCGCTATCCGAACTGTTTGAGAACGATCGTTCGCATACCGAACGCCCCGATAGAACGAAGTGATCAATGCGTGGAAAGTCAAACGAGCCGAAGTCGCGGCCTAGCGACCTCAATCCAAAAAATACGGTCCAGTCCCTGGCGAAGGGGTTCCGCGTCCTTCAAGCCTTTACAGCCGAAGAGCCTGAGCTGAAGCTTAGCGAGGTTGCTCGCCGCGCCGGCTTAGACAATGGTACGGCGTTTCGTCTGCTCGAAACGCTCGTGATGCTGGGCTATCTAGAGCGCTTTCTAGAAACGAAACAATACCGTCTAACTCTGAAGCCCCTCGACCTAGGCTTTAATGCTATCGCCCGCATGGACCTTCGGACGATCGCGCAGCCGGAGCTTCGCACCCTCGTCGGCGAGGTGCGTGAGGCCGCGAGCGTAGGCATTCTGGATCGCGACGAGGTCGTCTATATCGAGCGCTATCAAGAGGGGCAGGCTCGCTTGGGAGTGGACATAAGGGTGGGCAGCCGCCTCCCTGCTTATTGTACTGCTATCGGCCAAAGCATTCTCGCCTTTCTGCCACGTGCTGAGACACGAAGAATTCTAGGTTTGACCCGCCGAGTTAAGGTCAACGATCATACGCCTGTCACGCTGGAGGAAATTGAAGAAAAGCTCGAAGAAGCCCGTGCGGCAGGATATGCGATCTCAGACTCCGAATACATCGCCGGGCTACGCGTATTGGCCGCTCCTATTTTAGGCGCGGACGGCTTCGCCATCGCCGCCCTGAGCGTGGCTGCACCCTCGCCGCGCATGTCGATCCGGGAATTTGTGGATCTCACTGCCGGACCGGTGACCGCGTCAGCCGCAAAAATCGCGCATGCCTTGTCAGCTGCCGGAAATACGGTGACCCAGTCCGCGCGAAAATCCAACAAGTAGGAACCCTGAAAATTCGCCCTCTCGTACAACTGCAGAAAGCGAGCTTAAGAATCGACTAGAGACCCTTAAGGCCTAAAAAAGCAGACCTCACGAAAGGTCTGCGATAGGGAATGGAAACGGAGTACCCTATGGTAGCGCATGCCGTCACCGTTGACGCGGTGCCCAGCGTCGAATCCGTCATTGCCAGACTAGAACGGCTCCCGATTTCTCGAGAACTCACTGTCGCTCGCATTGTTATCGGAAGCGCGACGTTTTTTGATGCCTACACGGTCTTGGCGATTGCTTATGCAATGCCGGTGTTAGCGCGCGAATGGAATCTCACTCCAGGCCAGATCGGGGCAATTCTCTCTGCGGGATATCTGGGCCAATTCTTCGGCGCGCTTTTCTTCGGGTGGCTCGCAGAACGCATCGGTCGGCTCAATGTATTATTAATCACCGTTGTTGTCTTTACATCGATGGATCTTGCGTGCCTCTTTGCGTGGGACGCAACCTCCATGATGGCATTCCGCTTCGTTCAAGGAATTGGTACTGGTGGGGAAGTGCCAGTCGCTAGCGCTTACATGAACGAATTCGTAAGCGCCAAACGTCGCGGCCGCTTCTTCCTCCTCTATGAGGTTCTGTTTCTCGTCGGCCTGCTCTCGGCTGGTCTCATCGGCTATTTTCTCGTGCCGATCTATGGCTGGCAGGCCATGTTTATCGTTGGCCTCGCGCCGGCCATTCTCACAATTCCGATGCGATGGTTCATGGTGGAATCGCCGCGTTGGTTGCTGACCGTCGGTCGTGCCCAGCAGGCGAGCGATATTGTCGCTCGGATGGAAAATGGCCTGATTCGGCGTGGGGCTACCCTTGAGCCTCCCAGTACCGCCATCCGTCCGCTCGACACAGCAAGATCGGACATACGCGAACTATTTAGGGGAATCTATTTTCCGCGTACCCTTATGCTCGTCGCATTATGGGTCTGCTCATACATGATCGCCAATGGTTTGATCACGTGGTTACCGACCTTATACCGCCAGATCTTTCAGCTACCTCTGCAAACGAGCCTTGCCTATGGGTTCACCACAAGCGCCTTCGGCTGTATCGCAGCGCTATTTTGTGCCCTTTACATAGACAAGGTGGGCCGAAAAGTCTGGTACACGTCGGCATTTTTCCTCGCCGCTGTCCCAATGGTGATTCTGGCAATTTTGGGAGCGACCTCCGCCCTGGAAGTGCTCATCTTCGCGACGGCGACATACGCTATAATCCAAACCGTAACATTCTCTCTCTACCTTTACTCGGCGGAGCTCTACCCCACGCGCTTGCGTGCTATTGGTGCGGGCTTCGGAAGCGCGTGGCTACGCATCGCTTCGTCCATCGGACCTTTGCTGGTCGGATGGGTGGTTGGAAATTATAGCATCAACTACGTATTCGTTGTTTTCGGAGCTGTCCTCGCGATTGGAGGCATCATCTGCCTTTTGTTTTCGATTGAGACCAAAGGCCGCGTTCTGGAAGAATTGTCCCCATGATGGCCCCTGCACGCCCAAACGAGGGTGCCTCTTCATAGTAACAATCGTCATGTGGAGTGTTGAAGAATGAAAGTCGTCACGTTTGAGCGGAAGGGCGCCCGAAGTTATGGGATACTTGAGGATGATCGCGTTCTCGATGTCGGCAGCCGACTAGCTTCTCGCTACGGCGACTTGCGCTCAGTGCTGACTGCCGGCGCACTGCCTGAACTGCAGAGTGCCGGCGCGCAGGGCGCGCCAAGCTTTGGAGTAGATGAGGTTAACTTTGCGCCAGTAATCCCAAATCCGGAGAAGATTTTGTGTGTTGGCCTGAATTACATAAGTCATCGGACCGAAACGAAACGACCCGAGACTAAGTATCCTTCCATTTTTACCCGCTTCGCTGACACTCAGGTCGGGCATGAGACCCCAGTACTGCGCCCAAGCTTCTCGACGGCGTTCGACTACGAAGGGGAGCTCGCGGTTGTCATAGGTCGCGGGGGGCGTTTCATCAGCGAACAAGATGTGAGCGCGCATATTGCGGGATATTCGTGCTACAATGATATTAGCGTGCGAGATTGGCAACGTCACACCGCGCAGTGGACGCCCGGCAAGAACTTCCCAAACACGGGTGCTTTCGGCCCGTCATTGGTGACGCCGGACGAGATCCCAGACCTCGCCGCCCTTATTTTGAAAACCCGCCTCAATGGTAGAGTCATGCAGGAGGCGACCATCTCAGATTTGATCTTCTCTGTTCCTGTGATTGTTTCCTACATCTCAAAATTCACCCCGTTATCCCCCGGCGACGTCATCGCAACAGGAACGCCGGGCGGAGTTGGCGACCGTCGAGACCCTCCTGTTTATATGAAGGATGGAGACATAGTCGAAGTCGAGATCGACCGTATCGGCATTCTTCGGAACATCGTGCAGTCCGACGATCACGCGGGATCTTGAATCAGGTAAAACTCTCACAGGACATGCCTGGTACGCAGGGGTGAGAATTATGGCAGCCACTGAACAATCTGGGGCCAAAGGCCGTCTTCGGATCGCAGTAGATATCGGCGGCACATTCACCGATCTGGCTGCTTTCGACGAGGCTGAGGGCAGACTGATGTTTGGAAAGGCGCTGTCCACGCACGGCGCGCTGGTCAACGGCATTCAAAACACGATGGATGGGGCAGGCGTAAACTCTGCCGACGCATATTTGTTTCTGCACGGATCAACGATTGCCATCAACACGCTGCTGGAACGCAATGGGGCAAAGACGGCTTTGCTGATCACCGAAGGTTTCCGCGACATCTATGAAATTGGGCGCGTTAACCGCCCGGACGCTTACAACCTATTCTTTTCTAAACACGCACCCCTCGTGAAACGATCGTTGCGTTTTGAAGTAAGCGAGCGACTACTTGCGGATGGTAGAGTTCACAAGAAGTTAGATGAAAACGGCGTCCGCTCGCTTGCCAAATCTCTTAAGGAGCGCGGTATTGAGTCGGTTGCCATATTGCTCCTTCATTCCTACCGAAATCCATCTCATGAGAGTAGAGTGAAGGAACTGGTCCGCGAGGAGCTACCAGACGCGTTTGTCTCGGCATCACACGAGCTTTCGCAAGAGTACAGAGAGTTTGAGCGGGCCTCGACGGTAGTTGCCAACGCCTATGTCGGTCCGCGCGTGGCGGAATACCTGGCGCAGTTGGAACAGCATCTTAAAAAGCAGGGCTTTGAAGGAGACTTTTTTGTTGTCCAATCGACAGGGGGGCTTTTCCCGATCGAGCACGCACGTCGGGAGTGCGTCCGAATGCTTGAGTCTGGCCCGGCGGCTGGTGTGATCGGCGCTCAAGCCATTTGTGCACAGCTTGGCCTTAAGGACTCGATTGCATTCGATATGGGGGGCACGACTGCAAAAGCTGGCGTGATCAGCGACAGCAAACCGTTGACGACCGGTAGCGCATTGATTGGTGGATACGAGAAGGCACTCCCTATCCAAATCCCCATGATGGATATCTTCGAAGTCGGGACTGGGGGCGGTAGCATTGCTCGTGTCGGCGAGGGCAATTCGTTGCGGGTCGGCCCGCAAAGCGCAGGTTCCATTCCCGGACCCGCCTGCTACGGGCGAGGCGGAACGGAGCCGACGGTAACTGACGCCAATGTTCTTCTGGGAAGATTGGACGCGGATAACTTCCTAGGCGGAGAAATGAAGCTTGACGTTGCTGCGGCGAAACGGGCTATGGAGGAAAAGCTGGCTAAGCCGCTTGGACTTGATATCACTCAAGCAGCCGATGGCATTCTGCGCATAGCAGTGACGGCAATGTCCTATGCGGTCAAAGCGGTCACCACGGAGCGCGGCCTCGATGCAGGCAGTTTCCTGATGGTCGTCTACGGCGGTGCTGGTCCGCTACATGCCTCGGCTATTGCTCGCGAGATCGGCATCAAAAACGTCCTCATCCCGTTCGCACCCGGATATTTTTCTGCCTATGGCATGCTTTTTAGCGATCTCCGATATGATTATGTGAGATCCTGCTTTCGCAAACTCGAAGAGGTGTCGTTTGAGGAAATCGAGGGTCTTTACTCTTCGATGGAAGAGGAAGGGCGCGATGCGATCGCTATGTCGGCCATTAGCCCGGAGGCAATCATATTAGAGCGCGCGGCGGATATGCGATACGTCGGTCAGGAGCACGCCGTTACGGTCGAATTGCCCGGCGAGTTTTTTGCGAACAAGGATCGGGACGCAATCAAGCGGCGGTTTGATGAGGTTCACGCCATTCGCTATGGGACGTCTGCCCCGCGCGAGCCCGCTGACCTCGTGAGTTTGCGTACTACTGTGCTTGGCACTATGCGCAAGCCGCCGCGGCATACTGTGGATGAAGGGAAAGCGGAACCATTAAAGGACGCCTTGCGGACGAGGAAGGATGTGTATTTTCGTAACGAAGGTTTTGTCTCCACGTCCGTTTTCAAGCGAGCAAATTTGCAGAGTGGCAATCGCGTGAATGGACCGGCATTGATCGAAGAACATGCTTCGACCACCGTGGTTCAGCCGGGCGATGTGTTGACCGTGGATGGATTCGGAAATCTGCAAATTCTCATTGGGAGTGAGCGCAAATGAGCACGGCCACTTCGAAGGCTCAGACCGTCGATCCGGTGACAGTAGAAATAATCCGGAATGGCCTCCTGGCAGTTACAGAGGAGATGAAAACGAATTTGACGCGAACTGCATATAACTTAATTATTTACGAGGCGCTCGATTTCACGGTCGGGCTGTTCACGATCAATGGAGATACCGTCTCCATTGGCCTCGGTCTGCCGATGTTCATCCGGGGAATGTCTGAGACCGTGAAGGCGAAGATCAAACGCTACGGCCTGTCGGGGATTAAACCCGGCGATATTATAGTGACGAACGATGCTTACACGACCGGAAGCCACCTAAACCACTTCACTTTCACAATGCCGGTTTTTCATCGGGGTGAGTTGGTCGCATTCACTTGTTGCATGGCACATTGGCTCGACGTAGGCGGCACATTAGGTCAAGTGACGACAGACATTTATTCCGAAGGTATCCAAATCCCAATCGTGAAGTATCAGAGAGAAGGAGTGGTCAATCAGGAGCTAGTGGACATCATCGCGATGAATGTTCGCCTGTCGGAACGCGCGATGGGCGATCTTCGTGCGCAGATTACTGCCGTCACAACAGGCGAACGTAGGTTCCTGGAACTGGTCGAGCGCTACGGCAAAGACGCAGTGCTGGGCTCAATCTCGCAAATCATGGACCATTCCGAAGCAGTCGCGCGTGCAAACACGCGCTCGATTCCAGACGGAATATATGAAGCCGAGTCGTTCATGGACGACGATGGTCTGGAAATCGGAAAGAAAGTTCCCATCAAAGTACGCGTGGAGAAGCGAGGGGAGGAGATGACCATCGACCTCTCAGATGTGAGTCGTCAGGTCAGGGGCTTCTACAATTCCGGTGTAACCACTGGCATTGCTTGCGCGCAGGTCGCTTTCAAATGCCTGACTACTGCGACTGATTATCCCGTCAACGATGGCAGCTTCCGCAACTTGAAGGTAATCATGCCGATGGGGAGGGTGATAAGCGCCGAGCGGCCATTCCCCATGCGTGTGTGGATGACCTATCCGATGACAGTGATCGACACCGTCTTCAAGGCGTTCGCCAAGGCCATCCCAGACCGCACCATTGCGGGACATCATGCGGACCTAGTTTTTCCGAACATTCACGGCATTTCTCCCGATGACGGCAAATTGTTTATCGTCGGAATTGGCCCATTGGGCGGGGGTTGGGGTGCAAAAAAGAATGAGGACGGCGTGTCGGTTACCGTTTGCATCAATGATGGTGACACGCACAACAGCCCGTCGGAACAGCTCGAAGCCAAGTATCCGGTCTTAGTAGAGCGTTATTCCATTCGGGAAGACAGCAGCGGCGCTGGCCGCACCCGCGGCGGGCTCGGCGCAGAAATGGTGGTGCAAGCGCTGTCGCCGTTCTCTCTCACCACGCGCATCGATCGGATGCATTGCAAGCCGTGGGGTCTGGAGGGCGGTGGTGAGGCTGCTGGCAACAGTATCGGCATCCGCCGAGAAGACAGATGGGAAAAGGATCTCCCGAACGCTAAAGTCTTTAATGTTCGCCTCAATAGGGGGGATGCGTACATGATGCAATCTGGCGGCGGAGGTGGCTTTGGTGATCCAATGGAGCGCGATCCTGAGCTCGTCGCTGAGGACGTGCGCGAAGGTTATGTCAGCCTGAGTGTCGCTCATAATGTCTACGGGGTTGTGCTGACCGCGGATGGAGATGTTGACGTTTTCGCTACGCAAATACGTAGGAAGGCCAAAGCGCCGGTTCATTCTGAGGAAGAGACTTTCGAAGTAATACCGGGTTAATGCTTTCAGCCGATTCGTTGTGCACGCCAGTAATTCTAGGCTTATGGAGTGACCAGTTTCGCTGCTCATGATGATGGGGAGTCTTGGCCCTCTGATGTTGATCTTTCCTAATGCTTTTTGAAGGGAAGTGCGAATGAGCGTAAGCACAGATCCTGATACGTCAGAGACGAGCGAATGGCTCGATTCGCTCTGTGCCGTGCTGCATCATCAGGGTCCAGCACGCGCGGCATTTCTGCTGGCACGGCTGACTGACGAAGCGTACCGCGTCGGCGTTCCTGTACCGTCTGCGGCGAATACCCCTTACGTAAACACAATCCCGCCGGAGCGCGAGGCGCGTGCCAACTGGGACCGGGATATCGAACATCGCATCCGTTCGATTATTCGATGGAACGCCGTCGCAATTATCCTTCGAGCCAACAAAGACTCCTCAGAGCTGGGCGGCCACATCGCAAGCTTTCAGTCGGCTGCGACCCTTTACGATATCGGTTTTGGGCATTTCTGGCATGCGCCGACCGACACGCATGGCGGCGATCTGATTTACATGCAGGGCCACTCGGCGCCCGGCATTTACGCACGCGCATTTATCGAAGGCAGGCTGACCGAGGAGCAATTGCTGGGCTTCAGGCAAGAAGTGAAAGGCAAAGGCCTCTCGTCCTATCCCCATCCGTGGTTGATGCCGGAATTCTGGCAATTCCCCACGGTGTCCATGGGGCTTGGGCCGTTGATGGCGATCTACCAAGCACGGTTTCTCAAATATCTTCACGGTCGCGGCATTGCCGACACCTCGCGTCGTAAGGTGTGGGCCTTCATGGGCGACGGCGAGATGGATGAGCCGGAATCGCTCGGAGCGATATCGCTGGCGGGCCGTGAAGGACTCGACAATCTGATCTTCGTTATCAACTGCAATCTCCAGCGCCTTGACGGACCAGTACGCGGCAACGGGAAAATCGTACAAGAGCTTGAAGGTAACTTCCGAGGCGCCGGCTGGAACGTCATTAAAGTGTTGTGGGGATCGGGCTGGGACGAATTGCTCGTGAAGGATACTTCCGGACTGCTGCGCAAGCGCATGGAGGAGTGCGTCGACGGAGAATATCAGGATTTCAAGTCGAAAAATGGCGCTTATGTGCGTCAGCAATTCTTCGGCAAGTATCCTGAGACTGCGGCTTTGGTACGAGATTGGACTGATGATGAAATCTGGGCTCTGCGGCGCGGTGGTAGCGATCCGGTTAAAGTTTATGCGGCCTACGCATCAGCTGTGAAACATTCTGGCGAACCGACCGTCATCCTTGCCAAGACCGTCAAAGGATACGGTATGGGCGAGGCCGGCGAAGGCCAGATGATTACCCATCAGCAGAAGAAGATGGGCCTTGAGGCGCTGCGCAAATTCCGAGATCGATTTGCGATCCCGGTGACCGATGCGAAACTTGAACAGATCCCGTTTCTGCCTCTTGCTGAAGGCAGCCCGGAGCAGAAGTACCTGGAAGAGCGGCGCAAGCAGCTTGGGGGGAGCTTGCCCCAGCGCCGGCGGAAATCGACGTCAATCGCGGTACCGGAGCTTTCGGCGTTCTCCGCACAGCTTGCCAGCACCGACGAACGTGAAGTTTCGACCACCATGGCGTTCGTCCGTATTCTCAATACGCTGTTGCGCGATAAGGCAATTGGCCGGTTCGTCGTGCCGATCGTTCCAGATGAATCCCGCACCTTCGGCATGGAGGGAATGTTCCGACAGCTCGGCATCTTCTCCCAGATCGGCCAGCTTTATAAGCCGCAAGACGCCGACCAGCTGATGTATTACCGCGAAGATAAATCCGGTCAGATGCTGCAAGAGGGCATTAACGAAGCTGGAGCCATGTCGTCCTGGATTGCGGCAGCGACGTCGTACAGCACCAGCAACGTCCCTATGATCCCCTTTTATATTTATTATTCAATGTTCGGACTTCAACGCGTCGGCGACCTCGCGTGGGCCGCCGGCGATATGCGCGCGCGTGGCTTCCTACTCGGTGGGACGGCCGGCCGGACGACGCTTAACGGCGAAGGACTTCAGCATGAGGACGGCCATAGTCATCTGCTGGCGGCCACGATCCCGAACTGTGTCGCCTACGACCCGACCTTTGCGTACGAAGTCGCAGTCATCATCCAGGATGGCCTGCGCAGAATGTTCAAAGATCAGGAGGACGTTTACTACTACATAACCTTGATGAACGAGAACTATCCGCACCCGGCGATGCCGAAGGGCGTGGAAGACGGCATCCGACGCGGCATGTATCTGTTCCGCGCTGACATGACGAAGAATGACCGCCCGCGCGTCCAGCTGCTCGGCAGCGGCACGATCCTGCGCGAAGTGATCGCTGCCGCGGACCTTTTGCAAAAAGATTTCGGCGTCGCGGCCGACATTTGGAGCTGCCCCAGCTTCAATGAGTTGCGTCGCGATGGCCTTGCCGCCGAACGCTGGAACCTCCTGCATCCAACCGAACCGCCGCGGCGCAGCTATGTCGAGGAATGCCTTGCCGCTCATACTGGCCCCGCGGTGGCCGCGACAGACTATATGCGCGCTTTTGCGGAACAGATTAGGCCTTATGTGCCGTGTCGATACCTGTGTCTTGGCACCGATGGCTTCGGCCGCAGCGACTATCGGGTAGCGCTACGCAATTTCTTCGAGGTGAACCGTCATTACGTGGCGATCGCAGCCCTGAAGTTGCTTGCCGACGAGGGTGCCGTGCCTAGGGCCAAAGTAAGCGAGGCGATCACAGAATACGGCATCGATCCGGATAGACCACCACCCTGGACGGTTTGATAAAGCTTACGCGAGATTCCGACAGCACGATCGAGCGAGGCATTGTAATGGGAGATGTCAGACAAGTCCTCGTTCCCGATATCGGCGCCTTCAAGGATGTCCCGGTCATCGAACTCCAAGTGAAACCGGGCGATTGGGTCGAGGCGGAAGCGCCGCTCATCACGCTTGAATCCGACAAGGCATCGATGGAGGTGCCATCCCCGTATGCCGGAGTTGTGAAGAGCGTCGCGATCAAAATTGGGGACAGAGTGAGCCAGGGAACGCCGATCTTAAGCCTCGAACCCGACGAAGCCGGCCCGGCGGCGAACCCCGTTAAACCCGCGGTTTCCCCACCGCCAGCACCAACCAGCGCGCCGGCCGGTGTTGCTGAAGTGCGAGTGCCGGACATCGGAGAATTCAAGGAAGTCCCGATCATTGAGGTCATGGTCAAGGCGGGTGACACGGTCAAGGCGGAACAGCCACTCGTCACCCTCGAATCCGACAAAGCCTCGATGGAGGTTCCCTCGCCGCTCGGCGGCGTTGTGCAGGAGTTGAAGATCAAGCTTGGCGATCGCGTGAGTGAGGGGACCGTGCTTCTCACCTTGACCACCGGCGTCGCGCCAACGCGGTTTGCGCCCTCGACGGCACCGAGTGCCGCCGCTGCGCCGGCGCTATCCGTCGCGTCCGTCCCCGATGCATCTTCCCCGCCGTCACCGTCACCTCCAGCGGCACTCGACATTCCTTATGCCGGTCCGTCGGTTCGTAAGCTCGCGCGCGAGCGCGGTATCGACTTGCGCGAAGTCAAGGGCACCGGACGCCGCGGACGAATCCTGCTGGAAGACGTCGCGAATTTCACCAAGGCGCCGGCTGTCGCTACGTCTGCGCCTAGCGCCCCGGCCGGAGCGGGGCTCGGGCTGCTGCCTTGGCCAAAGGTAGACTTCGCCAAGTTTGGGCCTATCGAGACCAAGCCGATCTCCCGCATCAAGAAAATCTCCGGTCCGACTCTACACCGGAACTGGGTGATGATCCCGCACGTCACCAATCACGACGAGTGCGATATCACCGACATCGAGGGATTCCGCAAACAGCTCAACAAAGAGAACGAGAAATCGGGAGTGCGCGTGAGCATGCTCGCCTTTATGATCAAGGCAGCAGCGGCATCACTGAAGAAATTTCCAGAATTCAACGCCTCACTCGACGGCGAAAATCTGATCCTTAAAAGATACTACCACATTGGTTTCGCGGCGGACACGCCGCAGGGCTTGGTCGTGCCCGTCCTCCGCGACGCCGACAAGAAGGGCGTGATCGAAATCGCGAAAGAAATGGGCGATCTCGCCAAGCTCGCCCGCGACGGCAAGCTCAAGCCCGATCAGATGCAGGGCGGTACGTTTACCATCTCGAGTCTTGGAGGGATTGGCGGCACCTATTTCACGCCCATCATCAACGCGCCAGAAGTTGCCATCATGGGCGCCTGCCGATCGTTTCAAAAGCCGGTGTGGGATGGCAAGCAGTTCGTGCCGCGCCTAATGCAGCCACTGTCACTATCATGGGATCATCGAGTCATCGATGGCGCCGCGGCGGCACGCTTCAATGCCTATTTCGGAAGCCTCCTTACCGACATGCGGCGCGCCCTCGTATAGGGAATTGAACGATGGCCAATCTCATCGAGGTCAAAGTCCCCGACATCGGCGATTTCAAAGACGTGCCAGTGATCGAGGTGTTCGTGCAACCGGGCGACCTGATCAAAACCGAGCAGTCGCTAATCACACTCGAATCCGACAAGGCTTCGATGGATGTGCCGTCGCCAATCGATGGCCTGGTGAGGGAACTCAAGGTCAAGGTAGGGGACAAGGTCTCAGAAGGCTCGCTCATTGTCATCGCCGAGGCTGAAGCGGCGCCCGCTGGCGCTATGCCCAAGGAAAAGATCAAGGAAGGCGGCACCTCCTCGGGCGAAGGGGCTCCTGTCGCCGATTATGGGGCAGCAGCTGGTGTTTACGAAGTGATCGAGGTGCGTGTCCCCGATATCGGCGACTTCAAGGATGTGCCGATCATCGAGGTGGCGGTGAAGGGAGGAGATAAGGTCAAGCCCGAAGACCCACTGATCACGCTGGAGTCTGACAAGGCGTCGATGGAGGTGCCTTCGCCTACCGCCGGAACCGTCAAGGACATCAATGTCAGGATCGGCGATAAGGTCAGTGCCGGAAGTCTGATCCTGACCTTGGAGACTGGCGTCACCGGGGCAGCTCCGGCCAAGCTTGCAGCAGCGCGCGGGGCTTCAGCGGCACCTGTAGCAGCGGCAATAGCGGCCAAGCATTCCGGTGACTTCGATATCGAATGCGACATGCTCGTGCTTGGCGCCGGTCCGGGCGGCTACTCGGCGGCATTTCGCGCCGCCGACCTCGGTCTGACGACCGTGCTGGTGGAACGCTACCCGACCCTCGGCGGCGTCTGTCTCAATGTCGGGTGTATTCCGTCAAAGGCGCTCCTTCATACTGCTGCAGTGATGGAAGAGGTGAAGGCGATGGCGGCGCATGGCATCACGTTTGCTGAGCCGCAAATTGATCTCGCTAAGTTGCGCACCCACAAGGAGAAGGTGGTCGGCAAGTTGACCAGCGGCCTTGCCGGTATGGCAAAGGTGCGCAAGGTCACGGTTGTCGAGGGAGTGGGGAAATTTCTCGATCCCTACCACCTGGAAGTCACGCCTAGGAACAGCGGTGAGCGCAAAGTCGTTAAATTCGATAAGGTGATCATCGCGGCCGGTTCGCAGGCGATCAAGTTACCGTTCATGCCGGATGATCCGCGGGTGGTCGATTCCACCGATGCGCTTGAGCTGCGGCAAGTTCCGAAATCCATGCTGGTGATAGGCGGTGGTATCATCGGGCTCGAAATGGCGACCGTCTACTCGACGCTCGGCGCCAACATCGATGTCGTCGAAATGCTCGATGGGCTGATGACCGGGGCCGATCGAGATCTGGTCAAGGTGTGGGAGAAGAAGAACGCTGGCCGCTTCGACAAGGTGATGCTGAAGACCAAGACCGTATCGGCTGAGGCGACTCCGGCTGGCATCAAGGTCAGCTTTGAAGGCGAGAAAGCGCCGGCCGAGCCGCAAACCTACGAAATGGTGCTCGTGGCCGTCGGGCGCAGCCCCAACGGCAACAAGATCGACGCGGAAAAGGCTGGCATTGCGGTGAGCGACCGCGGCTTCATTTCGGTCGACAATCAGATGCGGACCAACATGCCGCATATCTTCGCGATCGGCGATGTGGTCGGCCAACCGATGCTGGCGCACAAGGCAGTACACGAGGCGCACGTGGCGGCGGAGACGGCAGCGGGCAAGAACAGCGTCCTTGAGGCGCGGCAGATCCCCTCCGTTGCTTATACCGATCCGGAGGTCGCCTGGGCCGGTCTAACTGAGGACCAATGCAAGGCGCAAGGGCTCAAATACGGCAAGGCGGTATTTCCCTGGGCAGCATCCGGCCGCGCCATCGCCAATGGCCGCGACGAGGGCTTCACGAAGCTTCTGTTCGATGAATCGAACCACCGAGTGCTCGGGGGCGGCATTGTCGGCACCCACGCGGGCGATCTGATCGGCGAGGTTTGCCTCGCGGTCGAAATGGGCTGCGACCCGGTAGACATCGGTAAAACGATCCATCCACATCCGACATTGTGTGAATCGATCGGCATGGCGGCGGAGGTATTCGAAGGCGTGTGCACCGATCTGCCGCCCACCAAGAAAAAATAACGCGCGGCCAGCCGGATGTGCCCGGCATAGGGAGGACATGATGGAAGAGCAGTTGCGTCGCGACGCACTGGAATATCATCGCGTTCCGACGTTCGGGAAAATCTCCGTCACGCCAACCAAGAGCCTGATGAATCAACGCGACCTGGCGCTCGCCTATTCGCCGGGCGTTGCCTATGCGTGTCTTGCCATCCGGGATGATCCGAACGAGGCAGCGACCCTCACCTCGCGCGCCAACCTGGTGGCGGTGATTACCAACGGCACCGCCGTACTCGGCCTCGGCAACATCGGTGCGCTCGCAGGCAAGCCGGTAATGGAGGGAAAGGCCTGTCTGTTCAAGAAATTTGCCGGGATCGACGTGTTCGACATCGAAATCAATGAGAGGGACCCGGACAAGTTGGTTGAGATCGTGGCGAGTCTCGAGCCTACCTTCGGGGGGATCAACCTTGAGGACATCAAGGCCCCGGAATGTTTCTACATCGAGCGCGCTCTGCGGCAGCGCATGAGAATCCCGGTATTTCATGACGACCAGCACGGCACTGCGATCATCGCAGCCGCGGCGGTGCTCAACGGGCTCAAGCTGGTCAACAAGGACATCCGCGAGGTCAAGCTGGCATGTTCAGGCGCCGGCGCCGCGGCGATTGCCTGCCTCGACCAACTCGTCAGCCTAGGCCTCCCGATGGAGAACATCCTGGTCGCGGATGCAAAAGGGGTCGTTTACGAGGGCCGCGCTGAGGGGATGGATCCGATCAAGGCCCGCTACGCCAGGCCGACGTCAGCTCGCACCCTCGGGGACATCGTCGCGTGCGCCGATATCTTCCTCGGACTTTCCGCCGGGGGCGTGTTGAAGCCCGATATGGTCGAGCGCATGGCGAAGGACCCACTGATCTTGGCGCTGGCCAATCCGACGCCGGAAATCAGTCCGGAAGACGCCAAGGCCGTCCGTCCAGACGCGATCATAGCGACCGGTCGTTCGGACTATCCCAATCAAGTGAACAACGTCCTGTGTTTTCCATTCCTGTTTCGCGGTGCACTCGATGTCGGTGCAACGACGATCAACGAGGAAATGAAGTCTGCGGCTGTGCGGGCCATCGCCGAATTGGCGCACGCTGAGCTATCCGACGTTGTCGCGACCGCCTACGGGGATCAACGTCTGGAGTTCGGGCCCAACTACCTAATACCAACACCCTTCGATCCGCGCCTCATCGAGCGAATTGCTCCGGCCGTTGCCAAGGCGGCTATGGACAGCGGCGTCGCCACCCGACCGCTTGCCGATTTGGAAGCCTACCGCCAGCGCATGGCGCGCTTCATGTATCAGTCCGGCTCCAGCATGGAGCCAGTGTTCGCCGCGGCGAAAACGGCCCAGAAGCGGGTGGCCTTCGCGGAGGGCGAGGACGATCGGGTATTGCGCGCGGCGCAAATCATTGTCGACGAGGGCCTCGCGAGACCGGTGCTCGTGGGGCGTGACGACGTAATAGGCGAGCGAATCCAGAGTTTAGGTTTGCGGATTCAGCCTGGTGCCGATTGCGAGATCGTTAGCTTCGATACCGATGCTCGCTACGAGGAGACCTGGCGCGATTACTACAGCTTGGTACGGCGCAGCGGCGTAACGCAAACGCTCGCCCGCGAAGCTATGCGCACACACCCGACGCTGATCGCCGCAATGCTGCTACGTCGTGGCGCTGTCGATGCCATGCTGTGCGGCACCTCCGGCGCCTTCTCCGGCCATCTCAACCATGTGCTCAAGGTTATCGGCCCGCGTCAGGGCGTGTGTACGCTTGGCACGATGAACATGCTGATCCTCGGCGGCCGGCAGCTGTTCGTCTGCGACACCTATGTCAATCCAGATCCATCGGCAGAACAGCTCGCCGAATTGACCTTGCTGGCGGCTGAGGAGCTGCGCCGCTTCGGGCTGATACCCAGCGTTGCCTTACTGTCCCATTCGAGTTTCGGCAGCGCCGATACACCGTCGGCACAAAAAATGCGGAACGCGCTAGCGCTGATTCAGGAAGCGGCCCCAGACTTGGCGGTCGAGGGAGAAATGCACGGCGATGCAGCACTCGCCAAACAAGTGCTCGACCGCGTTTTTCCCGGCTCAGGCCTCACCGCGGACGCCAATCTCTTGATCATGCCCAATCTGGACGCAGCCAATATTGCCTACAACCTCTTGCGCGTCGCCGCCAGCGGCGGCGTCACCGTGGGCCCTATCCTGCTCGGAGCAGATAAACCAGTCCACATTTTGACACAGACCGCCTCGGTACGCGGCATCCTCAACATGACGGCATTGGCGGCAGTTGATGCCACCCAAACTAACACGCGAGCGATGACCAAACTGGCTGCGGAATGATCTCTGCCCGCGTAAACACCGGATGCTGAGCCTGGAAGGTACCATGGCAAGCAAGAGTTCCGATCTCCATCGCATTGTCGTCGTTGGCGGCGGCGCCGGTGGGCTCGAACTCGTAACGCGGCTCGGCGACGAACTGGGCCGGCGCAAGCTGGCGGACGTGACGCTGATCGACAAGTGCCGCGCTCACTTGTGGAAGCCGCTCCTACACGAGGTCGCGGCCGGCAGCATGGACCTGAGTGTGCATGAGATCGATTTTTTG
>Ga0070670_100000843_pt1 | contig 23971 bp, 18 predicted proteins | sample KBSS63metaG_FD_64665 | JGI IMG/M metagenome (GOLD analysis project Ga0070670, IMG submission 64665) | Switchgrass rhizosphere microbial communities from Kellogg Biological Station, Michigan, USA - KBS S6-3 metaG | ecosystem: Host-associated > Plants > Roots > Rhizosphere > Soil ... | reverse complement strand
CGGGAGACGAGGTTCGTCCGGCTGGCAGAACGCAATGAGCAAATCCGCCATGCGTCCCTGCCACCAGCAGCCGTATCTCAGAACCATCCGGCGCCAGATAGTCGTAGGTGGACTTCAGTGGAACGACCGCGGCGTCGGCCAACGGCGTGGGGACCTGCCCTTTCTGCACTGCCAGACGACGCAGGGACTCTTCACGGCTTGCGCGCGCCTCGTAGGGTGTCACGGGCAGCACCGGGACGTCGCCGCTCGCCGACAACTCCTGCCACGTCCTGGCCACCATCGACGCGTCGTCATAGCGGACGCGTCCACCGTCCATTTCGAAGACAAACGAAGGCGACACGATGTACAGCACCTCGGCAACGGTGTTGCCATCGTTCCGCAGTTGCAAGAGCGTGCCCGGCTGCGTGACAACGGCCTGGCCGGGCTGCAGCCGAAGGTCGTAGCACTCGGCGGCGGATGCATCCTTCATACGAACGGTCAGCGTCCCGGCCAGGAGGTACGTGACCTGGGTCACGACGTGATGCACGTGGATCCACGAGTGGACGTTCGGCGCAATACGTCCCCCGGCGATGCTCAGTTCACCAAGTGCATCCCACGGAACGCCCGGCTGTTGAACGTCCGTGGCGTTCAGGAACGGGCTGACGTCCGTCCCATCCGGAATCGTGACGTAGCCGAGCGGCTGAAAGATCCGGTTCATCGATCGCGCCAGGAGTACGTCGCGGCCGGAGTTGTCAGCCTGCGTTGCAAGTCCTCTGTTTCCCGTTGTCGTCGCAGACTGCTGATCACCTTGCGCTGAACCAGCCAGGCAGCACCAAAGTCCTCTGCCCTGGATAACTCCATCGCGGCCATGTTGGCCTCGAGATGGGCAAGATTGCCGGTGCCGGGGATCGCGATGATCTGCGTCGATCGCGAGAGAACGGCGGCCAGTCTTGCCACATGTGGACTCACCCCGTGCCTGGCGCTGACTTCGTCAATCACGTCCAGTGCACGACGACGGAACATCTCGTCATCGTCAACGCCTGGGAGTTCCGCACCGGTTCCCATCGGCTCCCACGCGACAAAGGCCCACTCGCGCAGCTCGCACTCATCGAGAACGTTTTCGGTGTCCTCGCAGTACTTGCTCGCGCCGTGGTGAAACATCACGTTGTAGTAGTTCTGCACAGAGACGAGCGAGTCGCCCAGCACTTCCCGCGCTACATGCACGTGCGCACTGGTCACGTTGGAGATCCCGACAAACCGGATCTTTCCTTCGGCCTGCAGGTCCTTGATGGCTCCGAGTGACTCGGCGTAGGGAACGTTCGGGTCAGGGACGTGCAGGTAATACAGAGGAATCTGCTCCAGCCTCAGGCGCGTGAGGCTTCCCTCGAGAGCAGCTTTCAGGTGGTCGGGATGGCCATTCTCCTTCCACTCGTCAACGGTCGGGTGTTCGAAGCCGCCCTTGGTCGCGATCGTGAGGCCGTGATACGGGTGCAACGCGTCGCGGACGACGGTTTCCGCAGTGCCCGGGCCGTACGAGTCCGCCGTATCGATGAAATTGATGCCGAGATCGACTGCGCGACGCAGCAGCTGCACGGCGTTCGCGCGCGCCGGACCGAAGCCACGCTGTTCGGTCAGGCGGATCGTCCCGACCCCCAACCGCGAGACCGTGACCTCGCCGTTCAGAGTCACGGTCTCCGGCGGCGCTCCCGGCGCCCGTGTCACGCGCGTCATGTGGCCGGATGCTCGCGCAGATACTTGAGCTGCTTCTCAGGAATCGGTGGCGTGATCACGTTGGCGCCGGCGCCACGCTGCACGTACTGTTCGGGCGCTCCCATCACCGCCCATTCGACCGTCGCCCGCGACACGACGTGGTGCGCAGGGTCGCCGAAGGTCAGGCCCCCGAATGCGTTGATCTGGAATCCCCCGCTGAACTCGAAGTAGCCGTTGCCATAGGGGTCGTAGGTACCCTCGTAACGGTAGACGATCGGCCACTCCCGGGGATCCTTGGTCGTGTCCGGGATCGAATCGATCCTGGTGATCGCAATCGATGCAGACGACTTGCTCCACTCCGTTGATGTGTCCAGATTGCGGCTGATGATCGGCGTCTCGATTTCACCGTAGGCGTTCCCGGCCCACTCGATCATGATGTCCGCTGACGCGGCATTCAGCCGCGAAGAGCCGATATAGAACAGGCGTTGCGAGTACCTCGTCTTGCCGATCGGTGGCAGTTCGCGGCGCGCATCCTGTGTGAGCAGCCGCTGCGCTTTGTCGTAGTTCAACACGAACGAGCCCTGAGACGCGGACGCCTGCGCCTGGATAACGGAGATCGCGCCGAGACCGATCTGGGCCGCGTCGGCGATCTCGATGCCCGCAATCACGGCGGCGATGGGGTTCTGCTGGACCGAGACGCCGCGTCGCCTGGTCACGAGGCTCGGGCCTTCGCGGTAAGTGTTCGAGTACAGGCTGTTCTGCTCGCTCACCGCGCTTCCGGCCGGCCAATGCACGATCGGGAAGGGCCACTTCACCGCGCCAGGCAGCTCGTATTTCGTGCTGAAGGCCGCGAACGTGATCGTCTCCGTGCGGCCACCGTCCGGGTTGACGTACGTGATCTTCGTGCCTGCGGGTGTTCCGTCTCCGGCAATCCCAGTCACGATCACGGCGTGCGTGTTGTTCGAGGATACGAGGCCAACGTCAACGTAGAGCGGGCCATATTTCTTGAGGAACGACTCCCACCCTTCGATCGTCGGATTGAACCCTTCGCTGACCTCGAGTCGCGCGTCGTTATAGAGCGTGCGTGCGCTCTGCGGATCGAGAATCGCGCCGCTGTCGAACATCGCCACATACTTCGGTCCGATTGTCGCCAGCGCATCGCGGATCGGCAGCGACTTGCTGTTCTTCCACGACCACATCATCGTCACGACCGCCGCCCAGCACGTCAACGGACTGGGTTGCGGAATGACCGGGAGGACGCCGGGGATGGTGGCGTTCACCGCGGCAAACGCGCCAGCGAACCGGCCGCCAAGCGACAGCTGCGCGGTCACTGCATCCGCTTTCAGGAAGAGCTCGGCCTCCGCATCGCGACGCTTGACGAGCATGGGCACATCGACCTGCCCGCCATCGGGCCGCTGCTCTTTCGTCCATTTCCGGATTTCTGTGGCAGCTCCAGCCGTGTCGCCGGCATTGATCTTCTGTACCAGCGTTGACGCCTTGAAAGCGTCTGCGCCGATGTCGTACGCGAGGCTGATCAGCGCGTCGCTCTGGTTCTGAGTGAGCGGCACTGTCAGGCCTTCGTCGATCAGCGCACGCACGTCGCCGGCCTGTTGCGCCAGCAGTTTTGCAGCAGCCTCTTCCGAAATGCCGTCGGCGTACGGCTGTTCGACCGGCCGTCCATCGCATCCGCCGGTGTGCATCACGCTGCCGTAGCCAACCGTGCAATGGCCGTTCTCGTTGCAGAGACGCGGCCTGAATCCTTCCCATCGCTTCAGGAATTCAAGACCGGCCGGCGAGAGTGCTCGTGTGCGAGGGCCAGCCGCCGCCCCGATCGCATCCGCGCCAAGCGACTGCAGCAGGCCGACGTGCAGCACGGTGGTCGCCAGGCTGCTGGCGGTGCTTTGCGCGACGGACAGATCGTCTGAGTTGATCGTCAGACTGCGCTGGCCCTGAATCACGGGGGCACTGTCGCGAACGAAGTCCATGTTCTCGAAATCGATGGCCTCGGCCACCGCGCCGGATCCGGGTATTGGCAGGCCGCGAACGAAGCCGCGCACGGCTTCGTTCATCACGTTGATGGTCTTCCGGTACGCGGCGGTCACCGATTCCTCGAACGGCTTTCCGGCCTTCCAGTTCTGCCAGAAGAAGAAGGTGGTCGGTTCGGGCAGGTAGTTGTTCCGGATCGCGCCCGACGACACGCGCGCCCCGGCATCGATCCACGCCTGATTCAGCGACGATCCGATGCAGTTCATCATGTAGACGGATCGGATATTGAGCGCCGCGCCGAGCTCGGTGCGGATGTCTTTAATCTTCTGACCGGAGATGTCGCCATTGGCGGAGATCGAGTCCTGTCCGCCGTGGGTCAGGATCATCACGTCGATCACCTTGCCCTGTCGTGACTGGGCGATCAGCGTCTGCTTCAGATCCGCGTACGACGCGGTGCCGTCGCGCAGGACGACGATGTCGCCAAAGAACTCCGGCTTCGATCCCGCGTAGCGGTTGACCGACAGCTCCACCGTCTCGATCAGCGAGTCGGTGAGGCTCTTGATCTTGCTGCGAATGAAGTCGATGAGCTGCTGACGCGTCGAATCGGGCAGCAGGCTCGAGCCCGGGACTGACGACAGCAGTTTGTCCACCAGCTCCGGAATCCCGAGATCGATGCCGCCGTTGTGGATCAGGATGACCAGCACGCGGTCCGCCGCGGCAAACGAAGTCGCGAAGAGCGACTGATGGACGGCGAGCGCTGCCGGAATAGGCGCCGGAGCGGCGGTGCGACGGCGCGGGCGAAGCAGCGCCGGACCGCGCGTCCTCGCGACCTGTCCCAGGTAATCGTTCATCTGCCGAAATCTGTTTTCCATACTCAGGCCACTTGAAGCTTGTGCTCATCGACGAGCACGTCAATCAGCGAGTCGATCTCGGAGGCAATAAGCGCGGCGGCGGATTCCGCGAGATCCTCGGAATCCGGGTTTGTGTATTCGTTGGTCAACTGCTCGAGCTGCGCCAGGCCAGCTGGTGTCGGCCGCGGCACGTGCTTCCAGACCCTCTCGAAGTACGCACCGACATTCAGGTTGCTCGCCATGATGCCGGGGTCATTGATGTTGTCTACCGACTGCTGCACCGCGCGAAGGATGATGGGCAGGTATTTGTCGTCGAGATGCGAGTCGCCTTTAAGGAGCCACGAGTTGTCGCCCGCGTCATTCGTGACCTCCACGCCCGTCTCGTTGAGATAGCCGTGGAGCGCGTCCACCGCAAAGTTGGCGACCCGATCGGGTTCCTGCTCGGCGGCCTTGATCAGGAGCTTTCCGAGCATCCCGGCACTGTCGATGTTCGGATGCCATTTCAGGCACAAGCCCCACGCGCACACTGGATAGTCGGCGGTCTCGTGCGCGCTGAACCGCTGCGCGACCTTTCCCTTCGTCCAGGCTTTCTCTGCGACACGCTTGAAGAAGCTCTCGCCCTTCCCCGTCAGGCTGCTGCTGCCCTTCATGAACTTGGATTTGAACAGTGCGACGGTGAATTCCTTGTTGATGAGGTGGCCCGAGGCAAAGGCATCCGTCAAAAAGTGATCACCGAAGGCGTTGATCGTCAGAGGCCGTTCGAAGAAGTGGGACTGATTCGGTGCGGCGAGGAAGATGCGCTGGGCCTCCTTGATCGCGCGCGCGTGGTGCTCCTGCCACCTCGATTTGTTGTCGCCCTGCTGGCGCTTTGCACGCCCGAGCGCAGTCCTGGGGAACAGCAGGTTCGGCGAAAAGTGCTCGTAGTTCTTATCTGCAAGCTTGAGATACCGCTTCCCCGTGACGCGCTGCCACTTGTCCGTCCCCACTTTCTCGGCCGACCGATTCGTGAAATACGCGGTGTCCTGTTCTATCAGCGCCTTCAGTTCCTTCAGCTCGGCTGGATCGGCCTTGAGCAGGTCGTCGACATCCGCGTAGAAATCGCCCATGGCGATGAGCTGTCCGTACGAGAACGACACGCCTTCACCACGCCCCACGCGGAAACGGTCCGGATAGAGATCGCTCCCGAACCGGACGTGTTCGCCGGTGGAGTAGAACGGGCGGCTATATCCGTCAGTGCTTTGGGCTGCCGCCACCGGCGGCGTGCGAATCTCGTCCAGGTCGCGCAGGAACTCCTCATTGCCCACTTCGGCTGACGCCTTTGCCGCGGGCGTCTGCACGGCCTTGCCGTTCCCGGCCTTGCGGGCGGCGGCAGCGCGCTCCTGCCGATCCGAGGTCGCATCGAAGTCTGCAAACCGGTTCTCGAGATCGATGCTGCCCAGGTCGTACGCGTTCGCGTACTGCATGCTCTGCGCGATGCGGTCGAAGATCGCCTGCTCGTTTTTCGCGTCAGGAAGCGGGCGGTCCGGCGGTGCGGATGGCCCCTTGTCCACCGTCTTCTTCGTGGACGGATCGAACACCTTCTGGCCCATCAGGATCGACTGCATGTCGGCCAGGAAATCGTGTTCGGTCGCACTCGACGCCGTCGCGCGCTCGGGCGGGAGCACCTCCGGTTGCAGGACTCGTGATGTCTCGGGCGGTGCGGGCGGCGGAGGCATGGCCGGAGCGCTCGGCGACATCGACGGAGTCGCCGCCGCTTTTTCGGCGAGGTCAACCCGACACTCGTCGAACGCCATCTCTGCGGGACTCATCGACTGCTGCCGCGCCACAACCGGCTGCGTCGAGGGGGCGCGGCGCGCGACGTACTCGCCGCCTGTCGCGGTGCCGCAGCCGCACTGCGATTGCTGCGCCACGTATTGCCCGGAGCGCGCACGTGTCTGACCGTTGCGGCCGCGTGCGCCTCGCTGGCGGAGCGTCTCGCCGTCGTCGGTGCGCGACAGCACCACCGACGTCGCCTTGCTCCCCTGCGGCGCCTGCGATGTCGACGGCACGCCGTAGTAGCTGGCGAACAGATCCTCAACGCGAAGCGCAAAGCGCGGATCGTCCGCGGCCTTCGCACCGTAGCGGTTGCGAATCAGTTCATCGAATGAAGCGGTGAGTCTCTGTCCCATAGCACCCACATCAGGCTTTGACGTCCATCTTGACGACCGCAAACGGATCAAAGGTGACGATCACTTCGTTGGTGTCGCCGAACCGGTGCTCGTCGCCGAGCCGGATGGTCATTTCGGAATCGCCGCTCGACATCACCTCGGCGAGCTCGCCGTTGACGACCGCGACCGGACGAAACGCGTGATCGATGGCGAGGCGGCGGCCGCGCAACAGAAGGCATGGCGTCCCGCTGTCGTCGCGCGAGAGGCTGACGGCGTTGACGCGCGGCGGATCCTGATTCCGCTTCGACTTCTGAATCTGGTTCGCGAGCGAGCGGTAATCGATGTCGTTGTCCGAGACCTTCTTCAGATCAACGTTACGCTTGTCCACTTCCTTCAAGTCCTGCAGCGAGTTGACGCCCAGCTTGCGCAGCTTCTTCTTCGTGGTCTTGTCGACATCGATGTCGCTGATGTTGATGTCGTCTTTCGCGCTGGGAATCTTGGTGGTGGCGCGTACCTGCTGGTCGGTGATCGATCCGAGCTGGATGCTGACTTTCGAAGCACCCTGCTGACCCGGCTGCGCAGTAATGAAACGGATCTGATCGCCGTCGTACGAGGGAAAAATATTCAGGTCGAGCGCGAGATCCTTGACTGTGTAGGTCAGCGGCTTGTTAATCGCTTTGACGGCAAGCGTCTCGCGTGTCTTGTCCAGTTCGACGACCAGCGAGTCGACGAAATCCTCGAGCTGCCACGCCGTGTTTTCAGTCGCCATCGGAGTGCTCCGCCGTCTGGACCGTGAAGCGGACGCGATGAAACGACGGCAGGAACGTGGTGTTGACGTAATAGAGCGGCGGCGTCGAGCCGATCTGCAGCCCGTCGCCGTCGCGGACGACGTCGAGCTCCACCGGCAGTTCGATTTCGCAGGTGTGGATGTACGAGCGAACGCCCGCCTCGTCGTCGACGAACTCGTTGCGGAACGAGACCAGCTCCTCGAGCACGCTGGCAAACGGCCGGAACGCCTGATCGATCATGACGTCCTGCGCTGGTCCGCAGTCTCAGGAGCCACCGGCGTCAGCGCCACGAGGTCGGAAAAGTCCACCTCGTACCCCTCGAAGGTATATTCCGGCGCGTCCGGCCCGCTGACCGCATCGATCGGGCTGCTGTCTTCGGTTGCATCGTCTGCCATGGCTGCTCCTACGACTGCGATTTCAGACCGATGATGCGCGCCGAGACCGGCAGCGGGAACCGCACGGTCTCCTCGGATACCGCCACGATCTGCCCGGTTGCATCGCTCGTCTGCGCCGTGCCAAGCGTCAACTCGAACAGCTTGAACGTGGGAATCACCCAGATGAGACCGCGTTCGCTCGCCCTGCCGCGCAGCTTCAGGTTGCGCACCAGCTCACCCGCGTTGGCCTTCGCGAACGCGGCGGTCGAGATCGCCTCGAGCCTGGCCGCGTCCAGCGGCTGGGCGTCCCACAGCGACAGAAGCTTGTTCACTTCTGCCACGCTCAACTCGATGCCGGCCTTCATCCGTCCTTCGACCTTGTTGGTCAGGCTCTCCGGATCGGGCTTGGCCTTGAGGACCTTCGTCGCCATCAGACCGTTGGCGTCGTGGTCCGGCGCCAGCAGCACCGTGTACTTCGCGTTGACGTCGAGCTCCCATAGATACTGTTTCTCGTCTCCGGATCCGCGGGTCGCGTCCAGCGACGGCGATTCCCAGACCTTGTTCCAGAAGGCGCGGAACTGATTCATGTCCGCAAGCTCGCGCTCTGGTGACACCGCGGCTCCCTGAGCAGCGAGGAAGAACTGGTTGACGAAGACGACGTCGCAGCCGCCGAGCGCCTGGTGCGCAGGACCGGATTTCGCGGGCCATCGCAGTTCGGCGAGGACGGCAACCGGCCGGTTGACTGGAAGGCGCGCGGCATCTTCCGGCGACACCGGCACCGACATCACCGCGTTGGGCGCCAGGTCCTTCTGCCGAACCGTCTTTTCGAGCCAGACAGTCTGATCGGTGCTGTCCTTGAATGTCAGCTTGAGAAGCGCCTTCGGCAGCGGCCGTTGCGGCACCGGTTCGCCGACGGCGAACTTCACGTTGAACTGCAGCGGCTGATTCTTCGCGTACAACAGCTTCGACGAGCCATTCCATTTCACCGGCTCCCCGGTGATGAAGGACAGAATCGCTCGACTGCTCAACACGAACGATCGCGGGCCGGCAAACGCGACGCTGGACATGGCCGCAGCCGGAAGTGACTGCTGCTGCGCCGCGGCGCCGTCGCCTGCCTGTTGGAGCAGTTGAATCAACTGATTCAGATCTGGAGCGCCAGGAGCGCCGGGCTGGGCGGCGGGCGCCTGCTTTTGCGCCTCGATCAGCTTGTCGACGAGCAGCCGCCGGTTGATATCCGACATGATGCCGCCGATCAACGCGTTCTGCGCCTGCTTCAATTCCACACGCTTCTTGTTCGCAGAGTTCATCAGGTCCGGGAGGATCTTGACGAACGGCCCCAACAGCGTCGCAATCGCCATGTCATCGATGCCGAAGATGAACGGGCGCGACAGGTCTCCGAAATGCCCGTTGCCGGTGGCGAAACGATTGGCAACGACCACAGGCCCGACCGACTGCCCCTGCGAACGCGGCGGCGGTGTGGGAGTGGCGGTCGGATTCGCACTGGGTGCGGGTGGATTCGGCGCCGGCGGCTGCGCGGCCGGGGATGGCGGAGTCGGCGTGGCGTTCTGGGGCGTGACGTTCTGCAGCCCGCCGAGGACGGCCTGCAGCAACTGCGTCAGGAAATCCGGAGAGGAAGCGCCTGCGCCCGCTCCTGCGCCCGCGCCCGCGCCTGATGCTGACGCGGTCCCACCGCCACCAGCGCCGGCAAGCAGTTTCGTGACGACCGGCGTCGCCACCTTGACGACCTCGCCCAGCAGATCCATCCACGACGTCTGATAGGCGTAGGCCTGTGTGGCCGTACGGCATGCGACGGTTCGCGGCGCCTTGAATGGAGTCGTCATTGTTGTACCCATCGACATCGTCAATTCCGGCGGCGCCACGTCGTCGGGCAGGTCGTCCAATGCGCCGCTGCCAACGGGCACTTTGACAACGCGCGAAAACGCCGGCGAGCGGCCTTCGGGAGTCTTGAACGTGAACAGCTGCACATACGCATGGCCATGCTGGATGCGGTCCGTCGGAATCGAAATCTCGGTGGACGAGTTCAACAACCCGCCGCCTGCCTCGTTCACGCCGATCTTCGTGGCGTACAACAGCTCGCCAACCCAGTCGATTCCGTTTCTGCGCTCGATACTCCTGCCGACTTTCAGCCGGTAGTACTTGTTTGTGCCCGTGTCGATCTGGAACCTGACGCCGCCGCGCCCGAACCCTGAGAGATCCAGAATCGCCAGCGCCATGGTTCCAGCATGTCCTTACCGCGCCGGCGCTGCCGGTGCCGGCGCTCCGCCTGCACCCGCCGGCTTCAGCGCCGCGACTCCGCCGTCGGCATACATGTTGGCGAAGTTATCCAGCTTGAAGTAGTCGGTCTTGAACTTGATGTTCACTTTGCCCTTCAAGGTCGCCGACAGATCGTCGGTGGCCTTCTTGTCCGACGTATTCACCTGGATGTTGGTGTTCGTCATCTCCATGCTGCCGCTCGGCCCTCCGAACAGCCCGCCAAGCGGCGACTCATACTCGTTCTGGATTTCAGTGGTGTTGATGTTCTGGTCGTCGTGGTGCGCCTTGCTCTCGCGCGACGCCTTGACGTTGAACTCGACACCCGCTTCGATCTCGCCCTTCTCGACCACAAGCCGGGTCACGCCCATCAGCAGCACCTCGCGCAGTGCGGCGCGGTGCTCCTTGGCCATGGCCAGCTTTGTCTCGAGAATGTCCTTCTTGACCTCGGCGTCGTCGTGATCGACCTTGTCGCCGGACGGGTTCACCAGCGCCAGCTTCTGGCTGCCGTCGGGGTTCTTTTCGGTGGTGACGTTGTATTTGTCGCCCTTCGACTCCGCCAGCTTGGCGAGCGCATCGTCGTCTTTGATCTTCTTGATGAAGTCGGCCGTGGACTTCGTCGCCTCCTTCATCAGCTTGATGTAGGAGTCGGTCTGCGTCTTCATGACCTTCAGGTTCGCGTCGAAGACCGCCTTCAGGAGATCGGCCACAAACTTGGGAAAATCGACCGAGTCGACGAGCTCCTTGAAGGCTCTCGTATCGCCCTGGAAGCCCGGGTCGTATTTCTTGTAGCCCATTTCCTCGCCGCTGTCGGTCGCGAACGGGCGCGCGAGCGCGGAGCCGTTGCCGTTCGGTTTGCCCATGTACTCCTGCACCAGGTCGAAGTAGATCGACTGCTGCTCGGAGACCGACAGCGTCGGAAACACCTTGCTCTGCCGGAGCACGTCCCGAGCTTTCGCACGAGCCAGGGCCTTGCGATCCGTGATCTGTCCGTGATCAGTCATATGCGTTGTTCCCAGCCAGAGGCGTTAGAAGTCCCAGTCGTCGCGCGCGTCACCCGCACTGGATGCCGAGCCAGAACCGTTTGACGACACAGTCCCGGAGCCGTTCATCGGCCCGGGCGCCGCCAGTTCGTCCTCGTCGCTCTTCTTCAGGTCGTCGGTCAGCGCCTCCTGCAGGATGCTTTGTGTGGTGATGAACGCGTCGACGTCGCTGATGAACGACGAGAAGACCGCGTTGTCCTCGAACTTCCCCGGGTCGTATTCGGCGATCTTGCGGATGATCGAGTTGCCCAGCTTCGCCTTGTTGTAGAGGATGGTCGCCTTCGGCCGCGTGTTCTTCATCGCCATGTAGAGGTTTTCGACGACACGCCACCAGCTGCCTCCCGCGGGAGCGACCTGCCGCTTCACCTCGTCGCGCATCAGGATCCGGCGGATGACGAAGTCGAGTTCCGCGTGAATGAGCGGCGAGATCACGGTGGCCATGCCGACGCAATGGCTGGACAGGTTGTACTGAAGGTCCTCCACCGCCTGCATCACATTGGTCTTTGACACGAATGTGTTGGGGTTCGGGCTCAGTTGCGCGCGCTCGAGATACCGCGCCGACTCGAGCATCAGCACCTTCCACAGGCGCTGGTACTCGTCGTTGCGGATGATCATGTCGTCGGCGCCGGGTGCGCTGCCGTAGTTGAAGACCTGGCTGTAGAACATCTGCCGCTCGGCCGGCCGGGTGCGATCGACGATCTTGCCGGTCTTCAGATCCGTGAACTTGCCGCTGAAGACGTACATCTGCAGGTCGTCACGCAGGCGGCGATCCTGGATCTCGATGTGCCCGCGCACGAGGTACTTGTGCGTGAAGAAATTGATGACGTTGAAGATATCGAGCTCGTCGCCGAGCACCATGCCGTAGAACAGCTGCGCGGCGCACTTGACCGCCGCTTCACTGATCTCCTGCTGCGGATCGGTGTCGTCGAACAGGTCGATGTCGAAGTCCTGCTCCGCCTCGAGCTTGTCGACGTCGCCCGGTTCCTCCTGTACTTGCTGGTACGCAACCGAGCTTCGCGCCTGGGCGATCATCGGCGGAATCACACTGTCCGCATTGGTGGAGGTGACGGGGACCAGTGAGTTCTTGATGTACTGCAGCACGAGCGGCCGAATCTTCTTGATGGTCTTGTCGTTCTCGATTTTGTTCTTCTTGAGGAACCCGTCCAGGAGCTGCGTGTAGGACAGATCGAAGATGTGCGGATTGATGACCGCTTTGGCCGCGCTGTTGAAAGCGACCTTCGTCAGCGGAATGTTGACTCCTTTCTTGTCCGGATCCGGGTTCTTGAGTGCATCGATCACGGGGCTGACGTCCTTGTCGATGTCGGGGACGCTCAACTTCTCGCGATTGACCAGGGCTCGCGCAGCGCTCACCGCCGCATAGTCGACAACGGCATTGAAGCCGTTCTTGCCCTTCAACGCGAAATTCATCAACGCGTTGATGTCTCGCACGCCGTACGCAAAATAGGCGGTGGCGACGACGTAGTCCTGGATCGCTGACCGCTCCATCAGGACGAGCTTGACGTTATCGTTCAGACTGCCCCAGTTCTTCTGCAGTCGCTCGTGGAACTCGTACTTCAGTGCCGCCAGTTCCTGCTGGCTGTCGATGTAGTCCGTCAGCGTCTGCTGGTCGGCGGCGGTTGGCGCGCTCGCGACACTCCACGCCAGACTGTCCTTCAGCCAGCGCGCGTCGGGCAGGGCATTCACGTCGTCGCTCTTGGCGGCAGTCAGTTCCTTCTTGAGGAGCGCGACGATGTCGGGCGTGACCCGCGTCCGATGCTTGGACGCCTTGTCCCGGGCGTCCTTCAGCAACTGCTTGATGATCTTGATCAGGCCTTTGTCGAGCGAGGTCTTGTCGAACGCGTTCTCGAGCGACAGGCTGCTGCCACGAGCGCTGTTGTGCGTCGCGAGGATCGCTGACTGCGTGGCTGGGTCCGGGTGCTTGAGCGCGTACTTCGCGAGCGCCTCGTCCTCAGCATCCTCGACGTGTGGCACGGCCGGGGGCTCGGTCTTGAAAATCGCCCTCTCCAGCAGATCGTTCAATTCGTCAAGGAAGCCTTTCGCCACCGGGTCGATGTCGGACACGAAACCGGATCCCACCGACCGCCGGAGCACGAATCCGCTGTTGCCTTCGTCGACCGTCGTCAAGTTGCTCGCCATTCGAATAACCTGCCTTCTATGCCAGCTCGTGAGCCAGCAGCTTGAATGCATCCGCCATGTTGATGAGTCCGTAGCCCGCGTGCTCACTCCGGAGGCGGGTATCGACCTTGTCTGAGGTGTCACGCAGAATCGTTCTGATGTCGCCGTTGCTCAACCTGCGCCCCAGCTGCCTCGCGTACGACTTCATCAGTCCCACCATGCCGCACACGAACGGCGACGCCTGTGAGGTGCCGGATGCGAACGCGTAGGTGTTGTGCGCGTAGGAGCTGTAGATGTTGACGCCCGGTGCGACGACGGCGATGTTGGCGCCGTAAGAAGTGAACGGCGCCACGGTGCCCGCCTGATCGACGGCGCCGACAGCGATGACGCCGGGAAGCGCGCCCGGATAGTACCGCTCCGCAGTACCGTCGTTGCCGCTCGCCGCCACCACGGTTACGTTCTTGCTCAACGCGTAGCGAATGACGTCCTCATGGGGCAGCCCGCCGCCGGTGTGCTTGATCCCGAGGCTCATGTTGATGACGTCGGCGCCGTTATCCGCCGCCCACTTGATGCCGGCGTTGATGTTGTCGATGATGCCGGCGCCGACAAACCGCGTCCCGCTTTTCATCGTGGCCAGGACGCGCACAGCCATGATCGTGCAGCCGGGCGCCACACCCTCGTTCATCTCGATGCCGCGGCCGGCGACGATGCCTGAGACATGTGTCCCGTGGCCGACCTCGTCCTCCGGCACATCGTCGTAGCCGGCGACATCGCCGATGAAGTCCGACGTATTCAGGCCTTCGAGATCGACGAAATCAGCCGAGGCTCCAACCTTGCCCTGCAGCTCTTTGTGGCTCAGGTTCAACCCCGTGTCGAGCACGGCGATCCGGACGCTGCGTTCGCCCTTCGTAATGGACTGCGCATAGCGCAGATGAATGAGATCGCCGACATCCGGAGCCAGCGACGCCTGCGTCGAGATCTCCGGTTTTGGCAGGCGCGCCGACCCGACGGACAGCCTGCTTGCCATCTCCACTGAAGGCAGGTGAAGCAGACGATCGACGAAGTCTTCGGGCAGTTCGTAATCCTGCTGGAACACCAGTCGATAGGTGCGATCGAGCCCTTCCCGCCGCTCGTCCGCACTCCAGGCCAGCTGAGCCGGTTTGTATTCCCTGGTCACCCACACACTAAGCCCCAGCTCGCGCAGCAGGCGATCGACCTCCGCGTTGACGGTGTCGCGGATGACGGACTTGTCATTGATGAAGTCCTGCCAGTTGGGAATGGACGCATCCCCCGCGAGTGGCTCGTACATCTTGAGGACGGCGTGGTCCTTCATGACGGCTCTGTCGCGTCCTCCGGTGTCTCATCGAATGCCATGATCGAGCGCGCCAGCAGCGCCAGCAGCTCACGGCCGTACGCGGTCGTGGTGACGATGCGCGTATGCACGCTGGGCAGGCTGCCGTGGCCATAGCACTGGCCGAAATCGATGACCACTTCGTTCACGTTGACGCCGATATCGAAATAGTTCGCGTATTTGCCGTCGGGATCCGACATGGGACGCGCGCGATCGTGCAAGAGCCGGGACATCTCATCTACGGCCGCGCGGAAGACGGACAACCCGTGTGACCGCTATGCGTTACCGCGCGGTCACGACACGGGCGTGACGTGACCGCTCACGGGGGTGTGACACAGGAACCGTCACATCGGCCGCCTGCCGGCGTTACAGTCCGAGAGAGGGTGTTACGGTTTCTGCGGCACGTCGGCCACGCCGTACTTGGCCAGCTTGCGGTACAGCGTCATCCGTGACCAGTGCAGGCGATCGGCCGCTTTGCTCTTGTTCCACTTGGTTTCGGCAAGAGCAGACAGCAACCGCTCACGGTCGCCACGCTCTTCTTCTTCGAGCGGTGCCGGCATGCTGTTGCGGAACGAGTACGGCAGATCGGACCAGGACATCCAGCGTGACGAGGTGTTGACGAAGGTGGCCTCGACCAGATTCCGCAGTTCGCGCACGTTGCCCGGCCAGCTGTAGGCCAGAAGCTGTTTCAGCGCGCCCCGTGACAACTCCTGCTGTCTCCCGTACCGGAGGCTGCATTCCCTGACGAAGTGATCGACCAGCAGCGGGATGTCGTCCGGACGATCGCGGAGCGGTGGCAGCCGGACCTGCGCGACGTTCAAGCGGAAATAGAGATCGGACCTGAATCGCCGTTCGGCGGTGGCGGCGGCGAGATCGTTGTTGGTCGCCGCGACGAACCGCACGTCGGGCGTGATCGCCGTGCGCCCGCCCAGCTTATACAGCGGCTTCGATTCAAAGACCCGGAGCACTTTGGCCTGCGCCACGAGGCTCATGTCGCCGACTTCGTCCAGAAACAGCGTGCCGCCGTGAGCCTGCTGGAGTTTGCCGTCGTGGGCCGCCAGCGCCCCGGTGAACGCACCGCGCTCGTAGCCGAACAATTCGCTTTCGAGAAGCGTGTCCGGGATGGCCGCGCAGTTGATGCTGACCATCGGCCGCGAGGCGCGACGGCTCAACCCATGAATAAATCCGGCCGCCAGCTCCTTGCCCGTGCCTGTTTCGCCGACCAGCAGCACATTGCAGTCGGTCATCGCCGCGCGGCGCACATGTCGACGGACCTCCTGCATCGCTCGACTTGCACCAACGAGCGCGTGCGTCAGTTCGTCGGCGTCCGGTTGTGCCGGTGGCACAAGCTGCCGGATGCGCTCGACGAGGGCATCACGATCCTGGGGCCAGTGAAAGTAGTCCACTGCGCCCTGTCGCAGCGCGCGGATCGCGCGCGCCTCGGATTCACCGACGGCAACGATGATGATCGGGATGTTCGACGCGGTCGCCGCCGGACAGAGTTCGATGATGCCTACGTCGTCGACGAGCAGCACGCCGGGATCGTGCGCCTGGAGCGCTTTCGAAAAGTCGCGCAGCGATTCAGTCGCAATCGCGTTGTAGCCCACAGCCTTCAGGGTGTGACACACCTCTGTGGCAATCGCTACGTCGCGGCTGTTCATGAGCACCGCGGGTGCTTTCGCGACGGTCTTCATATATAGACGCGCGGGGTGCGCATTCTACAGTGAAGTAACGACGCAACTTGCACACTCCAACGAGTGTTACGCCGTGGTGATGTCCTCGTCTGGTTGCGATGGGACTTTAGCGGACATGAGCCTCCTTAACGCGGAAGACTCAAGCTGGTCTGTTCGTTTGTGTGTGCGAGTTCGGAACACTCAGGCTGGCCTCGTCGACCAACCTGAGTGTTGAGGATGAGACTACGCGACGGCAGCAACTCGCGCGGCGTTCGGGTTCTTGATGTCGAAGCGATCGAGGTTCATCACCTTGTTCCACGCCGTCACGAAGTCGCGTACGAATTTGTCCTTCGCGTCGTTGCTCGCGTAGACCTCCGCCAGCGCGCGGAGCTCTGAGTTCGATCCGAAGACCAGGTCCACACGGCTGCCGGTCCACTTGACCTTCCCCGATCCGCGCTCGCGGCCTTCGAAGGTGTCTGCGGCGTCGGACGTGGCCTTCCACTCCGTGGTCATGTCGAGCAGGTTCACGAAGTAGTCGTTCGTCAACGTCTCCGGCCGGGTGGTGAATACGCCGAGCTTCGACTGTCCGGTATTCGCGTTCAGCGCGCGCAAGCCGCCGACGAGTGCGGTCATCTCGGGCGCGCTCAGCGTCAGCCGGAAGGCGCGCTCGATCAGCAGATGCTCGGCGGGTACGTCGTGGCCTGGCCCGATGTAGTTGCGGAAGCCGTCCGCATCCGGCTCGAGCACCTCGAACGATTCGACGTCGGTCTGCTCCTGCGACGCGTCCGTGCGGCCTGGCGTGAACGGCACGTGCACGTCGTGGCCGCCCTGCTTCGCTGCCTTTTCCACAGCCGCGCAGCCGCCCAGAATGATCAAATCCGCGAGCGAGACCTTCTTCGCGCCGCCAGCGTCGTTGAACTCCTTCTGGATCTTCTCCAGTACTTTCAGCACTTTCGCCAGCTCCGGCGGATTGTTGACCGCCCAGTCCTTCTGCGGCGCGAGGCGGATGCGGGCGCCATTGCCGCCGCCGCGCTTGTCGGTACCACGGAACGACGCGGCCGAGGCCCACGCCGTCGTCACGAGCTGTGAGATTGAAAGTCCTGACCCGAGAATCTTCTTCTTGAGATCAGCGACGTCTTTCGCGTCGATCAGCTCGTGATTGACCGGGGGCACCGGGTCCTGCCACAACTGCGGCTCCTTCGGAACCTCCGGGCCACGGTAGCGTGCGATCGGACCCATGTCGCGGTGCGTCAGCTTGAACCACGCCTTGGCGAAGGCATCCGCGAACGCCTGCGGGTTCTCGTAGAAGCGGCGAGAGATCTTCTCGTAGGCCGGGTCGAGGCGCAGTGCAAGGTCGGTCGTGAGCATGTTCGGCGCGATCTTCTTCGACGGGTCGTGCGCCTTCGGAACCGTGCCTTCACCAGCGCCGTTCTTCGGCTTCCACTGCTTGGCGCCAGCGGGGCTCTCGGTCAGCTCCCACTCGTACTCGAAGAGGTGCTTGAAGAAATCGTTGTTCCACTTCGTCGGCGTCGTCGTCCAGGTGACCTCGAGGCCGCTGGTGATGGCATGCGCGCCCTTGCCGGATTCGTAGCCGCTTTTCCAGCCGAAGCCCTGTTCCTCGAGGTTGCCGCCTTCCGGTTCCGGGCCGACGTGCGGGACCGCGGGCGCCGCGCCGTGCGTCTTGCCGAACGTGTGTCCGCCGGCAATGAGCGCCACCGTCTCCTCGTCATTCATCGCCATGCGGCGGAAGGTCTCGCGAATGTCGCGCGCGGATTTGACCGGATCCGGGTTGCCGTTCGGCCCTTCCGGGTTCACATAGATGAGGCCCATCTGCACGGCACCGAAGGGATTCGCGAGCTGACGATCGCCGCTGTAGCGCTCGTCACCAAGCCACGTCCCTTCGGAGCCCCAGTTGACGTGCTCCGGTTCCCAGCGATCCGCCCGGCCGCCGGCGAAGCCGAACGTCTTGAAGCCCATCGACTCCAGCGCCACGTTGCCAGTGAGGACCATCAGGTCCGCCCACGAGAGCTTCTTGCCGTACTTCTGCTTGACCGGCCAGAGCAGGCGCCGCGCTTTATCGAGGTTGGCGTTGTCCGGCCAGCTGCCGAGCGGGGCGAAGCGGAGCTGTCCGGAGCCCGCGCCGCCACGACCATCGTGGATGCGGTAGGTGCCCGCGCTGTGCCACGCCATGCGGATGAAGAGCGGACCGTAGTGGCCGAAGTCCGCCGGCCACCAGTCCTGCGAATTCGTCATCACCGCTTCGATGTCCTTCTTCACCGCCTTGAGGTCGAGCGACTCGAACTCTTCCGCGTAGTTGAAGTCCTCGCCCATCGGATCGCCCGCCGGATGGTTCGTGTGGAGGGCGTTCAGATTCAACTGGCTCGGCCACCAGTCGCGGTTCGATCTGCCGCCGCTGAGTGTTTTGGCCGAGAACGGACACTTCGCTTCGTTTGCCATCGTGATCTATTTCCTTCGCTTGCGTCTTGGTGATTGGGGCTTTCTTGATTTTGTGGCTTCCGCCTTCAGGCGCACGATCCTTCTTAATACAATTCGGACAGCGTCGCCAGTAGGCGACCTCCGCCTCATCTATCGCGCTATGCGGGGAAGAGGCTGGCCCTGCGCTCGATTGAGCGAGGGCCGAGCCCAGATCGGAGAGCGCTGTCGACGCGCTTTTAGAGGCCTTTCGAATCGGTCACCCAGTTCTCGTTCGTGCACAGCTCGCAGTTCTTGCCGACGAACATCTTGCCGGCCGTCTTGTCGCCCTTCAACTGCCACTTCGCCCAGTTCGACGCCACGTTCGCCCATTCGCCGCCGCCGGGATGATCGACGGTCGCCGTATGGCCGGCACCCTTCCGCGCGCCGTAAAACGACGGCAGCTTCTGGATCGCATCGAAGGTCGCTCTGGACGAGGCCTGGAGGAAATCGCGGTCGTGGCCGTTGATGAGCAGCACCGGGCCGTGCAGCTTCGCGATGGTCGCGGCAACGGCCGCGGCGTCACCCTGCGCGCCGGAGTTGAACACGCCGATGGTGTCCACCCGCGGATCGGCGCCAAGATCCAACGACATGAAGCCGCCGCACGACTGCCCCATCACCGCGATCTTGTCGAGATTGATCTTGCCCTTGAGCGGCGATTCGGCGCGCGCGTTCTCCGTCTCCGCCCAGGCGATCGCGGCGCGGAGATGATCCGCAGTCGCGCGAGTGACACCGGGCTGTGCGGCGGTTGCCATCACCAGGAACCCGTGCGACGCGATCGTCGTCAGGAAGCCGCCGTAGCGAGTGCTGTTGATGGCGCAGCCACCGTTGCCCCAGACGACCAGGGGCAGCTTGTCTTTGCCGGGGAACGGCGTCAGGTCGGCCGGACGATAGACGACGTGGCCCGGAGAATTGAAGGCCGCTCCTGATTCCACCTTATAAGGACCCGCCACGGCGAGCGGGGCGCCTTCGAGCGGCAATGCGGTGGCGACCTGCGCGGCGAAGTCCGGGCCACGGCCGCCCCCTTGCTGGGCGTCGATCGCGACCGCGAACGCCAGCGACAACATCAATCCAAATGTGAGTGAAGTCTTCACGGCTTATCTCCTCTAAGGTCCGGCTAAAGCCGGACACGACGATCTACTTCGACTTCTCTGCGGCTTCGGTGCTCGACGTATAGCCGGCCTTCAGCCAGACCTTCCACTTCTCGATCGCCTTCGGGCTGCCGTCGCAGCCGCCGTCGGCGGGGTTGATGAACGTGCCGTTGGCGAGACGCGCCCAGCCAAGGCCTCCGCCGGGCCGTCCATCTTTCAGCGGACAGTACGAGACCGTCACCACATTGCCAGGCTCGAACGTGGCCCCGGTGATACCGCGCTGCAGCAACCCGGTCGGCGCCGAGCCCTCGAAGCTCCAGAGCGTCTCGGTGCCGTCGGGGTTCTTCACATTCAGATAGAGCCACGAGTGCGGCACGTTGAACGCCCAGCGGGCGACCGTGCCGGTCGCAACTTTCTCGACCGTGTGGTCGAACATCGCGAATGAGTGATGCGCGAACGCCACCGGCGCCGTCAGAAGTAATGCGACGACGGTGACAGGCAGCAGACGGAATGCTGTCTTCATCTCCTACTCCTTCTTCGCCGGAAGCGTGGTGTTGTAGATCGGATCGCGCGACTGGCCGGGCAGATCCGGAAACATCGTGCTCCCCCGCGCGTCTTTGAAACCCTCTTCACCCGGCAGCCTCGAGGTCGTCTTGCCGTTGTCGAAGTGATCGTTGTTCGTGTTCTCGCATTCCCAGTGCTGGACGCGATGGCCGGCCGCCTCGAGATCCTTCGCCCGGCGGAATGCGTAGACGGCACTCACCGGCTTCACGAAGGCGTGGCGATCGTAGAAGGTGACCTGCACCTCGAGCCGCTCGATGCCGCCGGGATACGTCTTCAACTGCCACGTCTCCACCGACTCGAACTGGTTGCTCGTCATCGGCGACCAGCGTGTGAAGTCGCCGGGCAGCAGGTACTTCGTGTTCGTGACGAGCTTGTTGCCGTCCCAGAACCCGATCGTGTCGCCGTACCAGGAGTGGGTACCGAACACGTTCTTGTGGTCCTGATTGATATAGACGCGACGGATCCCCGGCCCGTAGTCGTTGATGAAGTACGACTCACCGGGCAGGTTGATGAACTCGTGCGAGTACGGCTCGAGCAGCCAGCGCGGATACCCCGGCGGCTCGCAGGACGTCAGCCGGTCGTACTGGACCTCACCGAGCTCCGTCTGCTGACGCCAGCGCTCCCGATACGCCTTGTCGTACGGCGCGGTCAACACGCCGGCCTTCACCTTGCCCATGAAACCGGGCGGGTCGATGAACATGTCCATGTGGGTGTTGCCTGCGGTGACCCACAGGCCATCCCAGCGTGGGACGGTCGTCAGCGTGTGCTTCGTGCCGCCCTTGGCCTGACTGAGGAGGAATTTGTAGTGCTCGTCCGAGGTCGCGAACGCTTTGGGCGGCGCGACGGCCTGCAGCGGAGGACCGTATCCACCTCCGAACGCGCCGGGCTGCGCAAGGAGGGTTGACGCCAGGCCACCGACCGCGACGAGAGCGACGACGATCCGCAACAAGACCCGCTTGAGACTCATGGGAAGCTCCAGCCCAAACCACCAACTACTAACTACCAACTACCAACTACCAACTGACCGAGGGGGAATGTTACGGCAATTGCGGGGACTTCGTGAACGTCTCTGCGATTTGCAGAGCGATGGCGTCCACGGCGACGGTATTCGGGACGTTGGATGTGGCCGCAATCACCAGATCACGATCCGGAAACAGGTAGAGCGAGGCGGCACCGCCGATGAGGCTGGCCCGGTGGCGAACCACTGGCACCTGTGCGCCCGCGAGCGGAATGCTGTCGACTTTCCAGCCCAGCGCGAATCCGGTGGCAGCGCCGGACGTGAGCCGAAGCGGGGTCTGGAACAGTGTGATGGTATCGGCCGTCAACAACCCGCCCGCAGTGTCCGGCTTCAGCCGGACCATCATCGCCGATCCGACGCGTACCAGGTCCGAGGGCGTGGACAGAAACGCACCCGCGCCCACAGTACAGGAGTAGTCCGCGGCTGGCGCACGCTCCTCTTCCGTTCTCGAATCGTCGAATACCGCGGTGTCCGGATCGGTGTCGGTCCCTTCGAGCGCGGTGCGATCCATCCGCAGCGGTGTGAAGACCTCGCGGCTCATGAACGCGGAAAACGGCTCCCCTGATGCTCCCTCGACTACCGCGCTGAGCAGGATCCAGCCGGATGTGGAGAAGCGGTATTTCGTACCAGGCTCGAACGCGAGCGGTTCGTAGGCGAACGTCTTTACCGCATCGTCGACAGTCTTGCAGTAGCCGCGTGGTATCTGGTCGTTGCCGCCGTCACCGCGAAGGCGATGAACGCCCGCGATATCGCCGAGCAACTGGCGCGTGGTGACCGTCCATTCCTTCTTCGGGTACGCGGGAACGTAGGTCTGGACCGCGGCGTCGAGATCGATGCGCTTGCGGTCGTACAACAGCGCCACCGCCGCAGCCGTCAGCGTCTTCGAGACGCTGCCGGTACGGAACCGCGTGTGCGGCGTCACCGGCTTATGGCGCTCCGCGTCAGCATGGCCGAAGCCCTCGGCCCACACGATCTCACCGTCTTTCGCGACGGCCACCGAGAGACTCGGCAGATACCGCTCTTGAACCATGAGGTCACGCGCACGGCGCCGTCCCTCCTCGACGGCGGTTGAATATCGCTCCGCAGGCGCACCTGCTGCGGTCGATGGAATGGCCGCGGCGTCGGTGTAAATCGGAGGCGGGTCGTTCCTGGTGGCGATGTACAGCGCGACGAGACCAGCGACGACGATGACGGTGAAGAACAGGACGGCGAGCACGACCTCCGTCCGGCCGTGAGTTCTGCGGGACAACGTCGCTATGTTAAAGCGCTTTGCACAAGAAAGTGAAATCGGAACGTCTGCTGGACTGTTACTGCGACAATTCGGGGTTGAACGAGGATCCGGCGAGCACCTGGCGGCCGTCGGGCAGCTTCACCGATCGCGCATTGGCCACCACCGTGGACGTCTTCGACCGGAAGCCTTCAACGACGACCCTGAGCCCGGCCTTGAGCGAATCGCGGCGCCAGCCGTTTCTCATCAGGCCATTGGGCGGCCCGAGCTCGAAGTCCCACTCCTGCGTCTTGCCGGTCTCGTCGGCGCCCATCACGTAGAGACGGGCATGAGGGTTGGTCCACTCCAGCTTCGTGACGCTGCCGGTAACCGTGATGGTGCGGTTGCGATCGTATTCAGCCGCGAACGAGTGGTGAGCGGCAATCGGGACGACGGCCGCCAGCAACGTCAGGACCGTAAGACCCGCGAACAGGGCAGGACGATTCATCGCACTCCTCGCTGACATCGCGCAATAATACGCCCGTTCGGCACCCTGGAGGGGACATGCGACTGATGGTAAGCATAGGCTGCCTGACGGCAGCGCTGATGATGCTGACGGCGTCGACGTCCGCGCAATGGACGCGGTATCCGACGCGAAATGTTCCGAGAGACGCCAAGGGCCAGCCGGACATGAACGCACCGGCGCCGAAGACGGCCGACGGCAGGCCCGATCTGTCAGGGCTGTGGCGTGGGGGTGCCGGGGGGCGCGGACGCGGCGCGGCCGCCGACGCACCGCCGCCATCCGGCCCGCCGGTTGCCGCGTTTGCCAACATCGGCCAGAACATCAAGGAGGGACTTCCCTTCACGCCGTTTGGCGCCGAGCTGCTGAAGACGCGGCTGGCGAATAACAGCAAAGACAATCCCGAAGCAAACTGCCTCCCGATGGGGATCATCCAGCTGCACACGCAGGGTGCGCCGCGGAAATTCATCCAGACGCCGCTCGAGCTCGTAATTCTCTACGAGGCCAGCTCGGAGCGCCGCGAGATCTTTACGGACGGACGGTCACTGCCGACCGACGATCCGCAGCCCTGGTTCAACGGTTATTCGGTGGGCCACTGGGAAGGCGACACGCTCGTCGTCGAGACGGTGCAGTTCCGCGACGACGGCTGGCTCGACATCAACGGCAGCCCGATCACGACGACCGGGAGGGTGACTGAGAGATTCCGCCGGCCGACGTTCGGGCGGATGGAGATCGACGTCACCATCGAAGACAAGAAGGTCTACACGAAGCCCTTCACCGTGCGCGTCAA
>Ga0070670_100000842_pt1 | contig 23997 bp, 19 predicted proteins | sample KBSS63metaG_FD_64665 | JGI IMG/M metagenome (GOLD analysis project Ga0070670, IMG submission 64665) | Switchgrass rhizosphere microbial communities from Kellogg Biological Station, Michigan, USA - KBS S6-3 metaG | ecosystem: Host-associated > Plants > Roots > Rhizosphere > Soil ... | reverse complement strand
CGAGGCGTTGGGCAGCGCGCTCTCGGTGTCCGCCGATCCGCGCTTCTTTGCCTCGGGGAGCGGCAGGCCGGTCGCCGGATCGTTGATTGATGCCGCGGCTTCCTCGATGAACTGGTTGAGCGACGGGACCGCGGCTGCCGTGAATCTCGGACCGGACGTGGAGCTGTCCACGTTGAGATACGCGATCGCGTGATCGCGCAGGTCGGCCTCGTGCTGCTCGCCCCACTCGGTGGACGAGGTGAGCGTGAACTCCTCGGCGTCCCAGCTCGCGAAGACGATCGAGCGCTTCGGCCGCACGCCCGCGCGGAGCAGCGCGCCGAGCGAGCGCGCCAGATCCATCATCGACGCGGTGCCGCTCGACGGATCGACGCCGCCGTAGATCCACGCGTCGCGGTGGTTGCCGACGATCACTTCGTGGTCGGGATCCGACGACCCGCGGATGCGTCCAATCACCGTCTGGATCGGCCGGACCTTGTCGTCGAGGACGATCTTCATCCGTACCGGGGCACCCGGCCCGACGCGGTACTTGATCGGCAGGCCGCCCTGCCACTCCTTCGGCGCCTCCGGCCCCTCCATCGTCTCGAGGATCGTGCGCGCGTCGCGTGCCGAGAGCGGCGAGCTGATGATCTTCGGGAGCGACACTGCCTCCTCGCGTGGGATGCGCTTCGCGCCAGGCACGGACGCCCAGCCGGGCGTGAGCGGATCGCCGGGCACCATGAAGTCGTACGGGATGCCGCCCGACTGCATGTGGCTGTCGTTGCCCCACGGGCCGTCCGGGTAGACGGCGCCCTTGCCCGCGCCGTCTTCCATCGGGTCGGAGTAAATCAGCAGCCCCGCCGCGCCGCGCTTCTCGGCAGTCAGCGCCTTGAAGCCACGGTAGCTGTAGGGCACCGAGTAGCGCACCAGTACGATCTTGCCTTTGACGTCGATGCCGTGGGCGTCGAGCCAGTCGTAGTTCTCGGGGTTTCCGCTCGCGGCATAGATGACGGGTGCGGTGAGCTCGCCGGACTGCGAGTAGGCGTGGTAGTGGAGGACCGGCTTCTGCGTGTCGGGGTCGCCTGGGATCGGGTCTTCCGTGAGCCGCGCCTTCCACGCGCGATCGGTCATCTCAACCGTCGCCTCGACCGGCCACGGCAGCAGCACGTCGTGTTCGACGATCTCCGCTTCGTCGAATCCATACTCGATCCAGCGATCGCGCATCCACTCGGCCAGCGCGCGGTTCCTGTCCGACCCGGCGACGTGCGGCTCCTGTGTGAGCAAGCGGTGATACTCGCGCGCGCGGTCGGCGGAGGGCAGGGCGAGGAACCGCCGCTCCAGCGTGCGCTCGGCGGCGGCGGAAGCTGTGGTGAATCCGAAGATCCCGTCGGCGCCCTGCGCCCCGAGCGCCGCTGTTCCCACCATCGCCAGTGCCGCCACCCATCGCGTCGTCATGTCGGGAACTCTACAGTACGCAGGGCCGAGCTTCAGCTCGGCCAACACGTGGGCCAGGCGACGGGTATCTCGCGACGCGGCCGCGACTGACGATGTACGAGTACGTAGGGCCGAACTTAGGTTCGGCCGGAGATTCGGCCGGACGAGTTGCCGGCGGCAGTCGACGATGCTAACGTCGTCGCTTCGCGCCGGCACGCCGTTGGCAGTAATGGGTTCCATCCGGAGCTCTTGCGATGCCGGACGTCGATCTCGCGCGACGCGTGGAAATGCTGGAAGAAACCCTCAATTCACTGCGTCAGGTGCCCGACGATCTGAAGGCGCTGAATGGGCGCATGACGCGCGTCGACGTGCAGATGCTGCAACTTCGCACCGAGATGCGAGAGGAGTTTTCTGCCGTACGCGGCGAGATGGCGACGAAGGCCGACCTGGCCGAAGGCCTGGCAGCGGCGAGGATTGCGGCGAAAGACGACTTGGCGGCGATGCGCAGGGACCTCGCGAACAACGAGCTCGCCGACCTCAAACGTGAACTCCGCGAAGACATCGCGGGCATGGGCCGCAACCTCGCGCAGATCATCCTCGACACGCAGCACCAGGTCACCCGGACGCAGCGCCTGATCGCCGAGGGACAGAGTCAGACGCGAATGATGTTCGAGGAGGTCGTGTCGCGGCTGAACGTCCTTGGCGAGGGCAAGGCAGGCCCTGCGGCCTAACTCCGCGCCTCCTCCGTCGCCACGCGTTGCAGAATTGCCAGCTCCTCGCGGAACAGCGGCTCCAGCATCCGCGGCGCGAGGAAGCTCTCGACCCATCCGCGTAACCCGCCTGACGTCCACTCGGTGACGATGTGCACCTGGCACACGGCCTCGCCCAGTGGAGTGACCGTAAACGTGGTGACCCCGCCTCCGTCGAGATCTGATTCGACCAGCACGCGGCCGGGGTCCGGTTCTGTGATCGCCGCGCGCAACGTGCGCAGGCGGCCGCCGATCTTCATCTCGCAGCGGATGCGTGTGCCCGCGCCGACGCCGCCGGATTCGACGACCAGGTTCCGGAACGCCGGCGGCAGGATGCTGGGATGTCCGACGTGGTAATCGGCGATGATGCCGTAGACCTTCGCGGCAGGCGCGTCGATGCGCGCGATGCCCGTCGCGCGGATGGTTCGCATGAGGTGAGTGTAGCCTCAGCGGACCAGACCCGAACCTCCTGGCGGGAGATTAAGATGCAGAGGAGGTCACCTAACGGTGTTCTCTCGCGTCGTCTGGCTGGACCTGGCCAGGACAGAGTCCAGTTTCGTTTCGATCCGGCCGAGACGTTCTCTCAACTCCTGTACATCCCCCGATCGTTCCTGATCGAAGAAGAAGCTCGTGATGGTCGCCGTGAACACACCGATGAAGCCGATGCCGACGAGCATCAGCGCAACGGCGATCAGGCGGCCCTCGGATGTCACCGGCGAGACGTCTCCATAGCCCACGGTTGTGGTGGTCACGATCGCCCACCAGAACGCGTCGCCAATCGAGCGAATGTTGGCGTTCTGCCCGTTCTCGGCGCCGAAGATACCAATGGCACCCAGCGCCACGACAACGGTTGTGGTGAGGACCACGTAGTGAAAGCTGCGGTGCCGGAGTCCTTGCGCAGCCTCGCGGAGCCCTATCGCGGCAACTCCCGCGGCACGGACGAACCGAAGCAGCCGAAGCGCTCGCATGCCCTGAAGACTGTCTGGAACCAGGAACGGCGGGGATAGCACCACAATCAACAGGTCGAACCAGGCGTTGCGGACGAACTGCGCCCTATCGGGAGCGAGCAGGAGCTTGCCGACGTATTCCGCGCAGAACGCAAGCCAGACAATCCAGTTCACGACATGCGCGGCGTCGCGCATGAGCGGATTAGCAGCCTTGTCCTCGAGGATCAGCGCCGGGACGATGAGCAAGGCGAGAAGGGCCAGCGGGATATCTGTGGCCTTTTCAAGGCGTTGAAATCGCTCGCGGGTTGATGCCTTGGACATGATCCCACTCCTGCCGCGGTGACGGTCGGGCAGCAGGGATTATCGGGCAGATCGAAGGAACACCTCGACCCACGTGTTGAAAGGGGCAGAGGTCGGCCGCGGCGTTCGAGGTCGCAGGGCTTGACCCGCCGCCAACGATGGGGCGAGCTACTTCTGTGGCGGAAAGGTCGCGAGATACACGTAAGCGGTCGCGATCTCTTCGTCCTTCAGGTAGTAGAACACCGGCATCCTGCCGCGATGGTAGCCCGCCGCGCCCATCTGGACCACCTCGCCGCTGCGCGCCTTGTGGACGAAATCAGCGACGGACTTCGTAGTGAGCAGCGACTGCAGCGATGGGATCGTCCCGCGCATCAAGGCGGTCCCGTTCGGCGGAGCGCCCACCGAGTCGTGGCAGATGTGACACGTGCCCTTCACCGTCAGCTCCCCGACGCGCGCCCAGGTGACGGTGCGCGTCGTCGCGCGCGGCGCGTCGGGCGTCTGCGCCAGTCCCTTCAGGTAGCCGAACAGCATCTGGATGTCCTCGGGCGTCAGGTAGTCGCGCGGTGGCATCCGCGTGCCGCCTTTGTGCAGCCGCTGGACGATCTCGATCCGCGCTTTGGCCGCCTGTGCCGTGCTGTCGGCCGCCGCCGTCGGATCGCCCGCGGCCTGCAGCCGCTGACGCACGACCGCGAGCGACGCGCCGCGCACGGCTCCGAGCAGCGACGCGACCTCCATGGGTCCGCCCGTGCCCGTCTCGCGATGGCACGACTGGCAGTTCAGTCGATAGAGATCGGCGCCGGTCAGCTCCATCTTCCCGCGCACGCCGAGCACTTCGGTCCGCGGTGCTGGAGGCCGATCCGGGGACGGACCGTAGCGCCCGGCACCTTGGCCCAGAGTGGTGCGGTCGAGGGTCAGTCCGAGGTGCGTCAGCCAGCTCGGCCCGGATACCGGCGTGACGCTGGAGTCCTGTACGCTGGGCCACGGCACATTCTGCGCGGCCCCGATGGGGACCAGTGTCGCGAGCAGCGCGACCATCAGCAGGGCAACGCGGCGCAGCAGGTGCATGGAAACCTCCCCAACCGAGGTTGCTGGATAACGGGGGCAATGCGCGTACCAGCAAAACAGCGCGAACTGATGCGAAAGATGCGTCGCTAAAAGCCCCCGTCGCCACGATCGACGCGCGGAAAGATCGGCTGGTCGTGCGGATTATCGCACGGGCGGCCGAACGAACCGCCTCCGCCAAGGCTTCGGCGTCCCACCGAAGCGTCCGCGAAGGCGGAAGCTCGGCCCTACGTACTACGAGCGATCGGACAGGACGACGCGCGCGGCGTGGGCGCCCGGGGCGCCGCTCAGGCCGCCGCCGGGATGCGTTCCGGCGCCGCAGAGATAAAGGCCGCGAATCGGTGTGCGGTGCTGCGCCCAGCCGATCACCGGGCGCATCGTGAAGATCTGGTCCAGCGAGTGCTCGCCATGGAAGATCTGGCCGCCGGTGAGGCCGTAGGTGCGCTCCAGGTCGAGCGGCGTAATCACCTCGCCGGCAAGAACGCGCCTGGGTAGATCGGGCGCGTACTCCGCCAGCGTGCGGACGACGAGATCGCCGAGAGATTCGCGCATCTGGTCCCAGTCGCCTTCGCGAAGCCGATGGGGCGCCCACTGCACGTAGACCGACATCACGTGCTTGCCGACCGGCGCCAGCGTGGAGTCTGAGAGCGACGGAATCACGGCCTCGAGCCACGGCCGATCCGACAGCCGCCCGTACTTCGAGCAGTCGAACGCGCGCTCGATGTAGTCCACGTCCGGCCCGATGTGGATTCGGCCGGCGAGGGCGGTCTCGGCCGCAACGTTCGCCTTCGCGAGCGCAGTGAACGCAGGCAGCCCGTCTAGCGCGAAGTTGACGGTGGCCGTTACGCCCGACGTGCGGTAATTGCGGATCTGTTGCAGGAACGACGGTGTGAGCCGCATCGGATCGACGAGACCCAGCAGCGTGCGCTTCGGATCGGCATTCGACAGGACCGTGTCGGTCGCAATTGATTCGCCGCTCTCGAGGACGACGGCGGTTACCCCGGAGTCATCCACCTCGATCCGCGCGACGCCCGCGTTGGTGCGGATCTCGGCGCCCGCGCTCGTCGCCACAACGGCCAGTGCCGCCGCGAGTGAGCCCGGACCGCCGACGACGAACGAGGGTGCTCCAGCCGGATGCCGCTCGCTCGCCGCCTGGAGCATCCACCCCAGCGTCGTCCCCGCCGACCACGGGCCGGCGTTGGCGCCGAAGGTCCCGCGCGCAGCCACCACCGCGCGCAGCAGCGGCGTCTCGCACCACTCCGCCGCGAAATCGGCGACGGCCATCGGTCCCCAGCGGAGCACCTGATAGAGCCGCTCGCGCCCGAGACCGCGAATGTCCTTCCCCAGGCGCAACAGGTCCCACAGTTCCGAGGGCGACGGCCGATCGATCGACGGCGGCACCAGGCGCAGCAGCCGATCGAGCACGCGCGCGATGTCGTCGGTCGCTGCCTGGAACTCCGGCCAGCGCTCGGCGTCCTTCGGCGACCAGGCTGCCAGCGCCTGCGACGTCTTCCGCGGATCGCGCGAGAGGATCAACGCGCGACCATCCGCCGATGGCGCGAAGAGCGTCGTCTCGGGCCGCACGACGTGCAGGCCCTGTTGCTCGAGGCCGAGGTCGCGGGCGATGTCGTCGCGGACGACGCCCGCGTGCGCGAGAGCTGGAGCGCGAAACCCCGGATGGATCTCGTGCGTGACCGCGCAGCCCCCGACTTCGCTGCGCCTTTCGAGCACGAGCGGCTTGCGGCCCGCACGCGCGAGATAGGCCGCCGCCACCAGCCCGTTGTGGCCCGCGCCGATGATGACCGGCCTCATGCGCGATCCTGCAGAACGGCGTGCGCCGCGTTGCGGCCGGGCGCGCCCATGATGCCGCCGCCGGGATGCGTCGCCGAGCCGCACATGTAGAGGCCCTTCACCGGCGTCCTGTAGCTCGCCCAGCCTGGCACGGGCCGCAGGAAGAAGAGCTGCTCGAGCGACAGCTCGCCCTGAAAGATATTTCCCTCGGATAGACCCCAGTCGCGCTCGAGGTCCAGTGGCGTCACCACCTGGCGGTGCAGGATGAGGTCTTTGAAGTTCGGCGCGTACTCCGCGATGGTGTTCACCACCGTGTCGCCGAATGCCTCGCGCTCGGCGTCCCAGTTGCTCTCGGCGAGGTGATAGGGCGCGTACTGCACGAAGCAGGACATCACGTGCTTGCCCGGCGGCGCGATGGACGGGTCGGTCAGCGTCGGGATGACGATATCGATGTACGGATGCCGCGAGAACCGCCCGTACTTCGCGTCGTCGTAGGCGCGTTCCATGTAGTCGATGCCGGGCGAGATCGAAATGGCGCCGCGCAGGTGATGCCCTTCGCCGGGGAGACAGGTGAAGTCCGGCAGGCCGTCGAGCGCCATGTTCACTTTTCCCGACGAGCCTCGAAACTTGTAGCGGCTCACCCCTTCGACGAACTCAGGGGGCAGATGCTCCTCGCCGAGCATGCGCATGAACGTGATCCGCGGATCGACGCTCGACGAGACGATGTCCGCGTCGATCTCGTCGCCATTGGCGAGGACCACGCCGCGGGTGCGGCCTTCGCGAACGAGAATCTTCGCGATGGGCGCCTCGGTACGAATCTCGACGCCTGCCTCACGCGCCGCGGCCGCGATCGCATTCGAGATGGCGCCGGTTCCGCCGCGCGCGAGCCCCCAGGATCGAAACGCGCCGTCGATCTCGCCCATGTAGTGGTGAAGCAGCACGTACGCCGTGCCCGGCGATCGCACGCCGAGGAACGTCCCGATGATGCCGCTCGCGGACATCGTCGCCTTCAGGACGTCGGTCTCGAACCACTGGTCCAGGAAATCGACCGCGCTCATCGTCATGAGCTGGACCTGGTTGTAGCGGTCGCCGGCGGAAAGGCCGCGGAAACGTCGGCCGAGGAAAAGCATCCGGGCCAGCTCCCGCGGGTGCAGCGACCATGGATCCGGTGGCGTCATCTCCAGGATCGGCTTCACGAAGCGCGCCATTTCCACCATCGCGAGCGCGTATTCGTCGTACGCCTCGGCGTCGGTGCGCGAGTGCCGCGCGATCTCGCGCCGCGTCCGCGCGTGATCGTTCATGCGCCACAGGTAGTCGCCGCTCGGCATGGGCGTGAACGTGCCGTCGAGCGGGAGGATCTCCAGGCCGTGACGCGGCAGATCCAGCTCGCGGATGATCTCCGGGCGCAGCAACGAGACGACGTAGGAGCAGACGGAGAACTTGAAGCCGGGGAACACTTCCTCGGTGACCGCCGCGCCGCCAAGCACGTGACGGCGCTCGAGGACGAGCACCTTGCGTCCCGCGCGGGCGAGGTAGGCGGCGTGGACGAGGCCGTTGTGGCCGCCGCCGATCACGATGGCGTCGTACTTCATGCGCCACGGATTCTATCTGATGGGCGTACCGCTGCGTGGGGTGCGCAGGGTGCGCGAGGTGACTGGGGTGCGCGGGAGTGCGACGCTTTTGGACGCGAGCGCGGTGCTGCGGGCAGACTGACTCGGATCGAGGCGAAGGGCGTCAGTATGAACCGAACCGAAGGAAGCGCGAAATTCGAGCGCCGTCGCCGCAGGCGGATCGTCAGGAAGGCCGGGTAGGCCCGGCGCGAGGGGCGTCAGTCTGAATTCCGCGCGGACGACAGGTCCGGTTGCGAGCCTCGAGCCGCGGAAGCCGGACCGCAGTCCCGCGCCGCCGTCCGCTATCCGGTGCAATATAGTGAGCCGATGCCGCTGGGCACCGCCTTCCATCCGCGCACGCTGCCGCTCTGCGAGAGCCTGAACTACCGCGAGTGGGCGGGCTACTACGCGGTTTCTGCGTACGAAATGCACCACGAGCACGAGTACGCAGCCATTCGCAATGGCGCGGCGTTGATCGACGTCTCACCGCTGTTCAAATATCGTCTCTCCGGACCTGACGCCACGCGCCTGGTGGACCGCATCGTCACGCGCGACGCGACGAAAGTGGCAGTCGGCCAGGTCATTTACACGCCTTGGTGCGACGAGCACGGCATGGTCATCGACGATGGGACCGTGTCGCGGCTGGAAGAGCAGGTGTGGCGGTGGACAGCAGCCGATCCGAACCTGCGGTGGTTCAGGCAGAACGCGGCCGGGTTGCGGGTCGAGGTGGAAGAGATCAGTGAGCAGGTCGCGGCGCTGTCGGTGCAAGGGCCCACGTCCGCGCGCCTGATCTCGGCGGCCGGCCACGTCGATCTGTCAGACCTGAAATACTTCCGATTGACTCACGGCACCATCGCCGGCATCCCGGTTGACGTCTCGCGCACAGGCTACACTGGCGACCTCGGCTATGAGATCTGGATGCCCTGGGATCGTGCCGTCGAGGTGTGGGACCGTCTCGTGGAGGTCGGCCACGCCTTCGACGCGCGTCCTGCTGGCATGCTCGCGCTCGACGTGGCAAGGATCGAAGCAGGTCTGCTCCTGATCGACGTCGATTTTCACGGATCGAAGAAAGTGCCCATCGACGCGCAGCGATATTCGCCATACGAGATGAACCTCGGGCGGCTGGTGTCAGAAAAGAAGGGCCCGTTCGTCGGGCGCGAGTCACTTTCTGCCGAGCGTGAGCGTGGGCCGAAGCGGCAGATCGTCGGCCTGGAGATCGACTGGGACGACATCGAACGGCAGTTCGCCGACGTCGGCCTGCCGCCGCAGGTTCCGACGGCCGCCTCGCGCGTGGCCGTGCCCGTTTATCGCGGCGGCAGCCAGGTGGGCAAGGCAACTTCTACCACGTGGTCGCCGGTGTTGAAGAAAATGCTCGCCCTCGCGACGATCGAGGCTCCGCATTTTGCCACTGGCACCGCGCTCGAGATCGAGCTGACGGTCGAAGCCGTGCGCCGCCGCGCCCGAGCGAGCGTGGTGGCGACGCCGTTCTACAATCCACCACAGAAGACGGGGTCCGTAGGTCCATAGGTCCATGGGCCCATGGACCCATGCACTCATGGACCAATCAAGGAGCACTCATGTTGACTTACGGCGCACAGCAACTAGCTTCCGCGTTCAGAACCGTCCGGAAGAACACGATCCAGGTGGCTCAGGACATTCCTGAGGACAAGTACGCTCACGTGCCCGCAGAGGGCGCGCGGACGGTGGGGCGGATGCTGACTCACGTCGCCATCGCGCCCACACGTCTCTGGCAGGGCATGCACGGGACGCGGTCCACCGACATGACCGGCTTCGACTTCTTCGGACTCGGGGCCCGCATGCAGGCGGAGGAGTCGACGCCGCGTACGAAGGCGGAGATCGTCGAGCTGCTGACCGCCGAGGGCGAAGCCTTCGCGACATTTCTCGAAGGGTTCTCGGACGCCGAGCTGAGCGCGATGGTGAAAACGTATGCCGCCGGCGGACCTCTGGAGAAGTGTCGGCTCGAGATGCTGATGGGCGCGAAGGAGCACGAGATGCACCACCGCGCGCAGCTCATGCTCATCGAGCGGCAGCTCGGCATCATCCCGCACCTCACGCAGCAGATGAACGCACGCATCGAGCAGATGGCGAAAGCGCGCGCGGCGACTGTCTGATCGCCCACAGCTCACAGCCGGCATCTGCAGCCCGAAGTCCTTCCACTCCGAAGCCGATGTGGTAACGTCGTCGCCTCGGCACGAGCCTCGCAGATCAACCCGTCGCCGCGACAGGCCGTCGCGGCAGACGGGAGGCGAGTCGTGGCCGGGGAGCTATTGGAAGATCGCGTGAAGAAACTCGAAAAAGCTCTGGACTCACTGGCGGAAGTGCCGAAGCAGTTGACGGGCCTGGGCCAGCGCGTCGAGCGGATAGAGGTTCGCACCGAACGAATTGAGGGCCGCGTCACCAACGTCGAGTCGCAGATTTCGCAGCTTCGGAGCGACATGCGTGTTGGATTTTCAGCCGCAAGTCGCGAAGTGTGCGGCACTCGGGACGGCATCCTGGAGGTCATCGACTCCAGTTCGAAAGCCACTCAGAAGCTGTACGACGAGGGCCGCGAGGAAATGCGGAGACAGTTCGGCGAAGTGAAAGGCGAAATCGCTCAGACGCGCGCGGACATGCGCGTGCTGCACGAAGACCTCGTCTCCCGCATCGCACTCATCAACAAACAATAGGGCGCTGACGATCGCATCTGATCGTAGACATCGGCTTCCGACGGTGCGCCCGCACCTCGCACCTGACAACGCACGTCAGTACCTGGCACTCAGCACCGCACTGCAGCACCCAGCCCTGCAGCACCCAGCACGGGTACAAACGCAGCAATCCGACGCTCGAGCCCGCCCTATAATGCCCTCATCGTGGAGGGCCAGCAGCTTTCGCACTACACGATCGTCTCCAAGATCGGCGAAGGCGGCATGGGCGCCGTCTATCGCGCCATCGACTCGCGCCTGAACCGCACCGTCGCCATCAAGGTCCTGCCGCCCGCCGCCGGCGCGGACCCGGACCGCCAGCGCCGCTTCGTCCAGGAAGCGCAGTCCGCCTCCGCGCTCAACCATCCGAACATCGTCCACATCTACGACATCGACACCGCAGGCGAGGTGACGTTCATCGCGATGGAGTTCGTGGACGGGCGCCCGCTCGATGCATTGATCGACGAGTCGCCGGTGCCAATGCCGTTGGCGCTCGAGTACGCGATCCAGGCCACGGGCGCGCTCGCCGCGGCGCACCAGGCCGGCATCATCCATCGCGATGTGAAGCCCGGGAACATCCTCGTGAACCGGAGCGGGCAAGTGAAAGTGCTCGACTTCGGCCTCGCGAAGCTGATGCGGTCGCCGGCCTCCGAGACGTTCGCGCCGACCAGGATCGGAACGCCGGTGACCTCCGCCGGCGTTGTTGTCGGGACGCCCGCCTACATGGCGCCGGAGCAGGCCGACGGCCAGCTCGTGGACGCGCGCGCCGACGTGTTCGCTTTCGGGGCGGTCCTGTACGAACTGCTGTCTGGATGCCGCCCGTTCCAGGGCAGCTCGCCGATGTCGGTCATGGCGGCCGTGCTGCGCGATCGGCCCGCGCCGCTCTCGGAGGTGTGCCCCGGCATCCCGCCTCGCCTCGAGGCAATCGTCATGCGCTGCCTCGAGAAGGATCCCGCCAGACGGTACCCGTCCGCACTGGAGTTGCGCCAGGCGTTGGAGGAGTTCCGGGCATCGCTCTCCACGCCCGTCGCGGCGCCCACGCGACGCGTCGTGCGACCCGTCATCGCCGGCCTCGTCGTCGTCACCGTGCTGGCGGCTGGCGCGGCCACGTGGCTCTACCTCCGCGCGTCGCGCGCCCGCTGGGCGCGCCAGGTGGCGATGCCTCAGATCGAGGCGCTCGTTGCACGCAATCAGGCCGACGCCGCGTACCGTCTTCTCTCGGAAGTCCAGCGCATCATTCCCGACGATCCACAACTTGTGCGGCTGACCAACGATGTGATGGACCCGCCTGCGCTCGAGACGACCCCTCCGGGCGTTGACGTGGCGACCAAGGCCTACCTCGATTCGGCCGGCGAGTGGCTGCCGCTCGGGACGACGCCGCTGAAAGGCGCGATGGTGCCGTTCGGCTACCGGCGTTGGCGGCTGACCAAGGCCGGCTACGAGACGCGCGAGCTGGCCGCTGGCCGCCGTGTAGGCATGGTGACGCTCACTCGATCGGGCGACGTCCCGGAAGGGATGGTCTACGTCGATGGCGATGGCTTATCGGGCGCACCGGCACACCTTGCAGGTTTCTGGATAGACCGCTACGAGGTGACGAACCGCCAGTTCAAGGCATTCGTCGATGCGGGTGGCTACAGCAACCGGACGTACTGGACGCAGTCGTTCATGAAGGACGGCCACCCGATCGCGTGGGAAGACGCCATCGCACAGTTCAGGGACGCCACGGGCAGGCCTGGGCCGGCTGCCTGGGAACTGAGTGCGTATCCGGAAGGCACAGCCGACCAGCCAGTGGTCGGCGTGAGCTGGTATGAAGCCGCGGCGTATGCGGCGTACGCCGGCAAGAGCCTTCCGACCTACTGGCACTGGTACGAGGCTGCGGCGCAAGGCATCTACTCCGACATCCTGTTGCTCAGCAACTTCAGCGGCAAGGGACTCGCCCGGGTCGGCGAGTACAAAGGGCTCGGGGCGTACGGCACGTTCGATATGGCTGGCAACGCCAAGGAATGGTGCTCCACGAGCAGCGGGTCTCGCCGGTACATCCTCGGCGGCGCGTGGAACGAACCAAGTTACATGTTCACGGACCGTGACGCGCAGGATCCGTTCGGGCGAAAGGCCACATATGGATTCCGCTGCGCCAAATATCCGGCGGCCCTCCCGGTCGCGCTCGTCGCCCCAGTGGAAAGGCCGCTGCGCGACTACTCGAAGGAGCGGCCTGCGAACGACGAAGCGTTCCGCATCTATCAGAGCCTCTATGCATACGATCGCACGCCGCTCAACGCCACCGTGGAGGCGTTGCCAGACGATTCGCCATACTGGCGCCGGGAGAAGGTCACCGTGGACGCGGCCTACGGCAAGGAGCGCGTGCCCGCGTTTCTTTTCCTGCCCCGCAATGCGGCGCCGCCGTTCCAGACGGTAGTGTTCTTCCCGCCGGGCCAGGCGTTCTCGCTGCGATCCAACGCAGACCTGGAGACTCGCCAGATACAGTTTCTTCTTCAGAGCGGCCGAGCCGTGCTGTATCCGGTGTATCGCGGGACCTTCGATCGGTGGGTCGAGGTGCACGGCGAGCGCGATAATCGGGACCTGACCATTCAAGACGTCAAGGACTTCAGCCGGTCGCTCGATTACCTCGAGACGCGGCCGGATATCGATCGAGATCGGCTGGCCTACTACGGCGCCAGTGCCGGCGCCAACATCGCGCCGCTGGTGCTGGCCACCGACAAACGGCTCAAGGCTGCGGTGCTACTGGCCGGAGGGCTCCCGTTGTCGAAGCAGCTTCCCGAGATCGATCAGATCAACTTCCTCCCCCGCGTGACTACGCCGGTCTTGATGCTGAACGGCCGTCACGACTTCGTCCAGCCGGTCGAGACTTCACAGCAGCCGAAGTTCAATCTGCTCGCCACGCCCGTGGCCGACAAGCGGCACGTGATCTACGACACCGGCCACGCCGTAGTGTTCGTGCAGCCGATGATCAAGGAAGTGCTCGACTGGCTGGATCGGTATCTTGGCCCGGTCCGGCAAGGGACGCCGTAACCGCCTCTGTCTCGTTGACGTGGGTCCTCATTGGCGTACGTATTCGTTGACGTACGCGCCCTTCACGCGCCCATGAAATAGCGCCGTCGCAGGTCTTTCCGTCCCGGCTTGAAGTGCGCCGGCACCCAGTCTTCCGCCTTCTCTTTCAGGAAGCCCGCATCCGGGTTGCCCGTGCCTGCGGCCTGGATCTTCCGCACGATGTAACGGGCATACAGATGATCGAAGATGCGCATGAACTCCCCGAAGTAGATGTCCGCCACGCGCTCCTGATCGCGAACGACCACCATGTTCTCGTCGTTGTCCACCTGTGAGGGCCGGCTGAAGTTCGCCGAGCCGGTGACGACGATGGGATCGGTGCCAAGCGGATCGACGAGCATGAACTTGTCGTGGATGTAGAGGTTGTGGTTGAAGCCGGTCAGGTGCTCGCCCAGGAACGTCTCCAGATCACCGGGCTCCAGCTTGGCGCCGGCGGCAATCACGGTGTTCCCGGTGGCATCGATCTGATCCTCGGTTGCGCTGTCGATGCTCTTGTCGAACACCGCGTACCGCAGCGTCTCGTCGTCTCGAAGCAGCACGTCGCGGAAGACGGTGTCCAGATTGAAGGCAAACGTCATGCACATGATGCGCTGGGCCGAGCCCATGACGTCGGCGTACCAGTGCAGCGTGGGGATCACTTCCTTTTCGTCGCGCGGACTGAACAAGGTGAGCATCCGGTCGGTCGGCGGCTCGGCGTCGTGCGCCGGAGTGGGCTCGATGGCGAGGTTGGCCGTCACCAGCGGCTTCCGCGTGACAGTCGGGTTCGCCAGCCTGGTCCAGTACTCCAGGTACCGCTGCGCGATGCCCTGATCCCAGATGGCGTGGCCGACGTTCGAATGGCCGAAGATGCCGCCCGCCGAGATGTTCGTAGAGCCGGTCCAGACGGCAATCGGCGTGCCCTGGTGAATCAGGACGATGAACTTGTTGTGGCGAATCCCGTCGCGCGACTTCTGCGGAATGCAGATGTCCCCGATGCCGGCGGCGGCGATCATCGCCTCGTTCTCGTCCTTGTAGCTCTGCGCCTCGTAGCGAATCGCCACGTCCGCTCCGGCGTCTCTGGCGCCCGCGAACGCCTGGCCGACCGGCAGGTAGTGGAACTCGTAGAGCATCGCGCGCAGCGTGTAGTCCGCCGCGTCGGCCTTTGCCGCGCGGCCGATGAACTTGGTGAGGGCCTCGAACAGCCCTCGGGACAGCCATTTCATCTGCTCGGATCCGGGCTTGGTCTCGTCTGGCACTTTCATGCCGAACTTCCGCACATAAAATTGTGATCCGGCGGCACCGCGATTGAAGTAGATGTCGTGGCTGGCCACGCCCCCAGCGCCCGCCTTGCCCTGCTCGGCCTCGGTGGTGATCTCCACTGTGGTCGCCGATGCGTCGTCCAGCACCAGCAGCTTCGGCTTGCCGTAGACCGGCACGACCCTGTAGCGATACGTGGTCGCCGGCTTCGGGGTGTAGTCGCCCCACTGGAAGGTCTGAATCGGATGCTCGGAGGTCGGCACCGGCGTCCCCGGCGCCAGGCCCTCGTCCTTGAACTTGAAGCGCTTGATTCCGCGCAGGAAGTAGCGCTCGACGATGGCGCCGTGCGTGTCGAGCTCGGAGCGCTCGATGGCAAAGCCAAGCAGGCCATCCTTCTTGGCGTCCTGCCCGGCCGCGAAATCCCACGCGAGGGTGACGACGTGCAATCCGCCGATGGCGCGGACGGCGAGGACCGGACCTGGCTCGAGGTGACGCATGGCTGGCCTCCTTGCTCGGTGCCAGTGAGTCACAACTCACGGGTTGTCGCAAGGGACCCCCGGGGAGTGCCGGGTGCGCTATAGGCCGGGCTCAAGCTCGGCCCTACGACTGAACACTTGATGGCCGAACTAAAGTTCGGCCCCGAGACTGAAGGTCGGCCCTACGATTATCGGGTGGGCATGCGCCCGGTTGCGGCCAGGTAGCCCATCGTGCTGAGCAGCACGATGATCAGCGCGAGGGCCACCATCACCGCGGTCCATGCGCGGCTCGGACGCCGGCTCCACGCGACGACGAGGAACGAGAACAGGAACGTTTGCGGCAAGACCTCGAAGTAGCCACGCATCTGCTGCGCGATCGGCACTTTCGTGTAGATGAAGCCTTCGACTGAACCCGGCGCCGGGCCCGTAGGCGACAACACCGCAAGACCCAGCATCAGGCCCCACAGCAGCAGCCAGCCACGTGGCGCGTCGAGAAACACGTGGCGGAACGGGTAGAGCGCCGCAGCAAAGATCAGCCCGCGCACGACCTGAAAGGCCGGGCCCAGCGCCACGATTGGCGCATCGACGGGCCGCATGTAGCACGCCAGCATCTCGCTGAGGAACTGGCTGCGGTAGTCGAGAAACAGGACCGCGCCGAGCCCCGCCAGGAAGTAGCTCACCATGTGCGACGTGGTGACGCGCAGCGCGAAAGTACCAAACTCGGGTGAGTCGGACATGCCGAGAGTATACGGAGGCACGCTAGAATCGGTTTCAGGATCCCACGCCATGCGTCACGACACCCTGACCTTCGCAGTTGTCATTGCTCTTTCGATCGGCTCCGGTCCGCACGCCGCCGCGCAGTCAACCGCCGGCGCGCAGTTGCTGCCGGGCATGGGCAGCTACTCGCATCCGATCCAGACGTCGAGCGCCGAGGCCCAGAAGTACTTCGACCAGGGCCTCGCGCTGCTCTACAACTTCAACCACGCCGAGGCCGAGCGCTCGTTTCTGAAAGCCGCGGAGCTCGATCCGAAGGCGCCGATGCCGTGGTGGGGCGTCGGTATCGCGCTTGGACTCAACTACAACCGCGACGTCACGAAGTTGGAAGGTGAGCGGCTGCGACGCGCGTACGACGCGGCGCAGAAGGCCGTCATGCTGAGCCGCGGCGGGTCGCCGATCGAAGCCGCCCTCGCTGACGCCCTGGCTACACGGTACTCACTCGATCCGGCCGCGGATCCTGATGCGCTCAACCGCAAGTACCGCGAGGCGATGGCCGACGTCCACCGCCGGTTCCCGGACGATGCGGAGGTGGCGACGATATACGCCGACGCGGTGATGAACCTGCGTCCCTGGGAGCTCTGGACGCCGGACGGGAAGCCGCAGGCCGACACGCTGGAACTGGTTGCAGTGCTCGAGGGCGTGCTGCGCCGGCACCCGAATCATCCGGGCGCCAATCACTACTACATCCACTCGGTCGAAGCGTCGCCGACGCCCGAGCGCGCGCTGGCAAGCGCGGCGCGGCTCGAGACGCTGGTGCCGGGCGCGGGCCATCTGGTCCACATGCCCACGCACATCTACATGCACACGGGCGATCTCGATCGCATCGCGTCACTGAACGCGAAGGCGGCCGAGGCCGACGAGCGCTATTTCGGGATTGCCAACCCCGAGGGCGTCTACCCGTTCATGTACTACGCTCACAACCTGCACTTCGTGATGGTGGGCCACCTGCTGACGGGCCGCTACGAGGACTCGCTCGCCGAGGCGAAGAAAATGGCCGATCTGGCCGGCCCGCATGTCAGCGAGATGGCGCCGATGGCCGAGTGGGTGATGTCGCTGCAGACCTTGTCGCACCTGCGTTTTCACAAGTGGGACGCCATCCTCTCCACGCCGCGGCCGCCGGAGTCGCAGACGTTGACGAGGACGTTCGATGCGTATGCGCGGGCGCTGGCACTGCAGATGACGGGGAAGAGGACTGAGGCTGCAGCCGAGGCCGCCGCGTTCGAGGCCGCGCGCGCGAAGGTGAAGGACGAGATGCTCGTGGTCTCGTTCAACAACGGCCCGACTGTCCTCGCCATGCTGAGCCACCTGCTGCAGGGCCAGCTCGCTGCGAGCGTCGACGAGTCAATTCCGCATCTGCAGGCGGCTGTCGCCGCGCAGGACGCGCTTCACTACGACGAGCCGGCGCCCATTCCGTGGTCCGTGCGCGAGACGCTGGGTGCGGTGCTCCTGGACGCGGGTCGTGCGCAGGAGGCCGAGCAGGTGTTCCGCGCAGACCTCGCAAAGAACGCGCGCAGCGGCCGGTCGCTGTTCGGGTTGATGTCCAGCCTAGCCCTGCAGCACCGCGACGCCGAGGCCGCGCTGGTCAGACGCGAGTTCGAGCAAGCGTGGCGATTGGCGACGTCGCCGCTGACAGTGGAAGCGTTGAAGTAGGCAGCGGGTGACGCACAGGACCAAAGTCCTGTGCCATTGGTGATGGTGTCACTGCCCTGGACATGACAGTGACACCGCCGCTCCGCTCACACCAGTGGAGCACAACTTCAGTTCTGCTCAAAAGGACGACACTCTTCAGACGACGAACTCGCCGCGCAGGACGGTGATGGCGTGGCCGGCGAGCCTGACCCGCTCGCCCTGGAGGGTGACCTGCAACTCGCCGCCGCGCGCCGAGGCCTGCCACGCGAGGAACGAATTCTTCTTCAGCTGATCAGCCCAGTACGGCGCGAGCGAGCAGTGCGCCGATCCGGTGACGGGGTCCTCGTCGATGCCGTACGGCGCGGCGAAGTAGCGCGAGACGAAGTCGTAGGGCGCGTGCGCGGCGCGCGCGGTCGCGATCACGCCGAACGGCATCGCGCGCAGGCGTTCGAACCGCGGCGTCAGCGATCGCACCTCGGCCTCGTCGCCAAACTCCACGAGCACGTTCCCATGCGCGGTGCCGCCCTGCACGGTGGCCGTGACGGCACGCGGCGTCGCGCCGAGCGCCTCCACCAGGCCGTCGGGCATCGGGCACGGCACCACGCGACGCGCGGGCAGCGTGATCGCCACGCGGTCGCCGTCCCGCTCCGCCGTCAGGATGCCGCTCAGCGTCTCGAATGCAATCGCCGCGGCCTTCGGCACGCGACCCGCCTCCCAGAGCGCGTGCGCCGAGGCGAGCGTCGCGTGGCCGCACAGGCCGACCTCCACCGTCGGGGTGAACCAGCGCAAGCCGAAAGCCTTGTCGCCGGGCACCACAAATGCCGTCTCCGCGACGTTCATCTCCGCGGCCACGTGCTGCATCCACTCGGCGGTGGCCGGCTTCTCGAGCAGGCAGACACCGGCGGGGTTGCCGCCGAAGGGGCGGCTGGCGAACGCATCGACTTGAAAAACAGGAACACTCATGTGAGACAGAATAGCCTTGATTGATATAGTGTCAATAGCTATATTGTATCTATGACAATCTGGCAGCCAGACCTTCAAAACCTGAAAGGGCCTGATTATCAACGGCTTGCGGATGCCATCCGGCGCGACATCGAGGCCGGACGGCTTCAGCCAGGCGACCGGCTGCCGCCACAGCGCGACCTCGCCGATACGCTCGCGATGACGCTGGGCACGGTGACACGCGCCTACCAGACCGCGGCCAGGCGCGGCCTCGTGGCAGGGGAAGTCGGGCGCGGGACCTACGTGCTCGTGCCGCCAGGAGCAGAGGACGGCGACGGACTCCTCGATCTCTCCCTCAACGCGATCCCGCCGCATGCGTACCTGTCGGAACTGGCGGCGCGGCTCGATCCGCCGCTCGGCGCGCGCCGCACGGCGCTTCTCGAATATCCGCCCCGCGGTGGTCACGACGATCACCGCGAGGCGGGCGCGGAGTGGATTGCGCGTCGCAGCGTGCACGTCTCGCCCTCGCAGGTGCTGACCACGGTCGGTGCGCAGCACGGCCTGCTGATCGCGCTGAGCGCGACGACGTCGCCGGGCGACGCCATCCTCGTCGAGGAGCTCACCTACACCGGCGTGATCACCGCGGCGCGCATGCTGGGGCTGAAGCCGGTACCCGTCGCAATCGACGCAGAAGGCCTGCGTCCCGACGCGCTCGACACCGTCGCGCGCACGAGCGGGGCTCGCACGCTGGTGATTCAGCCGTCGCTGCACAACCCGACCGGCGTCACGATGACGCCGCGCCGCCGCCGCGAGATCATCCACGCCATCCACCGCCACGGTCTCAGCGTCGTCGAAGACGATACCTACGGCTTCCTCGTACCCGACACGCGCCCGGTCGTCGCCGATCTCGACGTGCCGTGGATCTACGTCACGGGGCTGTCGAAGAGCCTCGCCGCCGGCTATCGCACGGGATTCCTCGCCGCCTGCCCGCAACTGGTCGATCGCGCGGCGTCCGCGCTGTGGGCGTCGACGCTCTCTGCATCGCCTATTGCCGTCGCCCTCGCGGTCTCGCTGATCGTCGATGGCACGGCCGACCGCGTCGTCGAGTGGAAGCGGAGCGAAGCGCGCGCGAGGGCCGCGATCGCGCGCGAGATCCTGCCGCAGATTCCGCAGGTCACCGCTGTCACCAGCCCGCACGTTTGGCTGCCGCTCTCGCTGCCATGGCGCGCGTCGTCGTTCGCAACGGCTGCCCGTGAGCGGGGAATCCTGCTGGGCGCGGCGGAAACCTTCCTGGCGCAGCCGGGCGCCAGCCCGCGGGCGATTCGCATCTGCCTGATGCCGCCGCGGACGCGGGAGCGGCTGCGCGAAGCGCTCACGACGCTCTCGGAGATCGCGGCCCAGCCACCGATGCTTGAAGCCGCGATCTAAGTGCAAAGTTAGAAGTGCCAAGTGCCAAGTGCCAAGTGCCAAGTGGAGTGCTACGTGCCATGTGCTTGGTGCGATGAGGGAACTGACGCTGCGGTGAGTGATATAGGATGCGGGAGATGTCCCTGCGTCGCCTCGCGCTTCTGGCGCCACTCGTGCTCGGCCTGGCCAGGCCCGCGGTAGCAAAGGATCCGGTCTATCACCTCTCGATTGGCGACCCTGCCAGGAAAGATAAAGACGCGGCTGTCGTTCTCGACGCGATCACGGATACGGGAACGGGCGAAACGATCGCGCCGGCGGCCCTCGGCGTACGGCTGGCGAAAGCGCGGCTCGTGCTCGTGGGGGAGTCGCACACGAGCGTCGAGTCGCATCGCGTCGAGCTGCAGGTGATTCGCGCGCTCCACGACGCCGGGCGTCACGTCACTATCGCGCTCGAGATGTTTCCCTACAGCGTCCAGGCAGGGCTCGACGGCTGGAACAGCGGCTGGAACGAGGAAGAGTTCCTCACGCGCAGCCACTGGTATGACGCCTGGGGCTATCACTGGGGCTACTACCGCGAGATCTTCAACTACGCCCGCGGCACCGGCATGAAGTTCATCGCCGCGAATGCGCCGCGCGAGGTCGTTACGGCAGTCCGGCAGAAAGGCCTCTCCGGCCTCCCCGCCGATCAGACCGCACACCTGCCGCCGTCGATCGACACCAGCAGCGACGAGCACATGACGTTCTTCAAGGCATCGTTCGATGATGACGATGCGATGCACGGGGGAATGACGGACGCCGCGTGGAAGGGCATGCTGGCGGCGCAGGCCACGTGGGACGGCGCGATGGCCTGGAACGCGGTGATGGCGTTCGAGCAGGTTGCCTCCGACCCGCAAGCGGTCGTCGTGGTGCTGGTCGGCTCGGGCCATGTCGCCTACGGCCTCGGCATCGAGCGCCAGGCGCGCGCGTACTTCCACGAGCCGATCGCGTCGGTCATCGGGATGCCCATCGCCGACGAGCACGGGCCGATTCCGGTGGTCCGGGCTTCCTACGCCAACTTCATCTGGGGCACGGCGCGCGAGAAGGACGCCGCGTGGCCATCGCTGGGCCTCTCGACGCGGGCCGCAGACGACGGGCGCCGGACGGTCATCGACGTCGAGAAGGACTCGCCCGCCTCGAAGGCCGGCATCGCCGTCGGCGATCTCATCGTCGCGATCGACAAGACACCGATCGACAACCGGGAGACGTTGAACCGCGTCATGGCCGGTTACCAGTGGGGCGACGTACCGCAGGTCACGGTGCGACGTGGAGACGCCGAGCAGACAGTCGGCGTGTCGCTGCGCCGGCAGCCGTAGCGAGCGGAGGGCCAAACGTGGAGGTGGAAGTGTCCTGTCCATACTGCGGTGAGTTGCTGACCCTCGTCGTGGACCAGACGGGCGGCCGCACGCAGAGCTACGTCGAGGACTGCGCCGTCTGCTGCCAGCCCATCTCGGTAACCGCGTCGGTCGAAGACGACGAGGCCTACGTGCAGGTCGCACGGCTGGAGGATTGACGCGCCGATGGTGACATCCACCGACGGCCTCGGCGCCTCTAGATTCGTCGCCTTCACGCGCGACGAATGGTCACGGTTGCGCGATCACACGCCCCTGCCGTTGACCGAGGTGGAACTGTTCGCCCTGCGCGGACTGAACGACGAGGTCACGCTGCCGCAGGTCGAGCAGGTCTATCTGCCACTGACCCGGCTGCTGAACCTGTATGTCGCGGCCACGCAGACGCTCCACGCCGCGCGCGACACGTTTCTCGGCACCAGCGCCCAGGTCCCTTACGTCATCGGCGTGGCCGGAAGCGTGGCCGTCGGGAAGAGCACGGCGGCGCGCATCCTGCAGGCGCTGCTGGCCGAGTGGCCCGCGCACCCGCGCGTGGATCTCGTCACGACGGACGGCTTTCTCTACCCGAATGCCGTGCTCGACTCCCACGGGCTGTTGTCGCGGAAGGGCTTTCCCGAAAGCTACGACGTCCGGCGGCTCCTGGAGTTCGTCATCGACGTGAAGTCCGGTAAGCCGAACGTGAAGGCTCCCGTCTACTCCCACCTCACCTATGACATCGTCCCCGGCGCGTGGCAGGAAGTAAACCGGCCCGACGTGATGATCCTCGAGGGGCTCAACGTGCTGCAGACGGCGCCCGGGCAACAGGGGCGGACGCTCTTCGTTTCGGACTTCTTCGACTTCTCGATTTACATCGATGCGCACGAGGACCTGATCGAGCAGTGGTACGTCGATCGCTTCATGACGCTTCGTGAGACGGTGTTCACCGACACCAAGTCCTACTTCCACCGTTACGCGAGCCTGACCGATCAGGAAGCGCGCGAGACGGCATTGCGGCTGTGGCGGGAGATCAACTACCCGAACCTGAAGGAGAACATCGAGCCCACGCGCGAGCGCGCGCATCTGATTCTCGAGAAGGACGCCGACCACGATGTGGCGGCCGTGCGGCTGCGGAAGCTTTAAGGGTACTGTCCCCCTAACCTTGCGCGGGGGACGGTCCCCGGGTACCGGAAACATGTCGTCAAGTGGTCGTTCACCATCCCTGTCGCCTGCATGAACGCGTAGCAGATCGTCGAGCCGACGAAAGTGAAGCCGCGCTGCCTGAGCGCGCGGCTCATGGCGTCTGACTCCGGGGTGCGGGGCGGCACCTGGCCCATCCTCGTCCAGCGATTCAGCTTCGGCTTTCCATCCACGAACTGCCAGAACCATGCGACGACGTCATCGTGATCGCGCAGCTCGAGAAACGCCTGCGCGTTGCGGACGGCGCCCTCGATCTTCAGGCGGTTCCTGACGATGGACGGGTCTGCGAGAAGCTTGCGGACCCGGCCCGGCGAGTAGTGCGCCATCTTCTCCGGGTTGAAGCCGTCGAACGCGCGACGATACGCCTCGCGCTTGCGCAGGATCGTGATCCAGCTCAGGCCCGCCTGCGCGCCCTCGAGCACGAGCATCTCGAACAGGTGCTGCGCTTCGCGCGAGGGCCGGCCCCACTCCTTGTCGTGATAGGCCACATACAGCGGGTCGGATCCCGCCCACGCACACCGTGACTTCGGACGGCTCACTGCCACTTGAGATCCACGAGTTGCGATCGCGAGTTGAAGCGGATGACCTGCCCGCGTGTCTTCGACTGGTCGGAGATCAGCCAGGTGACGTACTTCCCGACCTCTTCCGCCGTCAGCCAGTCGGCGTTGCCCTCGGGGCGCGTGCGCGTCACGACGGGCGTCCCCAGCACCAGGCTGTTGACGCGCACCGGCTCGTGCCGGTGTTCCGACGCCAGCACGCGCATCAGCATCAACTGCGCGTGAGCGCTGATCGACATCAGGCCGGAGTTCGGGACCGGCACGTCCGCCGCCGCGCTGTTGATGAACAGGTAGCTGCTGCCGGGCCGCTTGTTGATCATCGGGATGAACGTGGTGGCGGCCAGGTAGTGCAGCGTCAGGTTGTTCTCCAGCACCTTCGTCCAGTCGGGCAGGCCGGAGAAAATGATCGGTGCCTTCTGCCACCACGCGCCGAGCGAGGCGACCACGGCGTCGAGCCGGCGGCACACGAACTCCACGCGTTCGCGCACGGCGATGGCGCCGTCGGGGGTCCCGATGTCGCCGTGGATCGGCACGTACTGGCCGTCCCACTCCACGGGGATCCGATCGTGGATCGCGCTGAGCTTGTCGTTGTCGCGCGACGCCACGGCGACGATTGCCCCGGCGCCGAGGAGTGCGCGGGCAATACCCTCGCCGACCTCGCCGGCGCCGCCAAGAACCAGTGCCACTTTCCCGGCCAGGGGCTGCACGTCGCGAATATATAGCAGGTGCGTAGGGTGCGTAGGGTGCGCGAGGTGCGTAGGGTGCGTAGGGTGCG
>Ga0070670_100000841_pt1 | contig 24004 bp, 18 predicted proteins | sample KBSS63metaG_FD_64665 | JGI IMG/M metagenome (GOLD analysis project Ga0070670, IMG submission 64665) | Switchgrass rhizosphere microbial communities from Kellogg Biological Station, Michigan, USA - KBS S6-3 metaG | ecosystem: Host-associated > Plants > Roots > Rhizosphere > Soil ... | reverse complement strand
TCGATCATTTCCTGCGGCTTGATCGACTTCGCGCGCGGGTCGAGCGGCGCGATTTCATCGAGCGATGCTTGCAACGCCGCTTCGCTGATCTCCAGACGCCGTTCGAGCGCGGGAATCTCGGATTGGTACGCCGCATCGAGCACCTTCGTATCCGTGATCCGCAGATATTTGCCAAGGACCTTATAAACGAATGCTTTGTCGGTGTGGATGATTTTCGAGGCTTCCGCCATTGTGCGCATGAACCGGCCGATCACCGGACCGCGTTTATTGATGACCGAGCGAAGCGTCACCACTTGAGTGGCCCCATAAGGAATTCGCATTTCAGGACCGTTGATGACGTAGCGGAATCCACGCGCGACGGCAGCGGAATCTCCGGGCGCAACCAGGCCAGCCGCGTCCACACTGCCGCTCACCAGGGCGGCCAACGTTTCCGGCCCGCCGCCGGTTTGAATGGTTTGTATATCCTTGGCGGCATCCATGCCGAGGCGCTTGAGCGCCTGAATCACGAAGTAGTGCGTGTTGCCGCCGAACCGGCCAACAGCGACTTTTTTTCCTTTGAGATCTTCGGGTCGCTTGATCTCCGGCTTGCCGAGAACGCTGTGGGTAAGAATATTTTTCATTCCAGCGATAAAAACCAGATCGGTGAATCCCTGAACAAACGCGCGCACGTTGCCCACTGCCCCGGTGACACCGATCTCCGCATCGCCGTTCAAGGTCGCCGCAGTTGCGACCGGCGACGACGGAATAAAAACCAGGCGGAAGTCCAGATCGTATTTTTTGAACAACCCCGCTTCCTGCGCAATCCACGGCATGGACTGCGACATGACCTGCGCCGAGTGCAGGCCGGTCAACCTGTCTGCTGCCTGACCGTCAGCCGTGAAGAACGCGACGAATCCAAACAGCAAAAATTCTGCGAATCCGCGAAGTACTGTATGCCAGTTAGCACGCATCGTTCTTCCCTCCTCGCGCGAGGATAAATCCTTGGACTGTCATGCTGAGCGAAAGCGAAGCATCCAGCATTCTCGTCATAAGATGAGATCCTTCCGCGGAGTTTATCCTGAGCAAAATCGAAGGACCTCAGGATGACACTCCAGAAGTCTCGCCACATCAATCAAATTTTTTTCTCCGCTCTTAACCGCTGCGTAATGCGTTCGGTCAAATCCTTCTTGGATACCTTACCGAAAGGCGACAATGGAAACTCGTCGACGATCTCCAAACGCTCGGGCAGCTTGTGCTTGGCAATTTCTTGCCCCATCAGAAATTGCACGAGCTCCGGCAACTTTAGAGGGCTCCCGCGATGTAAAATCACATAAGCGCACATGCGCTCACCGAGAGTTGGATCGGGCATCGGAACGCAAGCGACGTTCTGCACCGCCGGATGCGCCAAAATCAAGTTTTCAATTTCTTCGGCGCTGATCTTTTCGCCCCCGCGATTGATCAGATCTTTCTTTCGTCCCTCGACGATATAATTTCCCGAGGCATGGAGCCGCATCAGATCCCCCGAGCGGTAAAACCCATCGGACGTGAATGCTCTCGCGTTGTATTCCGGTACACCGAAGTAGCCGCGTAACGTGTAAGGTCCCCGCGCGAGCAGTTCGCCGATTTCCCCTGGCGCAACTTCTCGGTCATTTTCATCGACGAGTCGCACCTCATCGTCCGGGCTGAGCGGTCTCCCGACCGTCTCCAGCCTGACATCCTCAGGGTCGTCGAAGCGCACGAACATCAGCATGCCTTCAGCCATGCCAAAATTTTCCTGAACGGTTACGCTCGGGATTAGCTCTTTGGCGCGCCGGCGCACCTCGGGCTGAAGCCGCTGTCCGCCGCTTTGAATCACTCGCAGCGACGATAAATCGAACTTCGCAATCGACGGGTCATTGATCAGCCGGATCAGCAATGCCGGCACAACCGCGATATGCGTAACTCGGCACCGTTCGATCAATGCAAAAATATCTTCGCTCCTCGTGGAGTTGGACAGCACGAACTTGCCGCCGTAGAGCAAGTAACCTTGTAAACCCGGGCAAGCGAGCGGCAAATTGTGCGCGAGCGGCAGGACGTCGAGAAAGACTTCGTCGGGGCCGACCCCGGTGACCTCTGACGCAAGTCTTGAATTGTAAATGTAGTCGTTGTGCGTCCGCGGGATCAGCTTCGGGATGCCCGTTGTGCCGCCGGAGAGCTGGAACACTGCAGGGTCTTCGGGGTCGATCTTGATCTTCTCGAGGTCCGTTTTCGAGCGCGCGCACGGTCGCTCGATCAATTCACGCAGCGAAAGAGATTCCCCCTGCGCCTCGCCGAAAATTATCCCTAACCTTACGCGCTTGTTCGCCGCGCGGATTCTGCTAACCATCTGACCGTAATCGAAATCTTTGGAGCGATCCGGGGTCACACACGCGACGGCACCCGACAATTCGGCAAACTGACTCATCTCCCGATAACGATGCGTCGGCAGTGCCATGATCGGAATACAACCGAGCTTTTGCAGCGCGAAGTAGAGGTAAACGAATTCGACGCTATTAGGCAGTTGCACGACGACGCGGTCCGCAGGCGCGAGGCCGTGATCGAGCAGATTCAAGGCCAGACGGGTGGCATGCTGGTTGAGTTGCGCGTAGGTCACGGAGGACTCGCCATCGATGAGCGCAATCCGATCGCCGTAGCGCTCGAAAAGTTCGTCGAAGACGTCCCGCAGAGAGCGATCTTCCCAAAAACCCTTCGCGCGATAGCGCGCAGCGAACTGGGCAGGAAACCGGACAACACCGTCAAGCATACTGAGTTCTTTAGGACTGATTACGTCGTGCTCGAGAAACCGCCATCGACAATGATAATCTCACCGGTTACGAATCGATTGTGCAAAATTAGACTGAGCATGCTGTCGGCAACATCATCTTCCGTGCAGCACCGCTTGAGCGGCGTATATTTCGCGCGGCGCGCCATCAACCCTTCGTAATTGTCGGCTAGAGTGCGCTTCATCCACTCACCTTCGATCCAGCCTGGTGCTACAGCATTGACGCGAATCTGCGGGCCGAGGGCGTTGGCGAGCGTCTTTGTCAGATTCGCCACCGCGGCCTTGCTTGCCGCATACGGCAAAGGCTGCGCGCTAGGACGCAGTCCCGCAATGCTGCAAGTGTTTACGATACAGCCGTTGGGAGATTTTTTGAGGAGCGGCGACGCGGCACGGGTGACGAGGAATAAGCCAAGCACATTGACGGCAAAGACCCGATTCCAATTTTCAACGGTCACGGCATCGAAGTTTTTTGGCTCCACGTCAACCGTTGTGCCGGCATTATTGATCAATACGTCGAGCCGGCCAAATTCTTTTTCCGTCGCGGCAAGCATGGCGCGTACTGCGGCATCGTCGCTGACGTCAGCGCGATATAGAATTGCGCGCGCCGCAGCCGCTTCGCATTCCCGTGCGGTGGTTTTTGCCGCATCTTCGCTCCGACTAAAGTTCACGACGACATCATAGCCGTGTTGGGCAAGCGCAATCGCGGCACTGCGCCCGATCCCCGTAGCGGCTCCGGTTACGAGTGCCGCGGGTTTGTCGCTACTCATGATTCACCTTCGCTAGAGCTATTTACGCTTTTGGCAGACTGGTCTCTATCGGTCACGGCGAGCCCTTCAACACGGCTGAGGACAAACTCACGAAGCATCTCGACTTCTGAGCCCACTAATAGGGTGAGATTCTTCGTCGCCTTCGGCTCCTCAGAATGACAGCATTGCTCCCGCGTCTCAGCGCGACTGAAAAATATTTACTCGATCGCGAACTGTCATGCGAGATTCAAAAGTTTCGCCGCATTACCGCGCTCGATCTTAACCCGGTCACTCGCCGACAAACCCGCCTTGTCGAGTTGCGGAATCGTGTAGCCGAGGCCGATCTCCGGCGGAGAGATCGGATAATCACCGCCGAGCACGATTCGGTCGGCACTCATGCAATCGAGCGCGCAGCGGATCGCCGATGCGTCCGCCGTATGCGTGTCGACATAGAACGCTTGGCAATACTCGACGACGCGACGTTTTAGATAGTCCGGCAGCGGGCGATTTTCTTGCTCAAAGGCGCGCCGTTCGAAAAAAAACTGCTGATCGAAGCGGCCCATCGTAAACGGCAAAAACCCCCCAAGTTGGCAGAAGACGAATTTGACCCCCCACCAGCGATCGAAGACATTCGCTGTAATCATTTTGATCAAGCAGAGCATGTCGTCGAGTAAAAACCCCACACCGCTATTGAGATAACGGTTGTTCAAGCCGAGCGCCTGCTGCCACGTTTGTGGCACTTGGCCAGGATGCACCCAGAGCGGCATGTTCCAAGCTTTGGCCCGTTCGAAGATCGGCTCGTAGACCGGATCGTCGAGCGCGCGTCCGTCAAGGTTGGTCGAAAGAGAAATGCCGAAGAGCCCCAGCTTCTCGACAGCACGATCGAGCTCCTGAAGCGCCGCCTCTCCGCCGTGCGGATCGACCGCCGCCGCGGGAATGAAACGTCCGGGTGCCACGCGCGCAGCTTCGGCGATGTAATCGTTGACCATTTTTACCACTTGCTCCATGGGCAGTTTGCGCGCTCGTGCCGCCGGAACGAGTAGATTGCCGTAGTTGATCACTTCTTTGTCGACGCCGAAGCGATCCATCAACATGAGATGTTTCTCGAGCGAAGCAAATCCTTCATCCGCGTAAAGACTTCGGCCCAGATAACTCCCCGCGGCGAATTCGCGCAGCGCGTCCAAAATCGTCGGCGGCAAACAATGGGCATGGCAGTCGATTAAATTCATGATTTCACTCCCGGATTTGAAATAGGGACTCGGCCCGCGACGGTAGCTAACACCGAGCCGTGAAATCTGTCAATCAAAGCGAAAACCAACCGAAGACCAGAGTCAGTAACGCGCCTACGAGCATGCCTGTGACTGCGCTGCCGGTCACGCGCGCAATGATTACAGCCATAAGCAAAGCGAGCCCACGGCGCGGCGCTGCGGAGATTTCCACCTGCGATCCGGACACAAATAGTGTGACCGAGATGATGCTGGCAATCAGGCCATAGGACACATAGCGCAACCACCGGTCCCAAGCTTCAGGAAATTGCTGTCCGGCAAAAAAGAGTTGCGGCAAGGCGCGCAGCGCCAGTGCCATGAAGCCCATGATCAAAATGATTTGGAAGCGCGTAATTTCCACTGCTCGACTCCCCAAACCCAACTGGCGACCGCAATGGCGGTCACGAGCCAGCCCCAGCCAGAGCTGACGACGGCGCCAGGCACGGCGGCAATCAAACTACCGAGGCAGACGAGCAGCATCGGCCAGCCCTTCATCTCGACCACCAGCAGACCAGCGAAATAGCCTGGCAAAATAAATTGGAGCGCTTCGTCGAAGCGATGGGGAAATCCCAAGGCAATGCCAAACCCGGTTCCGGTTCCGGTAACCCACACGATAAAGCTCGTAATCCCGACACCGAGAAAGAACATTAAATTCCTGTGACCATTGTCAGGCGACGTTGAGATCGAAGCACTTTCCGCGCTGGCGCGTTCTTTCTGAAATTGCACGTACGGCACGATAAAACTGCTCGCGCTGATAACGTGGGACGAAATCACGAGCGGCATTCTTTTCACTCCGCGGAAAAATGGCGTCAGCGCGGTGCTCATCGGCAGAAAGCGCAAATTCATCAGAAATCCGGCAACCAGAACTTGCAGTGCAGACTCATTCTCGGCCAAGGGACCTAACACGGCGAATTGCGCCGGCCCTGAATAAACCCAGGCGGACATCAAGATTGCTTCGTTCAATGACAAGCCGTGACGTTGAGCGGCAATTCCCCAGGCGATCGAAGACGGTACAAAGGCGATCCAAATCGGAATAGCGGCTTGCATTCCTTGCCGAAACCGCGCGAGCAAAGACATCATCTTCGCTTAGCGGAGGACGTGAAAAAGATCAATGGAGCGATCAAGCGAATCAGAGTTGCCGCGCCGGGGCAGCACTGATGAACTGACGTCATGATCTCAAATTTCTCGAGAGAAAAACGAAATCTGCCCGACAAATTTCGAAACTCCCAAAGGTCAATCGGATCGAGGCCGAATTCGCCTGTGGTGAGCACGGTCGAACCACCGCTAAAAACATGCGGGAATGACGGAAGCGAGAGAATCATTCCTAGTGCGTGTCTTAAAGCAGGCTCAGATCAACACGAAATGGCGGCAAAAAACTTTTTCGCGCCTACCTAAGACGCTTTGCGCCTCTAGGGCGATGAGGCGATGTGTTGCTGCTTACGCGCGTAAACCCAAAAACAGGTCACGAGGGGCGACATCATCGCGATCATCACAATCGCGATAGCGGCGGCGTCACCGAGTCCGCCGCCGTGCCACTGACCCCAGATGTAAGTGGACAATACCTGACTTTTCGGCGAAGCCAAAAATACCGCCATCGTCAACTCACGATAGGCCGAAAGCGAAGTCCAAATCCAGACGTAGACGAGACCGGGCTTGATCAAGGGGGCGATAATTTTCGTAAGGACGCGCAAGGTTGACGCACCGCCCACCTGCGCGGCTTCTTCCAACTCGCGATGGACCTGGATCATGCTGTTGTTGAGCACCCGCGTGCCGAAACTGATCCAGCACACGACATAAACGGCCATCAGCACGAAAATCGTGCCGTACAGCGGCACCACATTCGAAATCAGCAATGCGAGATAAGCGATCGCCAGCGCAAACAGGAGATGCGGCACCGGATGCGGCAAAAACGCCACGGCATCGAGCACGACCCGCCAACGCATGCGCGACCGGGTGACGATCCAGGAAATTGCCGAGCAGACCAAAACGATCACTGTCGGTACGGTCACCATCAAAAGCGCCGTATTTCCTGCCGCCTCTAACAGCGCCCGATCGAATGCAATTTGGCTGTAACGATCGAAGGATGCGCTTGCGAGCGCTTGCCATGAAGGCACTTGCACGTAGGGCAGCAACGAAACCCAGAAAATCGCAAGCAGCGGCAACACGAATGCGAGCAGAAAGTATCCCGCCATCAAAACCCATGCGCCGAGCCACCAACGGCCGAGCAGCACCGGCCGCGACTGATAGGACTTTCCGGATATGATCTGATAGCGGTGACTTTGCTTGAGAGCGCGGAAGTATGGAATCATAAGGATCAACGACAGCCCGACCATGATGCTGCCGTAAGCGCCGCTGAGCCCGTAACGCGGCAAGCCTTCATTCGGATTGATCATGAAATAGATCGCCGTGCTGAAGGTGAAAATATTGTTGGCCATACCGATGACGCCGGGCACGTCAAAAGCCGCGATCGCCACCGTCAGCATCCAGATGATCGCCGAGAACAGCGCCGGCCAAACGAGCGGCAACTCAATGCGCAGAAGCGTGCGCCATTGGCTCACGCCGTGAACACCGGCGGCCTCGACCAAGGCCGGATTCATGCTGCGCAACGCCGCCGAAATCATCACGTATGCGAGCGGCGTCAATGTCATACCCTGAACAAATCCGATGCCTGCCACCGTCGCGATATTGAGCGGCGCCTGGCTAAATCCGAAAAGCTGCATCAGAAAAATATTGATGACGCCGATGCGTGGGTGCAGCAGAAAAACCCAACCCATCGCTTTGAGAAACGTCGGGAATAGGATCCCAATACTGAGCAGGCTCATGGCTACAGTCTTGTAGGGAATATCGGTGCGCTCGATAAACCAGGCAAAGATAAATCCCAACGGCACTGACACGGCGATCGTGATCGCCGCAAAGATCAGCGTCGTCGTCATCACCCGATAGGTATACGAGTCGCCCAGGAGCGCGGTATAATTTTGCAAGGTGTAAGCGGACACCTGACCCGGCACGCCTGTGCGCAGGCTCATCCAGATGATCATTGCGAGCAGCACAAGGATGGCAATTGCGGCGCATCCGGCAATCGCAATCAGCGAAAGCCTCGACCAATTCACCCGCGATCGCGGCGCGTACGCTGGCAGGACTTGGGTCGACATGGGCTAACGGTCGGCACGCGAATTCGTCGTGCAAATCGAAGGCGGGATCATGCGAGCATCATGAAGGCGTGGGGAGATAAGACCGTAATATCTTGCCTAGCAATTTACTTCAGTAAAATTCTGGTTAGTTCCTCTTCCAGACTGGTGTCTTGTTTCTGAAAGACTTCGTTGAGCTCGCGCGGATCTTGCAGCTTCACATTATTGCTCTTGACATATTTCGCCATCAACGTGCCCTCGACGAGATAGGAGCTCCGCATATCATTTTTCTCGAGCACGGATTGGCCTTCTCGCGTCACCATCAAAGCGACAAACAATTTCGCCATGTTCGGATGGGCCGAATTTTTAGGCACCGATAATTGATAGTAGGAACTCGTCGCCGGGTTAGATCCGGGCAAGCCAACGAGCGGTGCCCCTTTCGCTTGCCACTTCCACATCGCTTCCAGCGCGCCGCCGGTGCTCGCCATAATCGGGAATTCGCCACTCACAATCCGCTCTTCTTCGCCTTGGCGCAACCGCCCGCCCACCAAAGTGGCAAGCTTTCGCGCGTAGCTCAGCACCTTCTCTTTACCCCAGATCGGCGAAACTCGGATCAGCCAGTGGATGTACGAAGGAATCGCCATTTTACCGGCCCAGGTCGGGGCCAGTGACGGATCGATAAGATCTTCGTAACTCTTCGGCGCCTTGTTTTTGGGGATGGAATTCGAATTGTAGATAATGCCGTGAAACGACGCATAGATCAGCACCGATTGCTGCGGAAAAATTTCCATCGGTTTCGTGATCCACGGAAAAACGCCCGACCAGTTTACTTTCTCGAGCGCCTTCTCTTGATCCATCGTGACGTAGGTTCCGTCAGAACCGAGGTATAGATCCGTCGACGATTTGGCACCGGCTTTTTGTTCGGCGATGATCCGGGCCGCCACTTGAGGAAAACTCGGCCCACCCGTCAGAGACACTTTGGCTCTGAAGCCGTATCGTTTCGCAAATAAGTTTTCCAGCTCGGCAAAGCCCTTCTTGCCGCCGAAAGTCGACGCGCTCGCAACCAGCGTCACCTCTCCTTCCTTTTTCGCTTCCGTGACAATTTGCTCGAGTGTCTGCGCGTGGGCCCACTCGGTGCATAGGAGAATTGACACGGAGAGCAGGAACCCGATAGTGGCGCTAAACATCCGGATTTTTCCTTTACAATAAGAGAAGATAAATTCGCGCTCCCTTATTCTCGCACTAAACCAGCGCTTCCACGGCATCACGGCTCGAGTCAAAAGTAATTGCGCTATTCTGGCTCGAATCCCGAATCACACCCATTGGTTCTCTGCCTTGCTGCACGGCATCGATGGAGTCGCTGATCATTTTGCGCAGCATCAAAATGCCCTGATCCGACGTTGCCAAATGCTCCTTGGTGCGATCGGCGATCATTCCTTGGGTTTCCTGGGCGACGCGGTCTTGCTCGCGGTTGGGAAGATTCCACCATCCGTCCGAAACGCGTTCGTAAACGCCAGGTTGGTTTTTGCGGAAACCTTTGACCTTTAGCAGCTCCGGTTGTGTTGGTTTGCCATCTTTGTGCGGATAGAAATCGATCCAGAAAGTCGTCGTCGTGAAATCGTCGGTGGGAACGCGGAATCGAATCACTTGGCGCGGCTGTTCGCCAACTCGGGCGGCCGAATGACGCACATGGGACGGGAAAACATAATGGGAAACGCGCGGTCTCGGCACATCTTCGATCCACGTCGTCTCTTTGATGCCGAAGCGCGTCGGCTCCCATGTGATCCTCGGCCGTTTAAGGGCCATGTTGGGATAGCCTGCGGCGTGAAGCGCGATGGAGTGCGCGCCGTCGGCGGAATTCTCGGCTCGCTGGAGCCAGTTACAATTCTCTACATCTCCCCCCACCACCCGACACCCGTCGTCTCTCACCAGGAGATCATAGCTCGGTAGCTGCGGCGCCGGTTCGGGACCGATGTAAGCAAAGATCAGCCCGCCGGCATCTTGCGCGTGATATGCGGGATGCTTTACTCGATCTTTGAATGTACTAACGGCGGGCTCAGCCGGTTGTTCCAGACAATTGCCGCGAATGTCATAGAGCCAACCGTGATAGCAGCAGCGGATGCCGTCTTCCTCGATACGCCCGAATTCGAGGGAGGTGCCGCGATGTGAACAATGAAGCGCCATGAGCCCGAGCCGTTCCGTCCCATCGCGGAACAGCACAAATTCTTCTCCCAATAGTTTGATCTTTACGGGCGCGCCCTTGCGTTTCGCGTCTTGGCCGAAGCTTATGGGCCACCAGTAATGGCGCAACATTTCGCCAGCCGGCGTGCCGGCTCCCACCCGGGTCAAACGTTCATTTTCCTCGCGCGACAACATAGTTTCCTCGATCTATGGATGTTCTCCGGATCAGTTTAATTGGAGTGACGGAGTGTTGCAGTCGTGGCTTTATCCAACCCAACACTCCAGCACTCCAATACTCCACCATTCGAGTTAGCTTCTTGCTGCTTAACTTTTCGCCAGTTCTTCTTGATCCCGAAGCGCGAGCCACGTTCTAGTCCAGCAAATCCTCATGCGGCATCAATCGAATCAGCTGGTTCTTTGCCGGATCGCGAATCACTCCGAGTGGATCGCGTCCCTGCTGCACTGCCTCGATCGATTCCTTGTACAAGCGACGTAAAAGAATGACGCCACGATCGGTGTAGGCCAAATGCTCGGTGGTTCGGTCGTAAATCGGCCCCTGGCTTTCTTGCGCGACGCGATCTTGATCTCCTCGTGCAAACCAGCCGATGGACTCGTCCCATTTGTAAACGCCGAACTGGCTCTCGACGAGCCCGGCCGCGGAGTCATCCTTCATTATTTTGGCCGCCGGTTTTCCTTCGACCATTGCGCCAAATTCCACAGTGAAATGCATCGTGTGGGTATCGTCGATCGGCACACGCCAGCGCATGACCTCACCCGCGCTGCTCGCCCGGTGTTCAGTTGGATGGCCCTCTTCGACGTTCCCGGTCTTATTCATTGTCGGCATCACGAAAAAATTGCAGTGCGCCCAGGTTTTGCCGGCAACTCGGCGCGTATAGGTATTGATGATGCCAAGCTCGAACGGCCGAGGATCGATTTCACCGTCGTCCCAGTCGGGTGTTTGTGCTGTCCGATGCAACCATTTCAGATGGTTTTGATCCACGGAATTTTCGATCATTTGAAAGAAATTGCAGTTGACCGTGCGCGCTCGACGCGCGCGCGCGCCGTCTTGTCTGATCAGCACATCGTAGTTTGGCAGCAGCGGCACTGGTTCGGGCCCCATGTAAACGAAGATCACGCCACCCGACTCCTGAGTTCGGTATGCTGCCTGGCGCACTTTTTCTTTGAACGTGCTCTCGGGAGGCTCACCCGGGGTCTCGAGAACTTTTCCCTGAACATCGTACAACCAGCCATGATAGCAACAGCGAAGCCCGCCATCCTCGAGATGACCGAATTCCAACGACGTGCCGCGGTGCGCACAGCGCAAGGCCAGAACCCCGAACCGGCCCACTTCGTCGCGGAACAGCACCACGTCTTCGCCTAGGATCCTTCGGCGCAACGGCTTACCGCGCAGCTCGGCGGCAAACCCGATCGGGTGCCAATAACGCCGCAGCATCTCGCCTGCCGCGCTTCCGGGCCCGACCCGAGTCAACGTTTCATTTTCTTCCCTGCTGAGCGCCATACGAATTCTCTTCAACGACTGAAAAGCTTAGCTCACCACAGTCGTCGCGTCAGAAATATCTGAGATGTTCTTGACGTGTCAAGGCAATGCGCGACACTACCGCGCTTCAAACTCATCCGATCATCTCTTACCTGCTTCCAATGTGTCATTTCGAGCATAGCGAGAATCTTTCTCTCATCTGAAGTCATCAACCCTGCTCGCCTGATCAACCCGACAAAAATGTCCTCTGATTGTGATTGACAAAATCGAAAATCGGCGACTATCGTCGGATGCTCCAATGCGACCCCCAATAATAAGTCGAGTCTCAAGGGCGCTGAACCAAACGGCCCTTGGGGACATGACAAAAATCCTGCTTCTCGCTGGACTCTATTTCTGCGCCGGCAAGCTCGGGCTTTCTTGGGCTCACATCCATATAAGTGTCTCCCCCGTTTGGCCGCCGAGCGGGCTCGCCTTAGCGGCGCTGCTGCTCTGGGGCTGCCGTTTATGGCCGGGAATCTTTGTCGGCGCATTTTTTTTGAACCTCGCGACGCAAGGGACGGTTGTGACGACACTTGGCATAGCGACTGGAAATACTCTGGAGGCAGTATTTGCGGCATGGGCACTCAATACTTTCGCCAATGGCGCCAAAGCCTTCGAGCGCGCGCGAAATACTTTCCGTTTTGTCGTGCTTGCGCCAGTTCTGAGCACGATTCTGAGCGCCACCGTGGGTGTTATGAGTTTAATCCTGACCGGCTTCGCTCGGCCCGAGCAGTTCGGCCCGATTTGGCTGACCTGGTGGTTAGGCGACTCCGTCGGCCAACTCATTTTCGCCCCGTTCATCATCATTTGGCTGACGCAGCCTCTTCCTCACGCCAAACCGAAGCGAATAATCGAAGCCTCAGGTCTGCTGATTTCGCTTAGCATCATCGGTCATTTTCTTTTTATCAGAGGAGATTCCTCCAGCCCGGAATATCTGGTCATGCTACCGCTCCTATGGGCGGCTTTCCGGTTCGGCCAACGCGGCGCCGTAACCTCCGCGCTTATTCTCTCGGTCATCGCGCTGACCGGAACCTTATTCGGTGTGGGTCCTTATACGGAGGCTGATCCTAACGATTCCTTGCTCCATGTACAGAGCTTCATGAGCACTCTGGAAATTGCCGCATTGGTGCTAGCGTCTGTTCTTTCCGAAGCAAAACGGGCGGAGCAACGCCTTGAAGTGCAGGAGTCGATCAGCCGGGTCCTCGCCGAATCGCCGGCGATCAAAGAGGCCGCTCCGTTGATCGTCGAAGTTCTCTGCAGGCGTGCTGGTTGGGATTTCGGCGCCGTGTGGATCATGGATCGTTCAGCGAGCGAGCTCCAGTATGTCGACGTTTGGCACATGCCGGATCTCGAAGTACCCGAGTTTAAGCGGGTCACCGTCCACGGTCAGATTAAGCGCGGCACCGGTTTACCTGGCCGAGTTTGGAGCAGCGGCAACGCGATTTGGATCAGCGATGTCACCGGGAATACCGAGATCCGGCGCGCACCGCTGGCCGAGAAAGCAGGACTACACGCCGCTTTTGCATTCCCAATCAAATTGGGTCACGAGATTTTGGGCATCGTGGAATGCTTCAGTCGCGAGGTGCGTGAGATCGATGACCATTTCTTGCAAATGGTGAGTGACATCGGCAGCCAGCTTGGTCAGTTTATCCACCGCAAACGCGCCGAAGATGACGTCCGCGCCCAGCGGCTGCAACTTCGAGCTATTACAGATGTGACCCCGCTGCTTTTGACGCAATGCACTCGAGACTTCACCTACACGTTTGTCAACCGCGCCTATGCCGCCATGGTAGGCACCACTCCGGAAGAAATCATCGGCAAATCGGTTTGGGACGTCATCGGCGTCCAAGCGTTGGAAACTGTACGGCCGTACATCGAGAGCACTTTGAGCGGCCGGACGGTGGAGTACGAAGCGGAGATTCCGTTCGCGCAGATCGGACCGCGCTTTTTGCGCGTCGTCGACACGCCTGTAACCGACGATCAAGGACAGGTTTGCGGTTGGATCGCCTCGATGAGCGATATCACCGAACGCAAACGCGCGGAAGATGAAATTGCTGCGCTCAACCAGCAGCTCGCACGCAATCTCTCGGGCATGACTCGATTGCAGACCTTAAGCACTCGACTGGTGCAGCCTCAAGAAATCGATGCCATGATGGAGAATATTCTCGCTGCCGCAGTCGAAATTGTCGCGGCCGATATGGGGAACGTGCAACTCCTCGATCGTGAGACAAACGCTATACGGATGGTCGCTCAATGCGGCTTTCAAACGTCATTCCTACAGTTCTTCACGGACAATCCAGGAACGACCGCTTGCGGTGAAGCGGTCACGCGCGCTGAGCGCGTCATCATCGAAGACGTCGCCACCCATCCGATTTTCGCCGGCACGCCTGCCCGCGAGGTTGTGCTCGCAGCCGGCGCACGCGCACTGCAATCAACACCGCTGATTAGCCGCTCCGGCCGTGTCGTCGGCGTGATCTCAACACATTATCGCAAACGTCAAATCCCGACTGAGCGCCAGCTCGTGCTTTTGGACGTACTGGCCCGACAAGCCGCAGATTTCGTCGAACGCAGCGAAACTGAGACGCTTCTCGCACAACGCGAAGAGCATCTTCGCGCAGTCATAGAAACCGCGCTCGACGGCATTATTACCATCGATGAAAGCGAAACAATTACCACAGTGAACCCGGCGACGCAGCGCATTTTTGGCTATTCCGCAGCCGAGATAGTCGGTCAAAATCTGCGCAAGTTGATCCCGACTTCGTCTGCATCCGAAGCAGATTCACTGGTCGCTAACGACTTGAGCGGACGCAAAAAGAATTTTATCGGCATGGCCGCGGAGGTGGAAGCCATCCGCAAAGACGGTACGCCCTTTCCACTCGATCTGGCGGTGAGCGAGACTCGGATCGGCGATCGCCGCACGTTTATCGCGATTCTGCGTGACATTTCCGACCGCAAGCGGTCCGGGGATCTTCTCAGGCAGGCACGAGACCAATTGGTAAAAGCCAACCAGGATCTGGAGCGGCGCGTGCGCGAGCGGACAGCCGATCTCGAGCAAGCTAACGCGGCTTTACTCCGAACGATCGCGGGACAAAAGCTACTTGAAGACCAATTGCGCCAGGCGCAAAAAATGGAAAGCATTGGCACACTCGCTGGAGGCATCGCTCACGATTTCAACAATATCCTGAACATCATTCGCGGTTATGCCACGCTAATCGGACAACAACCCATGACCGCGGAGCAGCTCGAAGAGAGCTTGGTAGTGATCGATAAGGAAATCGACCGGGGCGCTGCGGTTGTGCGCCAACTCTTGACCATTGCGCGCAAGTCCGAGACGCATCTGGCGTCCACAAATATCAGCGACATCGTTCTCACGCTCAACGATCTGATCAAAACCTTTCCCAAAACCATCAACGTCTCGCTGAATCTCGACACGAGGCTAATGCCCGTGTTAGCGGATCGCAATCAAATGAGCCAGGTGTTGCTCAACATTTGCCTCAATGCTCGTGACGCCATGCCTACGGGCGGCAAGCTCACGATTCGCACGGAAAAAGTTGACGCACTGGAAATGCGCCAGCTCCACCACGTGGATGCGGCATCGGGAGCCTACGTCTGTGTTACGATCGGCGATACGGGAGTCGGGATTACAGAAGAAGTGCGCGCCCGTATGTTCGAGCCTTTTTACACAACCAAAGGAATAAGTGAAGGAACCGGTCTCGGCCTGGCCATCGTCTACGGCATTGTCAAAGACCACAATGGCTTCGTCGAGGTCGAAAGCGAGCCCGGCCGAGGCACGACGTTTCGCGTTTACCTGCCGATGCTGGACTCCGTAGAAATACCCATGGCAAGGGAAACCACCAAGCAAGGCGCTACCTATACGAAGCTGGACCATCCCCGCGGCACGATCCTCGTCGTAGAGGACGAAGAGCCCCTGGTCCGGCTGCTAAACAAAGTCCTGCCCCGCGAGGGATATCAGGTTCTAGCCGCTACGGATGGAGAGCAAGGGATCGATGTCTATCACGACCATAAGTCGGAGATCGACATCGTGCTGTTGGATCTCGGGTTGCCGAAGATGACCGGAATGGATGTAATCCCCAAATTGAGGGAACATAATCCCGATGTCAACATCGTGATCGCCACCGGCTATCTGGAGCCTGAAGTGAAGGCCGAGCTCCTCCGCGCCGGCGTCAGGGATTGCATCCACAAACCTTATTTGCTCAACGAAGTTTTGGAAAAATTGGGTGCCGTTCTTGAGTCTCCGCGGAGTTTAACGTCAGTTCGCGAACCGCGCGATTCTCCGAGCTGAAGGCGCACGGCTTGTTCCAATTCTGCACGGCGTCATGCTGAGCGACAGCGAAGCATTGCGAGCCGAACTACCCAAAGGTAAAGATAACTTTCCTGGTGCAACCTGAGTCATAACCGATTCATAAAACCGGTTTCGTCGAGCTCACGGATCAAGCGCGAATCAATAAAATCCTCCGGCTTGGCCGCCCGCGCCTTGGGTTGCGTTTTTTCCAATGTTTTTAGCAGGACCGCCACACCGTCGAGCGTCGGATAAGGCGGCACCTCGAGATGAAGCGTCACTCGTTCGTAGGCATCATCGAGCAGCTCACGGTCGTTGGTGCCGAGATACTTCGCCATCACCCGTGTGGCAAAACGCTTTGTCTTTTTTGGCGAGCGCGGCGCCTTCGATGTAGGCTCTTAAAAAACGCCGCACGGTGTCTTCGTTGGTCTTGAGGTATTTTCGCGTGGTCACGACACCGTTCTGATGAATGGTCGCCTCCAGTTTAGCCATATCGAGCAGTTCGCGCATGTTTGCTTTCTTGGCCCGTAGAATAGCAGGAACGGACAATGCGGCGCCCTGAACTTTTCCGGTAAGGAGGGCGACCACGGTCTCGGGTTGTCCACCGGTTTGTACCATCGCGACGTCCCGATCAGGATTGAGACCGTTTCTTTCCAACGCGAACCGCGATGCAAAGTCGGAGAGCGTGCCGAAGCGCGTCGCGCCGAAGAGTTTGCCTTTAAGATCCGCAAACCGAGCAATCTCCGGTCGGCTAAAGATCGAGAAGACGAACTTCTTGATAACCGTGGCCACGATCACCGTGTCGGCGCCGGCAAAGTTTGCCAGCATGGAAGCCGTGCCGCCAAGCTGAATGATCGGCACCTCACCCGAAAGCATCGCCTGCAAGGCCATGGAACTGCCCGGAATTGATATCGCTTCGACGGCGAGGCCATGCTTCTCATAAAAATTCGCTTCTTTGGCAAACCACATCGTCATCTGCGGTGCCCCTACCGAACCACCGCCCACGCGAATCTTTTCGAGCTTTCTTTCCTGCGCTGCGCACGGCGAGCCCGCCATAAAACAAAACAACGCCAGCGCCAAGAGGGACTTAGTCTTCTGCATAATAATTTAATGCTTCAGTGTGTGCCGCAGATAACATTCAGCACGGCTTGGCGCTTCTCTTCTTTAACGACTTTGAGCGCGCGGTCCAAAGCCGCGGGCAACTGCTGCGGATCATCGACCATCTCGCCGTAGCCGTCGTGAGCGGCGACGATTTTCTCATAGCGCGGCGAGGGCGTGAGATCGCAGAGCGGATAATTCTCCGTGCTCACCGCCCAGCCATCGGGCATCACCTGCTGAGTCGCCGCTTTCGTGGAGTGCCAGATCGCGTTGTTACAGACGATCGTGAGCAGCGGCAGGTTGTACGCCTGGGACACAAAATGACACGCGGTTGGATTGTTGAACATATAAGTGCCATCACCGCAGCTGACGATCACGGTTTTTTCCGGGTGGGCGAGCTTCATTCCCAATCCGCCGCCGATTCCCCAACCCAGACCGCCGGCGGGAGAACCGCCGAAGTAACTGGCCGGCTCGGTGAGGCCGAGTTGTTCCTGTGACACTCCATGATCATTGACGATCAGCGTATCGGCGTCCCTGACCTGATCGACGCAATGGGATAACCATGCTGTATCGATTGGTCGCTGCCGGCTTGCCCTTTCTGCTTTCTCTTTCGCTCGTTCACGATTTTGCCGGTGGCGCAGGCGAATGCTTTCCGCGCGATCGGCTAAGGCTTTCTCGTTTCTTGCCTGTGATTTCAACTCGCGGGCAAGCAGCTCCAAAGCGAGCTTGGGATCGCCGCCGATGGAAATATCTTTCGGAAAATTGCGAATGGGTATGGCGCTATAGTTGGGATCGCGGGCGATCTGAATGACCGTGCTGCCCTCGGGCGGTTTGCCTTGAACCGGATACCAGGGAACGTCCGATTCGACCACCACAACAACGTCGGCATCTTTGATATACGGCGCCGAACTGACGCCAAGATGAAAATCATGCGTATTGGGAAAACTCACAAAGGGGCTCGCCGGTGTCACCACCGGTGCGACCAGCGCTTCGGCAAATGTCACCATCGCGCTCACGGCGCTCGGATCGGAACCTAAACGACCTGTGATGATCACCGGATTTTTCGCACGGCTTAGCACCTCCGCCGTACGCTTGACGGTTTCGTCGCTTGGCCGCAAAGCTTCATCTCGCTGCTTGCGAAACGGATGGATGGTGACCGATTCCATTTTTTGCGCCAAGACTTCGCGCGGCAACGTCAAATAGACCGGTCCTTGCGGATTCCCAAGGGCCATTTCAAGCGCCCGGTCGACGACGGTTTCGACTTGATCACCGTTCCGTAGCTCATAGTCCCAGCGCGTGAACTCGCGCACCAAGCTGCCCTGATCCAAAGATTCCTGACCCCAATGAATGAAGTTGCTGCGACTGCCTCTCAGACCTTCCTCGGTGAGCGGTGTCCGGCCAGCGGAGAAGATCATTGGCACGTTGAGTCGCGAGGCGTTCATCACCGCCGCCGAGGCATTTCCAGTTCCGACGATCACGTGAACCATGACCACTTGCGGTTCACCGGTGATCATCGCGTAGCCCTGCGCCATGCTGACCGCGACAAATTCATGGGGCACGGTGATCGGCTTGGGAAATTCCTTTTTCTCCGCCGCAAACTTCGCCAGGCCATCGATAATCGGCCCGAAGTCCGTGCCGCTGTTGCCGAAAAAATATTTGATGCCCCGCGCGCGCAGGATTTCCAAATAAGCCTGCCCGACGGTCTCGACCGGAATCGTTACAGTTTCCTGCGTTTTCATGATGGCTGCTCCTTAATGATAAAGCTAAGCACTGAGCGTGTTTGCCATAGTTTTCGCTGCGCCAGCACAGCGCTACATCAGGACAGTTCCCTGCCGGCCATGCATTGCTCCCGCTTTCTTCCGATCACGCTTGCAGCAAACTACAGGAAAGCGTCGAATCGCGACAACCACGCCACTGGCTTCGCTTCTTGCACGCAGCGAAATCCTTTTACTTCGTTCTTCCACTCGGGCAAATATCGATGCGTGCATTCACAAGTGTTGGCCGGGCCGCAGAGCGCTTTATAGGTTTGCCCGCCGATCTCCACATCGGTTGACGTCCACTCCCAAATATCACCGTGCTTCTTGAGCTTCCCGCCTTCGCAAGTCGATTTCCATTCGTCAACTGTCGGCAAACGTCGCCCTGCCCAGCTGCAGTATGCTGCTGCATCGAGAAATGTCACCAGAACAACCGGCTCGTTTTCTTTTCCGCTAGGGATGCGGCCATGACTCCAATTCTCCGGCGCGGTATGGCGGGTGGCAAGAATGAATTTGAGATATTCGCCGTTGGTGACTTCGCTCGAATCAAATACAGCCGCGGCAAAAATATAAATCGGAAAGAAGAACACCCATAGATGACCGAGCCTCATTGCGATTTTCGGCTTAGGAACTCGCATGGCTGTCAATCGCTGTCGGATCCAGCGGGGGCCAGCAGCATCAACCGTTCCAAATTGCGCAGACTAGAACCCCCACCTCTTTCCTCCCCCGAGCCGGGGGAGGGTGAAGGAGGGGGCTTTGTCTCTGCATTCTCTACGCTCAGTTCTTCTCATTTGAGCGCCTGCTGAAGCAACGAGAAATCCACGAGCTGCGTTGGCGCGACGTTTTTGATGCCTGCCTCGGCCAACATGGCCCCGACCAGCGAATTCAGCGTCGGTTCGTCCACCATGCCGTTCTTGGTGTAGTTGTCTTTTGCCATCTGGTAGATATCGGCCGCCATCTCGCGATCAAGCTTGAGCCAACTCATCATGATCTGCTGTGTGCCTTCGGGGTTTTCCTGAATGTACCTTAGCGCCTGGGTCATCGCTTTCAGCATACGCCGTATCTGATCCGGCTGCTCCTTGAGTTTCTTGAAATTGACCGCGAGACCGCCGGCGATCAGGCCGTGCAGATCGGCAGCGTTCACCAGAAACTTGAGGCCGGCTTTCTTGGCGCGAAAGGCTTCACCGTAGTCCATCATCGAGCTGTCGATGGTTCCCGCCTGCATGGCCGCAATGCGAGTGCCGGTATCAACCACACGGTAGATCACATCGCGATCGGGATCGAGACCGTAATGCTTTAGAATAAATTTCGCCGAAATCTGCTGTGATCCAAGCAGACCGGGCACACCCATCGATTTCCCTTTGAGCTCGCTCACGGATTTGACTTCCGGCCGCACCACCAGTCCCCAAAAAGGCCGCATCGTTCCGAGCAACACAATTTTGATGGGCAATCCTCGGGCCGCCGATACGAAGCTCGAGCCTGCCCTGAGGGTGTAATCGACGTTGCCGCTCGCCAGCGCAGCCCGGTCGACCTCCGAGCGGGTCAGGAGCATTTTGACATCGAGATTCTGCTCGCGCATGAAGCCCCGCTGTCGCGCCACTTCGGCGGGGAGAAAAGTGACGGTTGGCCCGGCATAGGAAGCCATCACTTCTTCGAGCGCAAACGACTGCGCGGGGCGAATCAAGCCCAGGATCGTGAGCAGGAAAATAATTGCCAATGTGAAATTTACCATTCGAGATGCGCGAGCACTAATCGCTCGCGCCCTCCTCGCGGTAGAGATCGAGCGCTTTCAGCATAGGAGCATCGCTCATCGAAAAAAGAATCGCTGGGTCGGATGCTGATCGGTTGGAGTGACGATGAGGGCACCACAACGGCACGACAAACGAGTCGCCCTGCTCCCATTCCAGGAAACGGTCGGCAATCTGCGTGACACCGCTGCCGCGAAACGCGTGATAGATAACGGTGCTCGTATGACGATGCGTTTCCGTGTGCTCACCGGGCCAGAAAAATTGTACGGCGCATCCGATCGTCGCCAGAGTCGGCCCGCCGGTCAGTGTATTGCGATATTCGAGCAGATAGCCGTCGAAGGGATTTCTTTTCGAGGGATCCACTGCTAAGGCACGCAGCGCGGGTTCGGTGTCACGCCACTTGTAATGAAAAAAATCTGTCACCGGAAGCCCGTGGCCCATCGCGCTACCCAGTTGATCTCTTACATCTTCACTGGTTTTACAGATGGGCTGGCGCCGCTCGGGATAACGTTCCTGCATCACCTGATGGAGCGCGGTGATGAGCGGAAAATCCAAACCATCCAGCCAGATCATCGGCTGGTTGGAGTCGTTGGAATGATCATGCCAGGTGAGCTTCGGCGTCAAGATCAGATCACCTGGATCCATTACGCATTGCTGGCCGTTCACCGTCGTGTAAGCTCCGTTGCCTTCGACCACGAAGCGGAGCGCGGCCGGGGTATGGCGGTGCGCTCGCGCGTTTTCTCCGGGCTTCACATACTGAAAGGAGATCTGCAGGGTGTGTGTCGCAAAACCGTGCCGGCGGTCGAGCCCGGGATTGACCAGCCGAACAACACGGCGCTCGCTATTCTCAAGGCTGATCACCTCGCCCGCCCGCACGAGACTCTCGTGCACATCGCGCCATTTCCAGAGGCACGGCTCGACCGAAGTCATGGGCTCCGGCGGCAAGCCCTCCATCCCGAGGCTCCAATAGCCCGAGAGATTTTTTTCCGCCATCTGGCGGTTCAGTAGCTCGACGCTATCCATTCGACCGGTCATAGCCGTTCACCTGCATGGGTTTGTTGACTGCATAGCGCTTTGCTTCCAGGACTGTCAACCAAGGCGTGAACCCAGCCAGCAGGGTTCCCGTGGAATTCACGATAATGGAACGACGGCGAATCGCATTTCGTGGAGCTAGCCGGGATTCTACAGAGGCAGCCGTCCGGTACGGCGGGTTTTATTTTAGCGCGCTATAAGAGTCACTCAGACACAAGGAGGCAAGATCATTTCGACTTCTTGATAAAAACCAGGGTAAACTCCGGGGGAAATTTATGCGAAAACAGGCCCTGATGAGGACGGCGATATGAATCTAGAATGCGCCGGTATCGAGCAGAGAGTAAACGATTTCTTTCAAGGTTGGATCGATAGTATCTAGCCGCGTCACGGGCGGTCCGCCCGCCAAAGATTCGACGATTTCCGGCAAGTCTTCCGGCTTGACGCCCGCATACCAGTTCTTTTGGGGGTGAATAACTATATTGGGGCCGAAATCGCACCCGCCGAAGCAAATGTAAGGTTTCACCTCAGCGTCCAGAGATCGTTCCGCGACCTTCTGGGTAAGCTCGTTGAGCAGTTTTTCGGAGCCGCGGCTCAAGCAATCGACATTTTGGCACACAAAGCAAGTTTGTTTCATCGAGACAATTCCTTTACTACGGTCTTTCTAGCGCAACTCGCGCGGCGGATTCAACCGCGCCTGGGAAAGCTCTGGTTTGAGCGGCATGAAAAATTACCGAGCCAATTTGATGAGCCCGGGCATTCAAAAACGCTTGACTAGGCTACTTGCAGTCGATAACTTTGCGGCGGCTTTCTCAAGGGAATCAGTGCTAGCAACTTAACGACCAAGGGGGGTTCATGAACCATCGTCGAGCTTTGAAATGGGTTGCTTGTTTCAGCTGGCTCACAATTTGGGTTGCGCCGGTTCGGGGGCAAGGCAATTTTTACGAGGGTAAAACGGTCACGGTGCTGATCGGCGCCAAAAGCGGCAGTCTCGAGATCGCTGCACAAATCGTCTCCCATCATTTGGGCAAATATTTGCCGGGGAAGCCCGCCGTAATCCTGCAACATATGCCCGGCGCGGCTCATTTACTGGCCACCAATAACGTTTTCAATGTTGCCAAGCCGGATGGATTGACGATTCTGGCGGCCAACCCAAATGTCGCCATCGCTCAACTCTCCAAGATCGAGCAGGTGCGCTTCGATGTGCGGAAATTTCAATGGCTCGGGTCGTCTGGTGCCGATGGGGTGATGTTTTCCATCAGGCCGGACTTGCCGTACAAAAGTGCCGACGAGATCAAAAAAGCCGATCGCGAACTGATCGCCGGCACCACCGGGCCGGGTTCAAACGCGCACGATTTCCCACTGCTGCTGAAAGAATTCGCTGGATTTAAACTCAAACTCGTCCCCGGCTATCCGTCCAACAGCGATGTGCTGCTCGCCCTGGAGCGCAAGGAAGTAGACGCCTGGTCGGCTCTCGCGACCACCATCAAGCTCGCCGCCGATCGCGGTGCCGTGCGGCCGTTGGTTCGCGGACGCGTCGCTTTGCCCGGCTTCGAAAATCTTCCTATCGATGAAGACCTGGCGACAAGCGCTCTCGGAAAATCCTTGATGGCGATCAAATCAATCCCCGGCGCAATCGGCCGAGCTTTCGCCGTCCCACCGGCCACTCCCAGTGACCGGGTCGCACAATTGCGCGATGCTTTCGCCAAGGCGATTAAAGACCCGGAGCTCATCGAGGAAGCCAAGAAAGCCAAGATCGAAGTCCAATATATATCGCCCGAGCAAGTGCTCAAGGATTTCAACGCGCTGATGAATCAAACACCCGACACGTTGAAAGAAATGGGCAAGTACATCAAAGCAGAAAGCTGAGTCGTCGGTCGCTCAAAGAGTCCGATCGACGACTCACCCTGAACGAAGTGAAGGGTCAGTCCGCGCTAGGGAGTCACCCTGAGCGAACGCGAAGGGTCCACACACATTTGTCGCTCCGAGAGGCCGATCGACGACTCACGCTGAACGCAAGTGAAGGGTCAATCGCGCGAGCGAGTCATCCTAGACAAACGCAAAGAGCCTAAACAGATTCTTCGTGGCTCATCGCGCCTCAATTGACAGCGAGTGCGGAAAGCGGGAGCGCTCACGGTTTCGTCTTGATGAACCGCTGCACCGGCATATTACCGCGCTCGAAGCGCGGATCATATCGCATCCCTTCGCGAATCCGGCTCAAATAATTGTCCCGATTGACGCCGAAGAGCTCGTAGCGATACAGGTGATTCAGCAAGAACGTGTGCACGCCCATTTGATAGAGTTTCCCCACCGCGCCGGACGTCAATGCAGCGTGCTCCTCGGCCGTCAACTTGAATTCGCTGAGAACTTTTTCAGGTTCCTCTTTCATCCGTTTGCGAAAGGCCGGATCGTTATCGGTGAGATACAGCAGCTTATTGA
>Ga0070670_100000838_pt1 | contig 24027 bp, 17 predicted proteins | sample KBSS63metaG_FD_64665 | JGI IMG/M metagenome (GOLD analysis project Ga0070670, IMG submission 64665) | Switchgrass rhizosphere microbial communities from Kellogg Biological Station, Michigan, USA - KBS S6-3 metaG | ecosystem: Host-associated > Plants > Roots > Rhizosphere > Soil ... | reverse complement strand
TCGCCTGGCCAGTGCATTGGCCGGCACCGGGAGGCTCACAGAGCAGCAACTGCGTACGCCAGCTGAGACACAGCGCTAATCAGGCCCCCGGGAGAGGGGTTGAGGTGAGGGTACGACAGCCCGCGAGGCCGGCAAGACTGGCATTGTCCAACGCCGTTTTAGAAGCGGCTTGAGCCGTGGCGGGCATCCCGATGAAGGTCGGTCGCGGCTGAAGCCGCTCCTACAAAATCCCCAATCCCGCCTCCCGAATCCCCACCTCTCCCATGATCCACCGGGATCGGCGCATAGTCCTCGCCGAACGCGACCTCGCCCGGCGTCCATCCGGAACGCCGCCGCACCGCGCCCCAGAAGCGCTTGAGCCCTTCCCACTGCAGCGCGACCAGGCCCAGTTCATTGTCGCGATCCACCATCGGGTCGCCGACCCCGGTGGGACGCACCGGCTCGCCGTACAGCGCGGTGCCGAACAGCACGTCCCAGAACGCGAACACCTGGCCGAAGTTGCAGTTGTGCAGGTTGGGCCGCCGCGGATCCACGCGCATGTGGTGCAGGCGGTGGAACGGCGGATCGACCAGGATCTTGTTCAGCACCGGGCCGAAGCCGAAGCGCACGTTGGCGTGCGACAGGTTCTGCACCAGCTCGCCGAGCAGCATCAGCCAGGCGAACGCGTCGGCCTCGATGCCGAAGGCGATGCCCACCGCGGCCAGCACGAACGACTGCAGCATGCCGTCCAGATAGTTGCTGCGGTCGTTGGCCCAGCAACTGAGCTGGCGCTGGCTGTGGTGCATGCTGTGCATCGCCCACCACCACGGCAACCAGTGCTGGACCCGGTGCATCCAGTAATAGGTGAAGTCGTAGGCCAGGTAGTACAGCGCGAACAGCGCCAGCGGATGCCGGTCCAGCCACGGCCAGGCGTGGCGCAGGCCCGTTTCCGGCGCCGCCGCGGCGCTGGAGTCGGCGCCGCCAAGCGCGTTGGCCAGCGGGGTCAGGATCAGGAACGAGAACAGCGGAAACACCCCGACCAGCATCAGCCAGGTGTAGTGGAAGTCGATGCGCGCCAGGCGCCGATGCTCCCAGCGTTCGGCCGGCCACAGGCTTTCCAGCGGGCGGAACAGCAGGCCGATGACGCACAGTTGCAGCGCGGCGATCAGCAGCGACGCGGCGATCGCGCGCGGATCGTCGCTGAGCCCGGTCAGGTGCAGCGCCGCCAGCAGCGGCGCCACCCCATGCTCGGCCATCGCGGCGACGACGACAGACCAGGCCTGCGCGATGGACGACATGACAACGGCTCCTGGCCTGCGGACACGACACCGCCGGCACGATTGCCGGGCATCTGGGCGTGTCGTCCACCCCCGCGCGGCGCGCCGGCAGCGACGCGGCGCCGGGATCTGGCAGGCCACCGGCCGGCGCCGCGCGGCGCGCCCCGACCGCCCAGTCTGGCGCTACGCCACGCACCGCTTGCCGCCGGACTGCAAACCCCCGACGCGACCCGCTCGAAGATGGACGACACGCCTCAGCGTGCCGACCGATCCTTTCGCCTGCCTGTCCGCCGACGCGTACCCGCGGTCGGCAGCGATCGTCTGGACAGCGGCGCCCAGCGCGCCGCCGCCGTGCATGGAACGGGCGGGATCAGGCCTGCGCCAGCGCCTGCCGCAGGTCGGCGAGCAGGTCGTCGATGTGTTCGATGCCGACCGACAGCCGCACCGTGTCCTCGCTGACCCCGCTGCGCTCCAGCTCCTGCGGCGACAGTTGGCGATGCGTGGTCGAGGCCGGATGCGTGGCCAGCGACTTGGCGTCGCCGATGTTCACCAGGCGGGTGAACAGCTGCAGCGCGTCGAGGAAACGCGCGCCGGCGGCGCGCCCGCCACGCAGGCCGAAGGTCAGCACGCCCGAGCCCTGCCCGCGCAGGTATTTCTGCGCCAGCGCGTGTTCCGGATGCCCGGGCAGGCCGGCGTAGTTGACCCATTCCACCTTGGCCTCGCTCTGCAGATGCCGGGCCACCGCCAGCGTGTTCTGGTTGATCCGGTCCATGCGCAGCGGCAGCGTCTCGATGCCCTGCAGGAGTTGGAAGGCGTTGAACGGCGACAGCGCCGCGCCGGTATTGCGCAACGGCACCACCCGCGCGCGGCCGATGTAGGCGGCCTCGCCCAGCGCCTCGGTGTAGACCACGCCGTGATAGCTGACGTCCGGCTCGTTGAGCCGGCGGAAGCGCTGCGCATGCGCCGCCCACGGGAACTTGCCCGAATCCACGATCGCCCCGCCCAGGCTGGTGCCGTGGCCGCCCAGGTACTTGGTCAGCGAATGCACCACGATGTCGGCGCCGAAGTCGATCGGCCGCAGCAGGTACGGCGTGGGCACGGTGTTGTCGACGATCAGCGGCACGCCATGCGCGTGCGCGACCGCGGCCACCGCCTCCAGGTCGGTGACGTTGCCGCGCGGGTTGCCGATCGACTCGACGAAGATCGCCTTGGTGCGCGCGTCGATCAGCCCGGCGAACGCACCGGGATCGCGGTAGTCGGCGAAGCGGGTTTCGATGCCCGACAGCGGCAGCGTGTGCGCGAACAGGTTGTAGGTGCCGCCGTACAGCGCGCTGGAGGAGACGATGTTGTCGCCGGCCTCGGCGATGGTCTGGATCGCGTAGGTCACCGCCGCCTGCCCCGAGGCCACCGCCAGCGCGCCGATGCCGCCTTCCAGCGCGGCGATGCGCTGCTCCAGCACGTCGGTGGTGGGGTTCATGATGCGGCTGTAGATGTTGCCCTGCACCTTCAGGTCGAACAGGTCGGCGCCGTGCTGGGTGTCGTCGAAGGCGTAGGCCACGGTCTGGTAGATCGGCACCGCCACCGCGCGGGTGGTCGGATCGGGGCGGTAGCCGCCGTGCACGGCGATGGTTTCCAGCTTCCAGTTGGGGTCGGACATGGGCGGGTCTCGGCAAGAGGAGCCGAGACGATAGCGCCCCGCGTGCCGGCGAATGCAAACCTGCGGTTATGAGGCCATGCCGCCGGGTTGTCAGCGGCTTCGCGAACGGGCGCTCGCGCGGCCGAGCGACCGCGCCGGCGCGGGTGCCCCGTATGATGGACCGGTCCGCTCGCAGGTCGCCGCCGATGAAACACGCCGTCCTCCGCCCGCTCTGGCTGTGCCTGCTGCTCCTGCCCGCATGCGCACGGGCCGCGCCGCCGTCGTACGCGATGGAACAGTGGAGCCAGCCCTACACGTGCGAGGCACAGCACCAGCGCTATCTCGCCGACCCCGAACACGCCGCCGGCGTGTCCGCGCACGTCCTGATGCAACGCTATCTCGGCGTGCTCGACGCGGTGATCGCCGGCGACGAGGCCGCCCTGACGTTCGCCCATCTCTGCGATCGGCTCGACCTCGATTTCTATCCCGGCACGCTGCCGCCGCCCTACGCCGAACCGTGGTATCCCGCGCCGCCGCCACCGGTCGGCAACATCTTCGTTGCTTCCGTCGACGCTGCCGGTACGGCGTTCACGCAAGAGGTCGAAGCGAAGTACTTGCCCAAGGAGGCGTCGCTCTCGCTTTCCATCAGGTCACAGGAGGATGCGCCCGTGGCCGCGGGGAGCGGACTGGGCTACCGCTATCGCGACATGGGCGACGCCTGCCCGCTGCGGCTCGGGCAGTTGGCCGACAGGCTGGCCGCCGCGGAGTTCTCGAAAGAGTACTACGCCGTGGAGCCGCCGCCGCCGCAACACGCCGACACCGACTATGGCGTCAGCGCCAGCTTCCAGCGTGGCGACCTTGCCGTGGGCGCCACGCTGCAAGGCACGTTCGCTGCGCAACGCACGCACCCCGAAGCGGCGTGCGTGTCAGGCATCACGCTGTCCCTGGAAAAATAAGCGCATGCACTGCCGCCGGATGGAACGCCGACGTCGGCGCGCCGATCCGATAGCGGCATGCAGGCTCAGTCGTCGCCGAGCGCGCCATGGGCGAACAGCCAGGCACGCAACGCCTCGGCATCGACATAGCGCTCGGCGCGCAGGCCCAAGGCACGCGCAGCTTCGACATTGATCGCCGCATCGTCGACGAACAAGGCCGCGTCCGCCGCCACGCCGAGCCGCGCAAGCGCATGCGCGAAGATCGCCGGCTCCGGCTTGATCGCGCCGACCTCGCTCGAATTCACCACCGCATCGAACGCATCGGCGATGCCGAGCGCCTCCAGATCGCGCGGCAACCGCGAGGTGGCGTTGCTCAGCAGCAACACCGGCATGCGCCGGCGCACGCGCCGCACCAGGTCCAGGACCGGTTGGTCGAGCCGCGCCGCATCCGGCGCAGACCATGCGCCGACCAGAGCCGCCGCATCGGCCTGCGGCGCGAGCGCGGCGATGCGCGCGGCCACCTCGTCCAGCCACTGCGCGTCGGTCGTTGCGCCGCGAATCGCACGCTCCAGCAATGCCGGTGCGAACGCGGTCGCGCGCAGGCTGCCGACCGGCACGCCGTATGCGCGCTCCAGAGCCGCATCGTGGTCCGGCCACACCCGCAGCACCCCGTCCAGATCGATCAGCAGCGCCCGCGCCGCGGGCGCCTCGGCGGCGGAACCCATCAGGCTTTCACGAACGTCAGGTGCCCGCCCTCGGCCTCGACGCGGATGGTGTCGCCGCTGAGGAACTGGCCGGACAGGATCTGCTGCGCCAGCGGGTTCTCCAGCTGCGACTGGATCGCGCGCTTCAGCGGCCGCGCGCCGTACACCGGGTCGAAGCCGACGTTGCCGAGCAGCTCCAGCGCGCGCGCGCCCAGTTCGATCTTCAGCCCGCGCTCGGCCAGGCGCTTTTCCAGGCCGTGCAACTGGATGCGCGCGATCGAGGTGATCTGCGCCTTGTCCAGCGGATGGAACACCACGATGTCGTCCAGGCGGTTGATGAACTCCGGGCGGAAGTGCGCCTGCACCACGCCCATCACCGCCGCCTTCATCTGCGTGTAGGCCTCGGCGCTGCCGTCGCCGCTCAGCTCCTGGATCTGGTGCGAGCCCAGGTTGGAGGTCATCACGATGACGGTATTGCGGAAGTCCACGGTGCGGCCCTGGCCGTCGGTGAGGCGGCCGTCGTCGAGCACCTGCAGCAGGATGTTGAACACGTCGCTGTGCGCCTTCTCGACCTCGTCGAGCAGGATCAGCGAATACGGCCGGCGCCGCACCGCCTCGGTGAGGTAGCCGCCTTCCTCATAGCCCACGTAGCCGGGAGGCGCGCCGATCAGTCGGGCGACCGAGTGCTTCTCCATGAACTCGCTCATGTCGATGCGGATCATCGCGTCGCTGCTGTCGAACAGGAACTCGGCCAGCGCCTTGCACAGCTCGGTCTTGCCGACGCCGGTGGGGCCCAGGAACAGGAACGAGCCGCTGGGCCGGTTCGGATCGGACAGGCCGGCGCGCGAGCGGCGCACCGCGTCGGACACCACCTTGATCGCCTCTTGCTGGCCGACCACGCGCCGGTGCAGTTCGTCCTCCATGCGCAGCAGCTTGTCGCGCTCGCCCTCGAGCATCTTGTTGACCGGAATGCCGGTCCAGCGCGACACCACCTCGGCGATCTCCTCGGCGGTGACGCGGTCCTGCACCAGCTTGAAGTCGTGCTGTTCGGCTTCGTTGGCCGCGGCCAGCTGCTTCTCCAGGTTCGGCAGCAGGCCGTACTGGATCTCGCTCATCTTGGCGTAGTCCTGGCGCCGCTGCGCCGCCTCCAGCTCGACCCGCGCCTGCTCGATCTGCTCCTTGATCCGGGTCGCGCCCTGCAGCGCCGCCTTCTCCGACTTCCAGACCTCGTCCAGGTCGGAGAACTCGCGCTCGAGCTTGTCGATGTCGCTTTCCAGGTCGGCCAGGCGCTGCCGCGAGGCCTCGTCCTTCTCCTTCTTCAGCATCTCGCGCTGGATCTTGAGCTGGATCAGGCGCCGCTCCAGGCGGTCCAGTTCCTCCGGCTTGGAGTCGATCTCCATGCGGATGCGGCTGGCGGCCTCGTCCATCAGGTCGATGGCCTTGTCCGGCAGTTGGCGGTCGGTGATGTAGCGGTTGGACAAGGTGGCCGCGGCGACGATCGCCGGATCGGTGATCTCCACGCCGTGGTGCACCGCGTAGCGCTCCTTGAGCCCGCGCAGGATGGCGATGGTGTCCTCCACCGTCGGTTCGCCGACGAACACCTTCTGGAAGCGCCGCTCCAGCGCCGCGTCCTTCTCGATGTACTTGCGGTACTCGTCCAGCGTGGTGGCGCCGATGCAGTGCAGCTCGCCGCGCGCCAGCGCCGGCTTGAGCATGTTGCCCGCATCCATCGCGCCGTCGGCCTTGCCGGCGCCGACCATGGTGTGCAGTTCGTCGATGAACAGGATGACCTGGCCTTCGGTCTTGGACAGGTCGTTGAGCACGCCCTTGAGACGCTCCTCGAACTCGCCGCGGAACTTGGCGCCGGCGATCAGCGCGCCCATGTCCAGCGACAGCACGCGGCGGCCACGCAGGCCTTCCGGCACTTCGCCATTGACGATGCGCTGGGCCAGGCCCTCGACGATGGCGGTCTTGCCGACGCCGGGCTCGCCGATCAGCACCGGGTTGTTCTTGGTGCGCCGCTGCAGCACCTGGATGGTGCGGCGGATTTCCTCGTCGCGGCCGATCACCGGATCGAGCTTGCCGCTCTCGGCGCGCGCGGTGAGGTCGATGGTGTACTTCTCCAGCGCCTGGCGCTGTTCCTCGGCGTTCTCCGACTGCACGGTCTCGCCGCCGCGCAGCTTGTCGATGGCGGCCTCGAGCTTCTTCTTGTCGGCGCCGGCGGCGCGCAGCGCCAGGCCCAGCGCGCCGCCGTCGTCGGCCGCGGCCAGCACGAACCACTCGCTGGCGATGAACTGGTCGTTGTGCTGCTGCGCCAGCTTGTCGGTCTGGTTGAGCAGGCGGCTGAGATCGTTGCCCATCGACAGGTTGCCGGGCTGGCCGCTGACCTTGGGCAGCTTGTCCAGCGCCTCGCCGAGGCGCTCGCGCAGCACCGGCACGTTGACGCCGGCCTGCGCCAGCAGCGGCCGGGTGCTGCCGCCGGCCTGGTCGAGCAGCGCGACGAACACGTGCACCGGCTCGATGATGGTGTGGTCGCGGCCCACGGCCAGCGACTGCGCGTCGGCCAGGGCCTGCTGGAAGCGCGAGGTGAGCTTGTCCATCCGCATCGGGAAGTTCCTCTGAATGAAGGGCCGGCCGCGCCGGCATGCTAGTCAGATGCGGTTGCCGCGGCATGTTTCAAGGCCGCCGGGGCGCCTGTATCCCGCCGCGACGCGCGGATCGACGGCTCCGCGGGCGGCGGCCACGCGGATGCCGGCGAAACGCGAACCGGCGCCAGGCGGGCCATACCAAGGCCGCGCGGTACCGCCCCGCAAGAGGACGGCGCCGGCGGCATCAGCCGTCCGCCCCCCCTGCCCGTCGCGTCCAGTCGCATTGCGGTCACACGCCGCTACCGGGACGCCGCCTACGCTCGGCGTTTCCGATCCATCCGCACAGGAGCCGCCATGCACTACGACCTCTATTACTGGACCGGCATCCAGGGCCGCGGCGAGTTCGTGCGGCTGGCGCTGGAGGATGCCGGCGCGGCCTACCGCGACGTCGCGCGCGAACAGGGCGACGCGGCGATGCAGCCCTTCCTCGACGGCACGCAGCCCGGCGCGCGTCCGTTCGCGCCGCCGTTCCTGAAGGCCGGGCGGCTGGTGATCGCGCAGGTCGCCAACATCCTGCACTCCCTCGGTCCGTCGCTGGGCCTGGTGCCGGACAGCGAGTCGCGGCGCCTGCAGGCGCTGCAACTGCAACTGACCATCGCCGACCTGGTGACCGAGATCCACGACAGCCATCACCCCATCGCCAGCGCGCTGTACTACGAGGACCAGAAGGCCGAAGCGCGGCGCCGCGCCGAGGATCTGCGCACGCAGCGTCTGCCCAAGTTCCTGGGTTACTTCGAGCAGGTGCTGGGCCAGGGCGGCGGCCGCCACGCGCTGCGCGAGCATTCCTACGTGGACCTGTCGCTGTTCCAGTTGATGAGTGGGCTGGACTACGCGTTCCCTACCGCGATGCACAAGCTCTCGCCGAAGCTGCCGCTGCTGCGCGCGCTGCAGCAGCGCGTGTCCGAGCGCCCCGGCATCGCCGCGTATCTGGCCTCGGATCGGCGCCTGCCGTTCAACGAAAACGGCATCTTCCGCCATTACCCGGAGTTGGATGGGTGAGCGCCGATGCAGCACTGACGCGTGGACTCAAGGTCGCGCACGTTCGCCGCCGTGCGCCGCCTCGTTGAGCCTTGATCGATGCAGGAGCGGCTTCAGCCGCGACAGCTGCTCCGGATGAGCCTTGTCGCGGCTGAAGCCGCTCCTACAAAGGCGAGCGGTGCGCCTCGATGGTCCCTACCGTCTCGCACGACCGCTCAGGTCCGCGTCAGCGCCACACGGATCGCCTGCAGTTGCTTGCGCACCGCCTCGTCCTGCGCCGGCCCCAGCCGCAGCAGCGCCTTCTGCCCCACCGACAGCGACTCCAGCGCCGGATCGACGAAGCGGTACTTGCCGGTGCGCGCATCCAGCACCACCGCCGGCGCGGCCACGGCCGGCGGCGCCTGCAGCAGATGGTCGATCACCTGCACCAGGCGATCGTTGAAATAGCCCTGGGGATAGCCCAGTTCCACGTAGGCCTGCTGGAACAAGGGATAGAAGCGCCGATACACGGCGACGATGGCGCCGGCGTCGGCGTGGGTGAAGGCCTGCACATAGGGCGCATAGCGCTGCGCGTTGGCCTCGGCGATGGTGTTGGCGCCGGCGGCGTCTGTGGTCAGCGACAACTGCCCGGGCACCGGCTTCAGCGCCAGGCTGCGCGCGGCGGCGCGGCGCTGCGGCAGGTTGTCGATCATGGTCACCGCGCGCTGGATCAGGTGGTCGCGGAGCAGCAGCGCCAATGGCGCGTCGCCGCCGGCCAGCCCCACCAGGGCATCCCAGGCGGCGGCGTCGCTGTCGGCCAGCGCCGGGATCGCCGCGTCGGCGGCGGCGGGATCGATCGGATGCTGGATCGGGGGCGCGCCCGATGCGGCCGCCGCAGGCGCTGGAGGCGACGGCGCCAGGGGTGGCGCCGCGGCCGGTGCCACTGCGGCGGGCGCAGGCGCGGCGCCAGGCAACACTGCGCCCAGGTTGTCGCGGAACAGCCACACCGCGGCGGCGCCGACCAGCACAGCGACCAGGATCCAGGGCCAGAACGACTGACGCGGCTGCATGGTGTCCGGTTCTCCGTTGCACAGTGGCAGGTGTGACCACCGCACCCGCCGACGGTTCCAACGCGGGACGGTCGGCGTTCAGCCTCGACGCGGCGCCACCGCACGCAGGCCGTGCGCCGCTAGGGCGTGTCCCCGCTCCCCGGCATACTCGGGAAGCGGGGACACGCCCTAGCCAGTGGCCCCTTCGCCAAAGGCGATGCGCGCCTCCACCCAATCGGCCACGATGGCCGCGGCGACCTGCTCGGCCTGCGCCTGCGGCATCGCCTTGTGTTCGACCAGCCAGCGCGCCGTCGCCGCGCGCGCTGGCTGCAAGGCCGACAGCGCCGCCTTGCGATCCGCTTGCGGCCAACGCGCCGCATCGCGCCAGCCGGCGATCGCCGCTGCCGGGTCGCGCCTGGATCCTGCGTCTTGCGGCCGCTGCAGAAACAGCGATGGCGACTGCGTGGCCTGCAAGGAGATCACGCGCCATCCTGCGAAATCCGCATAGCGCATCGAGCCGGCCTCCTCGGAGGCCTTCTCGATCAGACTGGCGAATGCCTGATAGAGCTGTTTCCACGCCGGCTGATCGAACAGGCCCGGCTGCGGCGCGCAGATCGGGGCATCGAGATCGCGGCTGGATCCGTACAGCGGCCCCATCGCGTCGTAAGCGGCCTTGCCCTGCCGTGCGAACACGAAACAATGCACGTAGGCACGCGCGTCAGCACGCGTGCTGGCGTCCACACGGTAGCCGCTGCGTTCGATCCACAGCCGCAGCAGGGTCAGATCGCGCGCTTCCGCGGCGTGCCGATCGGCTGGCTCGGCAGTGTCGAGCATTCCGGCAGCCACCGGATCCAGCCGGCGTAACGTGGCGCTGGCAGCGACGAAGCGCGCACGCGCCTCGGACGCCCCGACCCCGGCCGCCGGCACGAAACGATGCAGGTACACCAGCCATGCCGAGGCCAGGCCGCCGTCGTAGGTGCGCAACTGCGCGGCGGCGGCGGCCGGGGCGCTCGGAATGCGCGCGACGACGGCGTCCAAGCGCGCCGCCGCGAGCGCGAATTCCGCATCCAGCGCCTTCTCGCGCGCCTCGATCCGGCGCTCCAGGCAGTCGCCGGGATCAGGGTCGGCCAGGCACTGCCCGCGCCGCGCCAACCACGCCTGTTGCGCGCCACGCACCTGCGCCCGCTGCGCGCTCGGCACCACCGCGAGCAAGGCCGCGTAGCGTTCCGCCAACGCTTCGTCCGGCGCAGCCAGGCGCTTGTCGCTGCACAGCAAGCGCTCGACCGCAGTGGCGGCCTTGGCGCAGTCGAACGACACCGCCCCGGCCTGCGGCAACCACCCCAGCGCGATCGCCAGCACCAGCCCCCGCCCCATTCCGCTCCTGCGCATGCGCATCTCCTGCTGCTGGCCGCTGTTCTCGGCGCGCAGTATCGCCTATCACTCCACCAGCACCGCACGCGGTTTCTGCAGCGACAGCAGCCCCAGCAGCGCGGCCAGCGCCAGGTAGCCGCCGGCGAACTGCCAGGCGATCAGCTTGGGCAGGCCGCTCAGCGTCCACGGCAGGTAGATGCCGCCGCGCGGATCCACCGAGTGGATCAGGCCGAACAGGGTCAGCCCGGCCGCCACCAGCAGGAACACGGCGGCGCGGCGCAGGCGCCCATCGACCATCGCCGCCACCGCCGCGGTCCACAGCATCGCGGTGATGATGAAGCCATTGCCCAGGGTGAAGATCACCGCCAGCTCCGGCAGCCCATGGCCGTCCAGCGTGGTGGTCAGCGCGGCCAGCTTGTCCGGCGGACTCCAGCCCGGCGCCTTGATCGCCAGCAGATAGGCCACCGACGGCAGGAAGCCCAGCACCATCGCCCCGGCATGGCGCTTGGGCGTGGCCTGGAACGCCTGGGTGGTGATGTCGATGGCCACGTACACGATGATCGGCGCCAGCACCGCCAGCGGCAGCCACTGCACCAGCCCGGCGACCAGGCCGAGCATGCCGCCCAGGCCGATGAACAGCCCGGTCAGCAGGGTATAACCGCTGCGCGCGCCCATGTGCTTGTACGCGGGCTGGCCGATGTACGGCGTGGTCTGGGCGACGCCGCCGCAGACGCCGGCGACCAGGGTCGCCACCGCCTCGACCAGCAGGATGTCGCGGGTGCGGTAGTCGTCGCCGGCGGCGCGCGCGCTCTCGCTGACGTTGATGCCGCCGACCACCATCAGCAGGCCGAACGGCAACAGCAGCGGCAGCAGCGGCACGGTGTCGGCCAGGCCGGCGACGAAGCCCAGGCTCGGCCATGGCAGCACCAGGTGCGGCGCCACCCACTGCGGCGCCTGGTAGCCGGGGATGCCGAACCCGGCCGCGTTCAACCAGTAGTACAGGCCGGTGCCGAGCACCAGCGCCACGGGCACCCCCGGCAGTCCGTACGGCAAGCGGCCCTTGGCGATCAGCACGTACAGCAGCAGGCCCAGCACGAGCAGGCCCACCAGCGGCGCGCGCAAGGTTTCCAGCAATGGCAGGAAGCCCATCAGCACCAGCGCGATGCCGGCGATCGAGCCGAGCAGCGCCGCGCGCGGCAAGGCGCGGGTGACCGCATCGCCGAAGAACGACAGCACGGTCTTCAGCAGCCCCATCACCACCAGCGCGGCCATGCCCAGGTGCCAGGTGGCGATCGCCGCGGCCTGCGGGTCCAGGCCCTGCTGCTTGTAGCGCACGAAGGCCGGACCGAGCACCAGCAAGGCCATGCCGATGCTGGTCGGCGCGTCCAGGCCCAGTGGCATCGCGGTGACGTCGCTGCGCCCGCTGCGCGCGGCCAGCCGCCGCGCCATCCAGGTGTACAGCAGGTTGCCGATCAGCACGCCGAACGCGGTGCCGGGAATCATCCGCGTGTAGATCACCTCGGCCGGGAACTGGAACAGGCCGACCAGGGCCAGGGTGATGAAGCCGAGGATCGACAGGTTGTCGACCACCAGGCCGAAGAAGCCGTTGAGATCGCCGGCGACGAACCAGCGCGGGCGCGACGGGGAAGGAGCGGTGCTGGGCATGCGGGCGATGGCGGCGTGGGGAGTGAAGGGATGGTAATGGAAGCGCCGCGGCCGGATTGGCGCGCGTGCGGGGATGCAGCATCCCGGCCGGTGCCGCCGCGGCGCGGCTACAGCGGCAGGTGCAGGAACTGGTTGAACGCGCTCGGCGCGTAATCGCCGAATGCCGGTCCGTTGCGAAAGCCGCGCCGGCGGTACAGCGCCAGCGCCGCCTCGAACGCCGCGCCGCTGCCGGTTTCCAGGCTCAGGCGTCGCAGGCCCTCGGCGCGGGCCACGCCGATGAGGTGTTCGAGCAAGGCCGCGGCCGCGCCCTGGCGCAGGAACGCCGGATGCGTGCGCATCGACTTGAGTTCGCCGCCGCCGTCGTCCAGCACGCGCAGCGCGCCGACCGCGGCCAGCGCGTCGTCGCGCCACACGCTCCACACGCGCACCTGCGGCTGGCGCAGGCCGGACAGATCCAGCGCGTACACGCTGCCCGGCGGCGACTGCGCATGCATCTGCTGCAGGTGGTACTCCAGCAACGCGCGCACCGCCGCATCGTCCAGCTCCGCGGGCCGGATCGCGAACGGCACTGGACTCACCGCAGCGTCCCGCTCTTGCGATTCCCCATTCCCCATTCCCGAATCCCGGCCGTCAAAACGACACGTCCACCGCCTGCCGCGCCCACAGCACCGACTGGTGCCCGGTGGCCTGCTTCCACGCCAGCCGGATCGCCTCGATGTCGGCGCGGCGCTGCGGCGTGTCCTCGTGCAGGATCACCAGCACCTTGGTGTTGAGCCGGTTCGGCTCCTTGGCGCCGCGGAACAGCCACTGGCCATAGGCATCGAACACGGTCAGGCCATCGGGAAAGCGCGGGGTCACTTCCTTGTCCAGGAACGCGCGCCAGCGCGCGGCGCTGATCGGCTCGGCCTGCGGCCGGTCGGCCGGGCCGCTCTCCTCGCCCACGCCGAAATACAGCTCGCTGCGCACCCAGCCGCTGGCCTGCGCGGGCCGCGCGGCATCGCCCTGCAACGTGGCGCTGGCCGCGCTCGGAGCGGTGCCGGCGGACGGCGCCACGCTGGCGCAGGCGCTCAGGGCCAGGAGGACGGCAAGCAGGGGGGCACGCAGCAGCATCGGCAGGATCTCGCAACGGAAGGGAACGAAGGGACACGATGGTAGGCGACGGCGGCGATACGCCGCCGATAACCGCCGGGCATGAGGTCATGCCGAACGGAACGGAGGTACCGCGCGGCGTCGCGTTAACGCTAAGATAATATATCGCTTCATCCGGATGGATGCAGCAAGCACGCCACGCACCGCCCCCACCGCGCGTGCGGCGGCCTTCATGGTCACCGTTTCAGGAGAGAACCCCCATGCCGACCCCGTTCGCCAAGCCGCTGAGCCTGGCCATCGCGCTCGCCCTGTCCGCCCCGGCCGTGGCGCAGCAGGCCGAGTCCGCCACCGCGACCAACCTGGACACGGTGATCGTCACCGGCACCCGCGCCAGCGGCCGCACCGTGCTCGAGTCCACCGCGCCGGTGGACGTGCTCAGCGCCGAGGACATCCGCAAGGCCGGCGTGGTCAACGGCGAGCTGGGCAGCGCGCTGCAGGCGCTGCTGCCGTCGTTCAATTTCCCGCGCCAGTCCAACTCCGGCGGCGCCGACCACATCCGCGCCGCGCAGCTGCGCGGGCTCTCGCCCGACCAGGTGCTGGTGCTGGTCAACGGCAAGCGCCGCCACACCTCGGCGCTGGTCAACACCGACAGCAAGATCGGCAAGGGCACCACCCCGGTGGACTTCAACTCGATCCCGATCAGCGCGATCAAGCGCATCGAAGTGCTGCGCGACGGCGCCGGCGCGCAATACGGTTCGGACGCGGTGGCCGGGGTGATCAACGTGATCCTCGACGACGATCCGGACAGCGGCGCGCTGGAGGCCAGCTTCGGCGCCAACCACACCGACGTGAAGCCGATCGACCGCACCGTCACCGACGGCCAGACCAGCTACGCCAGCGCCAAGGTCGGCACCCGCCTGGGCGAGGACGGCGGCTTCTTCAAGGTCGGCCTGGAGCTGAAGAACCGCGAGGGCACCAACCGCGCCGGCTACGACCAGATCCCGCCGTTCGAGGCGCAGACCCCGGCCAACCTGGCCCTGGCCGGCAAGCGCAACTACGTGCTCGGCGACGGCGCCAGCAAGGACCTCAATACCTGGATCAACGGCAAGCTGCCGTTCGGCCAGACGAGCGAGGTCTACTTCTTCGGCACCTACAACCAGCGTGACACGCAGGGCGCCAACTATTTCCGCTACCCCGACAGCGATGCCAACTGGACCGAGGTCTATCCGAACGGCTACCGGCCGGTGTCGCTGGGCGAGAACCGCGACCTGCAGGGCGTGGCCGGCGCGCGCGGCCAGTGGGGCGAGTGGGCCTACGACGCCAGCTTCGACTACGGCCGCAACGATTTCACCTACCGGTTGAAGGACTCGCTCAACGCCTCGCTCGGCCCGGGCAGCCCGACCCGCTTCAAGACCGGCGACTACGCCTTCGAGCAGAGCGTGGCCAATCTGGACCTGAGCCGCAGCTTCGACGCCGCCGGCGCCAGCCACACCGTCGGCAGCGGCGTGGAGTTCCGCCGCGAGCACTACCGCACCCGCCCCGGCGACCCGGCCAGCTACGCCGCCGGCCCCTACACCGGCCGGCCCACCGGCGCCCAGGCCGGCGGCGGGCTGACCCCGCAGGACGCGGCCGACCTGTCGCGCAACGTCGCCAGCGCCTACGCCAGCGTGTCCAGCCAGTTCGGCGACAAGTTCTCCACCGACCTGGCCGCGCGCTACGAGCACTACCAGGATTTCGGCGGCGAACTGACCGGCAAGCTGGCCGCACGCTACGCGTTCGTGCCGGCGTTCGCGCTGCGCGGCGCGATCTCCAACAACTTCCATGCGCCGTCGCTGAGCCAGATCGGCTACGAGGCCACCTCCACCGGCTACGACGCCGCCGGCCAACTGCTGCAGGGCCGGCTGCTGTCGGTCAACAACCCGATCGCGCAGGCCTTGGGCGCGCGCGACCTCAAGCCGGAAAAGTCGGTGAACTACAGCCTCGGCTTCACCAGCCGCATCGGCGACCACTTCGACCTGTCGCTGGACCTGTTCCAGATCGACATCGACGACCGCATCGCGCTGTCGGAGGACATCAGCGGCGACGCGCTGACCGCGTTCGTGGCGCAGAACTTCGGCGTCGCCGGGCTGCAGAGCGCCAGCTTCTTCGTCAACGCCGCCGACACCCGTACCCGCGGCGCCGAACTGGTCAGCAACTGGCGGCAGGCGCTGGGCAACGGCCAGCTGCAGCTGACCGGCACCTGGAGCTACGCCAAGACCGAGTTGAAGAATGTCGTCGCCACGCCGGCGCAACTGCTGGCGCTGAATCCGGACTACGTGCTGTTCGGCGTGGAGGAGAGCAACACCCTGACCGACGCCGCCCCGCGCACCCGCGCCCAGTTCGCCGCGAACTGGAGCAACGACCGCTGGGCGCTGCAGACCCGGGTCAGCCGCTACGGCAGCGCCACCCGCGTGTTCGATTTCGGCGACGGCTACGTGCCGCGGCAGACCTACGGCGCCGAGTGGCAACTCGACGCCGAGGTCGAGTACCGCATCACCCCGCAATGGAGCGTGGCGCTGGGCGGCCAGAACCTCACCGACAACTACTCCGACCGCTCCAACACCGACATCTACTACTTCGGCAACCTGCCCTACGATGTGCTGTCGCCGATCGGCAGCAATGGCGCTTACTACTACGGGCGAGTGCGGTACACCTTCTGACGAAGGTGGGATTGGGGATTCGGGATTGGGGATTCGCAACAGCGGAGCCCTGCATGGCTTTTGCCAATCCCGAATCCCCACTCCCCAATCCCGGCCCCAATCCACCTGACGCTAACGCCATCTCGTTCATGATGATGAGATGGCAGACGCGCTCCCCCTCCGACCGCCGCCGCCGCGCCTGGACGATGCCTGCGCATTGTTCCTGGACGTGGACGGTACCCTCATCGCCTTCGCCGACCGTCCCGACGGCGTGCACCTGCTGCCCGAGGTGCGCGAAGCGATCGGCCGCATCAGCGAGCGCCTGGGCGGCGCGCTGGCGCTGGTCAGCGGCCGGCCGCTGGCGCAGTTGGACGCGCTGTTCGCGCCCTTGCGCCTGCCCGCCGCCGGCCTGCACGGCCACGAACTGCGCAGCGACCTCAACGCCCGCGCGGCGATGCCGGCCGACACCTCGCAGTGGCTGCATGGCCTGCACCAGCGCGCCGCGCACCTGCGCCAGGCGCACCCGGGCGTGCTGGTCGAGGACAAGGGCGCCAGCCTGGCGCTGCACTGGCGCGCCGCGCCGGACGCCGGCGACCACGTCCTGGCCTTCGCCCGCGAACAGATCGACGCGCTGCCCGGCTACCGCCTGCAGCCCGGCGACCACGTGGTCGAGTTCGTGCCCGAGGGCAGCGACAAGGGCCAGGCGCTGACCACGCTGCTGCAGCATCCGCCGTTCCAGGGCCGCCGGCCGGTGTTCGTCGGCGACGACCTCACCGACGAATTCGGCTTCGCCGCGGCCAACCGCCACGGCGGCTGGAGCGTGCTGGTCGGCACCCGCGCCGACAGCGCGGCGACCTTCGCCCTGCCCGATACACACGGCGTGCACGCATGGTTGCGCGACAACGCCGCATGAGGATCGCGCGCGCCGGGCGGTCGGCGCAGGCCGCCACCGCCGCGCGCGCTCCTTCTCCCTCCCAGCACAAGGACCCGCCCGCTCCATGAGCTCCCCCACTCTCGACCTCGGCGTGATCGGCAACGGCAGTTTCGGCGCACTGGTCGACAAGCAGGCCCGCGTGGTGTGGAGCTGCCTGCCGGCCTTCGACGGCGACCCGGCGTTCTGCGCCCTGCTGTCCCCGCGCGACCACGTCGGCGGCGATTTCAGCATCGAGCTGGAGGATTTCGCCGACAGCGAGCAGCACTATCTGGCCAACACCGCGATCCTGCGCACCGTGCTGCGCGATGCGCACGGCGGCGCGGTGGAAGTGATCGACTTCGCGCCGCGCTGGCGCAACCACGGCCGCTTCTACCGGCCAGTCAGCATCATCCGCCAGGTGCGGCCGCTGTCGGGCAACCCGCGCATCCGCGTGCTGGCGCGGCCGCTGGCGGACTGGGGCGCGCGCAAGCCGGAAAGCACCTGGGGCAGCAACCACGTGCGCTGGCTGCTGCCGGACTTCACCCTGCGCCTGACCACCGACGTGCCGGTGCGCTTCATCCGCGACGAGCTGCCGTTCGTGCTCAACCACCCGGTCAACCTGATGCTGGGCGTGGACGAATCGCTGACCCGCTCGCTGACCGGCTACATCCAGGAAGCGCAGGAACGCACCGAGGAATACTGGCGCGAGTGGGTGCGCTACCTGTCGGTGCCGCTGGACTGGCAGGACGCGGTGATCCGCAGCGCGATCACCCTGAAGCTGTGCCAGTACGAGGACAGCGGCGCGATCATCGCGGCGATGACCACCTCCATCCCCGAAGCGCCGGACACTCCGCGCAACTGGGACTACCGCTACTGCTGGCTGCGCGACGCCGCCTTCGTGGTGCGCGCGCTGAACCGGCTCGGCGCCACCCGCACCATGGAGCAGTTCCTCGGCTACATCTTCAACATCGCCACCACCGACGGCAGCCTGCAGCCGCTGTACGGCATCGGGTTCGAGGCGGCGCTGGAGGAACACGAGGTCGAATCGCTGGCCGGCTACCGCGGCATGGGCCCGGTGCGGCGCGGCAACCTGGCCTGGATCCAGAAGCAGCACGACGTCTACGGCAGCGTGGTGCTGGCCTCCACCCAGTTGTTCTTCGACCTGCGCCTGAAGGACCCCGGCGACACCGACACCTTCCTGCGCCTGGAGCCGCTCGGCGAACGCGCCTTCGCGCTGCACGACGTGCCCGATGCCGGCCTGTGGGAGTTCCGCGGCCGCGCCGAGGTGCACACCTACACCAGCGCGATGTGCTGGGCCGCCTGCGACCGCCTGGCCAAGATCGCCGCGCGGCTGGGCCTGGACGACCGCGTGGCGTACTGGCGCGCGCGCGCCGACACCATCCACACGCGGGTGCTGGCCGAGTCCTGGAGCGCCGAACGCGGCCATTTCACTGACACCTTCAACGGCCACCGGCTGGACGCCTCGCTGCTGTTGCTGGCCGACATCGGCTTCATCGCCCCGGACGATCCACGCTTCGTCGCCACGGTCGAGGCGATCGGCCGCGACCTCAAGCACGGCGACGCGCTGTACCGCTACGTGGCGCCGGACGACTTCGGCGAGCCGGAGACCAGCTTCACCATCTGCACGTTCTGGTACATCGACGCGCTGGCCGCGATCGGCCGCAAGGACGAGGCGCGCGAGCTGTTCGAACGCATCCTCGCCCGCCGCAACCACCTGGGCCTGCTGTCGGAGGATCTGGCCTTCGACAACGGCGAGGCCTGGGGCAATTTCCCGCAGACCTATTCGCATGTCGGCCTGATCATCGCCGCCATGCGCTTGTCGCGTAGCTGGCAGGAGGCATCATGAGCAGACTGGTGGTGGTATCCAACCGCGTGGCGCTGCCCGGCGAGAACCGCGCCGGCGGCCTGGCGGTGGGCTTGCTGGCCGCGTTGAAGGAACGCGGTGGCGTGTGGTTCGGCTGGAGCGGCAAGACCGTGCGCGGCGACAGCGGCGCGCTGCACGAACAGACCCAGGGCGACATCCGCTTCGTCACCATGGACCTCAACCGCGCCGACCTGGACGCGTACTACAACGGCTTCGCCAACCGCACGCTGTGGCCGCTGCTGCACTTCCGCCTGGATCTGGTCGACTACGACCGCGCCACCCGCGAGGGCTACCGCCGGGTCAACGCGATGTTCGCCGAGAAGCTGGCGCCGCTGCTGCGCGACGACGACACGGTATGGATCCACGACTACCACCTGATCCCGCTGGCCTCGCTGCTGCGCGAGCGCGGCATCGGCTGCCGCATCGGCTTCTTCCTGCACGTGCCGTTCCCCTCGGCCGACCTGATCCAGGCCTTGCCGGACCATGCGCGGCTGTTCTCCGGCTTCTACGCCTACGACCTGGTCGGCTTCCAGACCCAGCGCGACGTGGACCGCTTCCAGGCCTACGTGCGCCTGTTCGGCGGCGGCAAGGTGATCAAGGACGGCGTGCTGGAAGCGCCCGGCGGGCGCCGTTTCCGCGCCGAGAAGTTCCCGATCGGCATCGACACCGAACTGATCGCGCAGCAGGCGCGCGCGGCGGTGTCCAAGCCGGCGGTGCGCGACCTGCGCAGCAGCCTGCGCGATCGCCAGTTGGCGATCGGCGTGGACCGGCTGGACTATTCCAAGGGCCTGCCCGAACGCTTCCTCGGCTTCGAGCGCTATCTGGAGCGGCATCCGGACCAGCGCGGCAGCCTCACCTACCTGCAGATCGCGCCGGTCTCGCGCGGCGACGTCACCGAGTACAAGCAACTGCGCAACCAGCTCGAGCAGATCGCCGGTCACATCAACGGCGGCCACGCCGAGCCGGACTGGACCCCGCTGCGCTACGTCAACCGCAACTTCACCCACGCCACCCTGACCGGCTTCTACCGCGCCGCGCAGGTCGGGCTGGTGACGCCGTTGCGCGACGGCATGAACCTGGTGGCCAAGGAATACGTGGCCGCGCAGGACCCGCAGAATCCCGGTGTGCTGGTGCTGTCGCTGCTGGCCGGCGCCGCCGACGAACTGAAGGAAGCGCTGCTGGTCAACCCGCACGACCTGGACGGCGTCGCCGACGCCATCGCCACCGCCGCCTCGCTGCCCAAGGCCAAGCGCATCGAACGCTGGCAGACGATGATGGACCACCTGCGCAAGAACGACATCGGCGCGTGGCGCCAGCGCTACCTGCAGGCGCTGGAAAGGTAAGGCCACGGCGTCGGCGCGCATGGCCACGCGCATGCGCCGATCGCCATCCATCGCCACACCCTCGCGCACGCCACGGGTTCGACGACCACCTGGGATGGATTGCCGTGCCGGTGGTCGTGCGCGCGGCAGGGGGCGCCCACGCACGCCCGGCGGCTTGCGCGACTACTGCCCGCCCACGTCCGGCATCAACACCACGAACGGCGCGCACGCCGCTTGCGAACATCCCAGCATCCGCGCCTGGTCGCCGTCGCGCCAGGTGCTGGTGCCCGCCGCATTGATCTCGAACTCCCACACCCGCCCCTGCGCCCGCAGGCAGCCCTTGATTGCGCAGGGCAACCAGTCGAAGTCGTGCAGCTCGCCCTCGCGCAATTCCCTGCTCAGGCCGAAGAAGGCTTCCGCCTGCGCCTTGTCGAGCGACCAGGCGCTGCACATCGCCTCCTCCTTGGCCAGCCTGGCGGCTCCTTGCGCGGGTTGGTAGACCGCCTTGGAGATCTCCAGGACGGTCACGTCCGACGCGCCGCTATCGGCGCGGGCCTGCGGGTGACACCCCAGGAGCATCGGCGGCAGGAGCGACAGGAGCAGCAGGCACGGCAGGCGTGTAAAGCCCTGCGCCTTCCCCAGGCGTTTTGCGCGAGATGACATCGTGCTGGTACACGTCATGGTCGTTTAGTCCGAAGTTGTTCTGCAAGGTTCCCACCAGCCGTTGAATGGACGCCTGCTGCGCGGCGGTCGGCGGATCCCACGTCTGCGTTGCCGCGTTGTAGCGACCGACGACCTCGATCCCGACGCTGTCGCCATTGGTGGGATAGCGCTCGGGATACGGACGCGTGGCTTCGACGGCATTGACCGCCTTGACCGCCGCCTCACGCCACTCGGGCGTGGCGCCCCTGGCGGTATCGAGCTGGCGCTGGTCGCCCGGCGTGATCGTGCCTTCCACTTCGCCGCGCGAACGCACCGGGCCCACGTGCCAGGCCTGCCTGTCGACGCTGACGGTCTGGTGGATGGTGCCGTCGGTGTCGATCAGAAAGTGCGCCCCCGTCGCCGCCGCGCGCGTCCGCCAGGTAGCGAGCGTGCCCGCCGCCGCGGTGGAGTCGGTCCGGTGCAACACGATGCCATTCACCTGCGGCAGGGCGCCGTGTTCGATCTTTGCGACCGGCGTGCGGGTGATGCCCGGATCGGTCAGGAAGCCGTCCCGGCCGATCGTGGTCTCGCGCCCGAACGGCGCCAGCGATTGCTGCGCGGGCCGCGAGGCCGCCTCCATCGGCGCGCCGAACCGCAATGCCGCGGGATCGGGATCGTGCGTGTGGTAGCCCGGCCTCGGCAGCGCCATCACCGAAGGTCGTGGCGCACTCGGATCGCCCGCCACGACCTGGCCGATATCGCGCGCCGTCATGTGCGGTTGCCGCGCGCGCAGATCGGCGTACAAGGCGGCGGCCAGATTGGCGTTCTGCTCCGGCGTGCCGATGTGCAGATCCTGTACCCCCGTCAGCAGACGCTGGTACATCTCGTGGTCGGGATGGAGCGGGTCGCTGGGAAGTCGAACGGTCGGCGGATTGGCCATCGCAAGATCCCTCTTGGTCCTTGGGTCGGCGCAACGTGGCTGAATCGATGGAGCACGGGAGCGAAGCCGCCCACCGCCCCGTCGCCCGAACCTGGACGCGATAGGCGCGCGCGGAACGGGCCGGTGCCGCCCGTACCATGCCATGCCGCGGCCCTCCGCGCTCGGGCACGCATCACGCAGGCGCACACGCCCGTCGTACCGGCGCGCGCCAGGCGGTGATGTCGGTCCCAATCCCGCGGCCTGGTCCGCAGCGTGCGCCGAACGGGACGCAAGGTTCCGTCCGCCGTCACGGGCAGCACACCGGCATCGCTTAAAATTGCGATACGCATCGCGCCGTTATCTGCACCCTGGGAGGGGTGGCGCGCTGTTGCCGATGCGCGCAGGGCCGCCGCTCAGACCGTGCCCGCGCCTGCTCCTCCCCTTCACGATCCGCATGGCACCGCGGCCGTTCCCGCGGCGACCCCGGATCCTCGTCAGACATTCTCCCTCCATGATCGATCATTCTCCGAAACACGGACCGGGCCGCTGGCTGTTTGCCGCGTATGCCGTGGTCATCGCCCTGCTGGGCCTCGCGCTCGCCTTCATGGGCGGGCAACTCGTCGCCGTCGGCGGCTCCTGGTACTACCTGCTGGCCGGCCTCGCCCTGGCCGTCTCCGGTGCGCTGCTGGCGCTCGGCCGCCGCGCCGGGCTCTGGCTGTTCGGCCTGACCCTGGCCGCGACCATCGCCTGGGCATTGGCCGAGGTCGGCCTCGACGGCTGGGCGCTGATCCCGCGCCTGGCGATGATCTCGGTGCTCGGCCTGCTGCTGTTGCCGTTCTGGAAGGTCGCGCGGCGGCGCCTGGCGCCGCTGTCCGGCCTGGGCTACGCGCTGGTCGCCGGCGTGCTGCCGGTGCTCGGCGCGCTGCTGGTGTTCGGGCCGCTGCTGTTCCCGCGCACGATCGAGCTGGCCAATCCGGCGCTGGCCGCGCAGCGGCCGCAGGCCGCGTTCAGCCGCGACACGGTGAGCAGCCCCGACGGCAACGTCGCCGCCAACCACGACGCCGGCAACTGGACCGCCTACGCCGGCTCCAACCTGTCCAACCACTACAGCCCCGCCGCGCAGATCACCCCGGCCAACGTCAAGGACCTGAAGATCGCCTGGGAATTCCATACCGGCGACCTCAAGCCGGCCGGCTCCAAGCTCGGCTATGCGTTCCAGAACACGCCGCTGAAGGTCGGCGACCTGGTCTACATCTGCACGCCCACGCAGAAGGTGATCGCGGTCGAGGCCACGACCGGCAAGGAGCGCTGGCGCTTCGATCCCAAGACCAATCCGAAGGCGATGGCCGGCGTCGCCGCCACCACCTGCCGCGGCGTGTCCTACTTCGAGGCCGCCACCCCGGTCGCCGAATGCGCCAAGCGCATTTTCTGGCCGATGGTGGACGGGCGCCTGGGCGCGCTCGACGCGGCCACCGGCAAGCTGTGCGAAAGCTTCGGCGACCATGGCTACGTCGACCTGAACACCGACACCGGCAACACCAAGCCCGGCTTCGTCGGCCCGACCTCGCCGCCGGTGGTGATGCGCGGGGTGGTGATCCAACCCACCGGCCAGGTCCGCGACGGTCAGGAACGCGATGCGCCGTCGGGCGTGGTGCGCGCCTTCGACGCGGTCAGCGGCCAGTTGCGCTGGGCCTGGGACCTGGGCAACCCGGCGATCACTGCCGCGCCGCCAGCCGGCCAGACCTACACCCGCTCGACCCCGAACGTGTGGTCGCTGATGGCCGCCGACGACGAACTGGGCCTGGTCTACCTGCCCACCGGCAACGCGTCCGGCGACTTCTTCGGCAAGGGCCGCACCCCGCAGGAAGAGGACTACACCGCCTCGCTGGTCGCGCTGGACGCGGCCACCGGCAAGGAGCGCTGGCACTTCCGCACCGTCAACCACGACCTGTGGGACTACGACATCGGCCCGCAGCCGAACCTGGTCGATTTCCCGGTCCCCGGCGGCGGCACGCGCCCGGCGGTGATCCAGGCCACCAAGTCCGGTCAGGTGTTCGTGCTCGACCGCGAGACCGGCAAGCCGATCATGCCGGTGCAGCAACTGCCGGTGCCGCAGGGCACCGACCACGGCGACTGGACCGCCAAGACCCAGCCGGTGTCGCCGGGCATGCCCAACACCGTCGGCGCGCCGAGCAAGGGCTACGAGACCATCGTCGAGTCCGACGCCTGGGGCATCACCCCGTTCGACCAGTTGGCCTGCCGCATCCAGTTCAAGCGGCTGCGCTACGAAGGCATGTTCACCCCGCCCAGCCTGCAGGGATCGCTGTCGTTCACCGGCAACCACGGCGGCATCAACTG
>Ga0070670_100000837_pt1 | contig 24028 bp, 20 predicted proteins | sample KBSS63metaG_FD_64665 | JGI IMG/M metagenome (GOLD analysis project Ga0070670, IMG submission 64665) | Switchgrass rhizosphere microbial communities from Kellogg Biological Station, Michigan, USA - KBS S6-3 metaG | ecosystem: Host-associated > Plants > Roots > Rhizosphere > Soil ... | reverse complement strand
CAGGCCGGCGTGTCGCCGCCCACGGTGTTCAAGTATTTCGGCAACAAACAGGAAATCATCCTGGAGATCCTGCGCCACGCCGATCAGCGGGCCATCACTGATACCCGCAGCCTGATCCACACAATAGACGACCCGGTCGACGCGCTCTGCCACCTGGAACGGCTGCTCACGGGCTATGCCCTCGAAGTCATGCATCCCAGCCTGTGGCGCGAACTGTTGCCGCTGATCCTGTTCGGTGGCAGCAATGAACTGCCCGCAGGTTATCGGGCCATGAACGATGCCCTCAGGGCGCAAATCAGTGAACTGCTGAGGGAGCTGCAACGGGCCGGCAAGCTGCGCCCGCAACTCGATGTGGAACTGGCCGCATTCCTGTTGAACGACTACTCACACCTGCAACTGTTCAGGCTGGTCAACCAGGAACACCCGGATATCGATGCGCACTCTACGCAGGTCAGGCGTATCACCGAGTTGCTGTTCTACGGCATGCAGGCCTGAGGGCATAGGCATGTATATAAATCTTAAACGCTGACACATAACGCTGTGGCGAGGGAGCTTGCTCCCGCTGGGTCGCGAAGCGGCCCCAGTTCTTTGTTTCAAAAGACTGGGACTGCTGCGCAGTCCAGCGGGAGCAAGCTCCCTCGCCACGGGTTACTTTTCGCTCTTACTGCTTATTAACTGACTGGCATTAGGGCTTGCACCGCGCTGGGCAAGCCTGCTCACCACAAGCACCTCATGTTCTCAGGTTATGTCTTCATCGAAATGTATAGATCAATGGGCCTGACAGCTTCCAGGCTCGGGCCCGGCGGGCACGCACCGGGCCACACTGATCAGCGGTTGCTCTTGATGGCGGTCCAGGTGCGGGTACGGATGCGCTCCGCGGCAGCCGGGATCGGCTCGAGGGCGAACAGGGTCTTGCGCGCTTCGTCCGGCACATACATGTTCGGGTCGTTGCGGATGCTGGCGTCCACCAGCGCAGTGGCGTCCTTGTTCGGGTTGGGGTAGCCGATCTTGTTGCTGATACGCGCAATCACGTCCGGGCGCAGGATGTAATTGATGAACGCATGGGCCTCCGCCACATCGGGGGCCTTGGCCGGGATCGTCATCACGTCAGACCACATCGGCGCGCCTTCCTTGGGCAGCGCCATCTCGACCTTGACGCCCTTGCCGGCGGCATCCGCCAGTCGTGCGGCCAGTGCGACACCGCCGGACCAGCCCACGCCCACACAGATATCACCGTTGGCCAGGTCCATGCCGTAGCGCGACGAGTTGAAGTAACTGACGTAAGGGCGAATCTTCATCATCAGGGCCTGGGCTTGTACATAGTCCTCGCGCTTCTGGCTATTGGGGTCGAGGCCCTTGTAGTGCAAGGCAATCGGCAGGATCTCGTTGGCGGCGTCGAGGAAACCCACGCCACAACTAGCGAGCTTGGCGAGGTTTTCTTCCTTGAAGATGATGTCCCAGCTGTTCATCTGCACGTCAGGGCCGAGGGCTTTGCACACCTTGTCGACGTTGTAGCCGATCAGCGTGGTGCCCCACAGGTAAGGCACGGCGTAGCGATTGCCGGAGTCACCTGCGGTTTCCAGGGTTTGCATGAATTGCGGGTCCAGGTGCTGCCAGTTTGGCAACTGCTTGCGATCCAGCGGCTGCACTGCACCGGCCGTGATCAAGCGTCCCAGGTTGGAGGAGCCGGGAAACACCACGTCATACCCGGAGTTGCCCGTCAGCAGCTTGGACTCCATGGTTTCGACGGTGTCGAACACATCGTAAATCGGGCGAATGCCGGTTTCCTCCTGGAAGCTCTTGAGCACCTCGGGTGGCAGGTATTCGATCCAGTTGTAGATCCGTACGGTGCGTTCTTCAGCCAGGCAAAAACCACTGATCAACAACAAAGCGACAGTGCCCAGCACGGTGTTACGCAAAAAACTGTTCATGGTGAAAACACTCCAGCGCGGCCACGATGGCTCGCAGCACTTAATAGCGATAGGTGAAATACAGCTCCAGCGCACTGAACGTTTGGTCATCGCCGAACACCTGTTTGGCGGCGGCCAGTGGCTTGACCCAGTTGTACGATAGCGACGTATAGAACGACGGCGTGGGCGTCCAGTCGAGGAATACCACGCTCTCGTCGGCAAAGCGCCGATCGTTGACCGGTGCACCCATGTAGTTTTTCTCGTCCAGCCAGAACTGGTAGTGAATCGCACCGAGGGTCACGGTTTCGTTGAGGTGGGTCTTGAGGGAAAACTGCTGGACGTTTTCGTTGCTGTTGAACAGCAGGTAGTTACCCACCACGTCGCCGATCAGCCAGGTGCTCCAGTCGACAAAGCCCTTACTGAGCGGGTCCCAGGCTTTTTGCCGGTTGTCGGAGAGGTTGTCGTCGCCGGAAAAACTCGCGTAGCGGTAGCCGATGATCGGGGTCAGCGGCAATGTGCTGAACGCATAGTCCGCCTGGCCATACCAGGCATTGGCCGCGTAATCGACCCCCTCGCCGCTGCCGCGCTCCAACGCGTATTCGGCGTTCAAGGTCAGTGCCGGCATGCCGGGAACCTTGGCATTGAGCGCCCTCAGGTTGTACACCCGCATGCCGTCCCGGCGACGGGGAAGCGTGCTGCCTCTCGGGCCAAGGGCATTGACCTTCAACGCCATCGCACCCAGCGTCACCTGGTCATCGAGGTTGTAATCGAGGTTGACGCCGGTCATCCGGAAATCGCCCAGATCATCATCAGTGCGCAGGGTGAACGCCTGAGACTTCAGTGCGCCGTGGTCCCAGGCCAGGATCGCCGAGTCCTTGAAGGCGGTGCGAGGGCCCAGCCAGTAGGCAGCGTCTTTGTGCTGGTCGAGGTTACCGTCCATGACGATGAACCCCGTGCCGATCATGTAGTTCTGGCGGCCGGCGGTCAGCTTCCATTCGCCAGCGCGGAAACCACCGTAGAGTTCTTCGGCCGCGACCTTGCCGTCGGAACTGCGGGTGAAGCCACCGGCATCACCGTCGCCGAACGTGCTTGCCGCCACCAGCGAACCGCCCGCCAGCAGGCTGAAATCGGGTTGCACCGCGTACTCAAATTTGGCGCCCGGTTTTACGTAGAACTCTTGCCAGTTGATCCGGGCGCCGCCGTTTTTGCCGTTGCGCGCATCCACACGGCCGCTGCCGAAGTTGACGCCACGACTAAACAGCGTCGCCCCGCCCACCGTGAGGTTGACTTCACCCTTGAGATTGCCGTCCTCAAAGGTGTAGCCCGCCCATGCGACGTGGGTGGTCAAGGGTAAGCCGACCGCTAAGAGCGCTCGAGAGAAACGCTTGGTGAAAACCATAAGAAGCTCCTGTGGAATTATTGTTGTTACAGGGCAGTCAATGGCGACGCAGGGCGTCGCCAACACCTGGGCAAGCCAGGTGAATAGAACGCAAAACTCTTATTTTTTGACGGGGTCAGTGGCTCAGGTGGGCGGCAATCGCGCGCAGCATGCGCACGCTGTCGGTATCGAACGGGCTGACCGCCTCGTTCAGCGACGATTGCTTGACGATCACCACGCCCGACGGTTTGTCGATGAACAGGTATTGACCGTGAATGCCCCCGGCCATCAGGGCCTGGCTGTGGTCGTTGAACACGTACCACTGGCTTCGATAGGACGCACCGGGTGTCCAGTGGGAGAACTCGGCGTTTTGCGCGTAAACCGTCGGGTCGGCCCCTGCGGTGATGCGGGCGACGGTCTCGGGCGACAGCAGCTCAACCCCGTCCTGGCGGCCGTTGTTGGCCAGCAGGCGACCAAAACGCGCCATGTCGCGCAAGGTGGCACTAAAGCCCGCCCCGGCGACATTACGCCCCCACGGATCGGCGATGAAATACCCGTCGCGGTCGCACCCCAACTGCTGCCAGATACCCTCCAGCAGCTCACTGCAGGCGCTGCCCGAAGCCCGCTCCATCACCCACGCCAAGGCTTCGGTGGTGGCGGTCACATAGTGGAAAAACCCGCCGTGCACGCCACGTTTTTTCAGCGACGGCAGGTATTGGTACAACGACTCGAACTGAGCGTATTGCGCCAATGCCGGCTGGAAGCCACAGGCATAGCCGTACTGCGAGCTCTCTGAATTGGGGTCGTCATAGACCTCGCTGTAATCGATGCCCACCGCCATGTCGAAAAGCTGGCGCACCGTCGCATCACCAAACGCGCTGCCCACCAGTTCCGGCACGTAGTACCCGGCGGGCAGCTCGGGGTTGAGCACGCCGCGGGTCACCAGTTCTTCGCCCAGGGTGCCGACCAGCGATTTGGTCACCGAGAACATGATGTGCCGGTCACAGGCGCGCTGGCCGTTGAAGTAGCGTTCGAACAGCACGGTGTCACCCTGCATCACCAAAAAGGCATCGGTCTGGCTGGCCAGCAGATGCTCAATGACACTCACGCTCAACCCGCACTCACTGTCGAAGTACAGGGCATCCAACGCCTGTGGCGCGGTGTTCAAGGGCCCGACGGGGCCGGCGCCCGCGCGCACATCGATGGAGGGACGCAGTCGCGCCAGGTTGCGAAACCCCCACTGGTTAAAGGGCGGGTGCATCCAGTTGTGCCAAGTGACGCGGTATTTAGGCCCCGCCGGGAAGCCCTGCATCAGTAAAGGCGCCAAGCGGGGCTGGGTGGAAGACTCGTTCGTCTCAACGTAAAGGCTGGCCAATGACGGCATGATGTTCTGACCCATGGGATAACCCTGGAAATGACTCTGCATGCGAGCAGATGCCAGGTCATGATTAACCGACGAATATTCTTTAGTCAATAAAACTTTTAATCAAATAACCAAAAGCCCATTTGGTTTGATTCTGACGTGACCGATCTGCGCTGCTGTACATTGTCCTTAAATCCCCAGCCTTAACGAACGCGGTTAACTATGCTGAAGGACCCGTCCCGACTTCCCCCACAGTGACCCCTATCGGAGACCCAACATGAATCCAAACGCCACCGCCCTTGTCTTGATCGAATTCCAGAACGACTTCACCACGCCCGGCGGCGTGTTCCATGACGCCGTCAAAGACGTCATGCACACCGGCGACATGCTGGCCAACACCGCAACCACGGTGCAGCAAGCCCGCACACTCGGGGTGAAGATCATCCACCTGCCGATCCAGTTCGCCGACGGCTATCCAGAGCTGACCACGCGCGATTACGGGATTCTCAAAGGTGTCGCCGACGGCAGCGCGTTCCGCACCGGCAGCTGGGGCGCCGAGATCTCGGAAGCGATCACCCGTGAAACCGGCGATATTCTCGTGGAAGGCAAGCGCGGGCTGGACGGTTTTGCGACCACGGGCCTGGACCTGGTGCTGCGCAACAATGGTATCCAGAACCTGGTGGTGGCAGGGTTCCTGACCAACTGCTGTGTCGAGGGTACGGTGCGGTCAGGGTATGAGAAGGGTTATAACGTGGTGACCTTGAGCGACTGCACGGCGACGTTCACCGATGAGCAACAAAAGGCCGCTGAAAACTTCACGCTGCCCATGTTTTCGCAGGTGTTGCGGCACACCGAGTTCCTTGGGGCGTTGCGCGAAAAATAAGCAAAAAAAGGGGCGACTGATCCATCAGTCGCCCCCTTTTTGCTCAGCCCTGGGAATGGCTTATCCGTTCAACGTCAGCCCCGGATAGGCCCGCACAGGCACCTTGTGCCGTTGCGGTTGCTGCCGGGCGAGCTGCGCCTGGACCTGTGCGACGGCATCCAGCACGCGCTGCGCCCATTGCTCGTCTTCCGGGTCCACGACCACAACGCGAAAACCGTGATCGAAGCCTTCAAGCTGGACCCCCTCGGAGTCATCGACATGCAGGTCGATGTCGAATGCCGGCGGGAATTTCGACGGTGTACTCGACAGCCCGCGCTCCGTGAGCGCTTGATTGTGCCGCACGCTGTTGACCACGCCATCGACGTGAATGCCATACAGCAGCAACCAACGGCGGATGTAGGACGGGGTCCGGCCGGACGAGGTGTAGACCCAGACGCTGCAACCCTGGCGACGCAGTTCGCGGGTCAGGGCGCGGGTGCCGCTGCGCAGCGGCTCGCCCAGCCAACGGTGTACACATGCCGGCAAACGGCTGTGCTCGGTCGCGCTGTGGTGAAGCTGGCAGGCCAGCGTGTCGTCGATATCAAAAGAGATACGGATACGCTGACGCTTGAACACCCGCTTGATTGTGTCGAGCACTGGGTACCTTCCCATCAATGGCCCCCTTGGCAGACGGGCGCCGGTGTGTCGCTCAGGAAAAACGCCATAGGGTCAGGGGCCTTATCTTCCAGGAACGCTGCATATTTTTTCTTGATCTTGGGCAATTCGTACAATGCCATTACGCCATGTTTGGCGGAGTTACGTATGACCGAGGACGGGTTGAAATAGCCCTCGGCGTTGTCCAGCGTCAGTACGAACGGCGGCAAGCCCTCGCGCATCAGCAGGTAGCTGACAATCAGCGACCCACTGCGGTGATTGCCTTCGACAAACAACTGCGGCCTGCTGAGGACTCGCACGTAGACACCGGCGGCGCGCTTCCACACCGATTCACTGTGGTGCCTGCAGTACCAGCCGTATAAATCCTTGATGCCACCCTCGACATTGTTGAAAAAATGCTCTTCGGTGGCCGCCAGGTGTTGGGCGTATTCCTGCCGGCGAACCGGGTCTTTGCCGCAGAGCACGGTGGCATTGATCTCCAGCATCAGGTTCAGTTGCTGGAGGTCGAACAGGTCAACGCCGCGCGCAACATAGTCGTCAATCAGGGCGTAGCCTTCAAGCACATTCTGCAGCACTTCGTCCGTCAGCGGGTCGCGTGGCTCGGTAAAGTCCCGGCTGAGCTGGGCAAAACGGCTCTGTACCTCGCGCAGTGCGCGTTCAATCGCGGCCAGATCAAGACGATGCGTTGCAGACATTGGCAATCCTGAAAAACGGTGCATGAGTCGGTCAGCTGAACTTGCCGCTGATGTAGTCCCCGGTCATTTGTTCGCGTGGGTTCTCGAAAATCTGCGTGGTGGCGCCCATTTCAACCAGATAGCCGGTGCGCGTGCCCTGGGAGATATCCACCGAGAAAAACGCGGTGGTATCGGCCACACGAATCGCCTGCTGCATGTTGTGGGTCACCAGCGCGATGGTGTAGTCCTTCTTCAGCTCGACCATCAGCTCTTCAACCCGGCGCGTGGCAATCGGGTCCAGTGCCGAGCACGGCTCATCCAGCAGCAACACTTCCGGCTCGGTGGCAATGGCGCGGGCGATGCACAGGCGTTGCTGTTGGCCGCCGGAGAGCGACAGGCCGCTGACCTTGAGCTTGTCCTTGACCTCATCCCACAGCGCGGCGCCTTGCAGCGCGTGCTTGACGCGGTCGCCCAGGTCGCCCTTGTAGCGGTTGAGACGCAGGCCAAAGGCCACGTTGTCAAAAATGCTCATCGAAAACGGGTTGGGCTGCTGGAAAACCATGCCGATGTAACGGCGCACGACTACAGGGTCAACGCCCTTGCCGTACACATCCTGGCCGAGGAAATGCACATGGCCCTCGAAACGGAAGCCCTTCACCAGGTCGTTCATGCGGTTGAGGCTGCGCAATACAGTCGATTTGCCGCAGCCGGACGGGCCAATGAAACCGGTGATCTTGTTTTTCTCGATCGGCACATGGCTGTCACGCACCGCCATGAAGTTGCCGTAGAAAATCTTGTCCAGCTTGCAGTCCATGACCACAGGCGACTGGGTGATAAACGGAGCGGCTATTTGCGCGGATGACATGTTCAAAATTCAGGTGCTCCCGTTCTTAGTACTTGGGCTTGCCGAAAATACGGCTCACGATATTCACGACCAGTACGATCATTACCAGCACCAACGAGGCCGCCCAGGCGAGCTCCAGCTGGTTGTCGAAGGGCATGCCGGAGAAGTTGTAAATCAGCACGGCCAGGGAGGCCGTCGGATTCATGACTGCCAGGCTGCCGTCGTGGTAGATCCAGTAGTTGCTGAACAGCGCGGTGAACAACAGCGGTGCGGTTTCGCCGGCGGCGCGTGCCACGGCGAGCATCACGCCCGTGAGGATCGCGGGCATGCCGGTGGGCAAGACGATTTTCCAGATCACCTGCGAACGGGTGCAGCCCATCCCGTAGGCGGCATCCTTCATGATTTTGGGCACCATCTTCATCGACTCTTCGGCCGTCAGCACCACGATAGGCAGCATCAGCACGGCCAACGCCACGCCACCCGCCGGTGCCGAGTACGTGCCGGTGGTCATCACCACCAGGGCGTAGGCAAACACACCGGCCAGAATCGACGGCAAGCCGGTGAGCATTTTCGCGGCAAAGCGCGAGGCGTTTGCCAGCTTGCTGTCTGGCCCGAGTTCAGCCAGGAAAATCGCCGCCATAATGCCAACCGGCACTGCGATAGCGGCCGCGATACCGACCATGACGAAGGTGCCCGCCATGGCGTTGCCGAAACCACCGCCGGTCTCGAAACCGGTGGGTGGCAATTCGGTGAACACTTCCAGACTCAAGCGTGCACCGCCACGGGTGATCAGCATGTAGAGCACGGAAATCAGCGGCACGCTGGCCAGCAACGCCCCGAACCACACCAGGGTGGTCAGGACCAGGCTGCGCAGGGCACGGCCTTCGAACCGGCGCTGCAGGCTGGGCATCGCGGTGATAGGCGAAGAAAGGTCAGTCATTGTTTAGTCCCCCGCTGGGCGTAGACCATGATCATCGAACCGATGACATTCACCAGCAACGTGATGAACATCAGCACCAGTGCGGCGTACATCAGCACTTCGATCTCGTTCGGGCCGGCTTCGGGGAAGTTCAGCGCCAACAAGGCCGCCAGCGTGTTGGCCGGTGCAAACAGCGACAGAGAAATGTTGTTGGCGTTACCGACCAACATGGCCAGTGCCATGGTTTCACCCAAGGCGCGGCCCAGGCCCAGCACCAGCGAACCGAAGATGCCGGTCGCGGCGGATGGCACCATTACCTTGAGAATCGCTTCCCAGTGGGTGGTACCCATGCCGTAGGCGGCTTGCTTGGTTTTCATCGGCACACCCGTGAGGGCGTCCTGGGAGACGGCAGCGATGGTCGGCAAAATCATGATGGCCAACACCAGGGCTGCCGGAAGCAGGCCCGGCCCGCTCAAGGAGGTGCCGAAAAACGGAATCCAGCCGAGCTCGCTGTTCAACCACGCGGTCAGCGGGCGAATCGCCGGGATCACCACATAGATCCCCCACAGGCCGTAAACGACGCTGGGGATCGCGGCGAGCAACTCGACGATGGTGCGAAACACTGCAGCAAGCTTGGCGGGCAAAAAGTCCTGAGTCAGGAAGATCGCCATGCTGACGCCAAAAAAACCGGCGATCAGCAACGCGATGAAGGCGCTGTACAGCGTGCCCCAAATCGCCGGCAGAATGCCGTATTTACCTTGGTTAACGTCCCAGACGCTGCCGAAGAGCACATCAAAGCCGTGCTTTTCCATGCCTGGAAGTGCCTTGCGCCCTACTTCGAAGACCAGCGCGAATACCAGCGCCAGCACCAGCACCACGCCTATGCGTGCAAGTGCACGGAAGGTGCGGTCAACCAGGAAGTCCTTCGTGGACGGCGGCTGGCACGCAGAATCCGGGTTATCCGGTACGACAAAAGGTGTGTTCATGGGCTAATTCCGGAACAAGGGGGGAACGCTCCCGGCAAGGATGAAACCCTCACCGAGAGCGGCCTGGCGAGCCTTACTTAATGTTGGCGGACGCTTTACGAACCTGTTCGACCACCGATGGCGGCAGTGGGATGTAGCCCATCGAATCAGCGATTTTCTGACCTTCAGTCAAGCTGTACTCGACCATTTCACGCATGGCCTTGGCTTTGGCTGGGTTGCCGTTGTCCTTGCGGAAGATCATCCAGGTGTAGGACGTGATCGGGTAGGACTTGGCGCCATCCGGATCCGGCAGCCAGGCCACCAGGCTTTCCGGCATTTTCACCGCAGCCAGGGCTTCGGCGCCGCTTTCGGCGTTCGGTACCACGTACTTGCCGGCCTTGTTCTGCAGTTGGGCAAAGTCAACCTTGGCCAGCTTGGCGAAGCCGTACTCGATGTAGCCGATTGCGCCTGGGGTCTGGCGTACGGTGGCGGTCACACCATCGTTCTTCGGCGACTTGATGAATTTGTCGCTGGCGGGCCAGTTGACGGTGTTGCCTTCGCCCAAGTCCTTCTGGAACTCAGGGTTGATCGCCGCCAGGTGCTTGGTGAAGACGGCGGTGGTGCCGCTGGAGTCTGCACGCACCACAACGGTGATCGGCATGTCAGGCAGTTTCAGGCCTGGGTTGGCGGCAACGATCTTTGGATCGTTCCACTTGGTGATCTTGCCCAGGAAGATGTTCGAGTACACATCGCGAGGCAATTTGAGCTCTTTAGGATTGCCCGGCAGGTTAAACGCCAGCACGATTTCACCCGCGGTCATCGGCAGCAGTTGCACGCCTTCGGCCACCTTGGCGATGTCTTCGTCTTTCATGGCCGAGTCGCTGGCGGCGAAATCGACGGTCTTGTTCAGGAAGTCCTGTACACCCGCACCGCTCCCCTTGGACTGGTAGTCAACCGTGACACCTTCGGTTTTCTTGCTGAAATCCTTGAACCAGGTGAGGTAGATCGGCGCTGGGAAACTCGCACCGGAACCGGTCAGGCGGATGCTTTCGGCGGCAAACACCGAGGTGGCACTGAGAGAAACCGCAACGGCGAGTGCAGCAGACTTCATCAGACGTTTCATTAAGGAAAATCCTTGTGATTTCGGGCTCGGCAACTCTGCAACAATCTTGTTACGGTTTTATGAACGTGCAGTGGCAAAACGCCCAGTTGTCCCCCTCTCCCGCCACAACACCGCATTTTGTGGTCATTGGTTCGTAACAAAATGCGACTAAGACTTTGCCATCCCCCACGACGCGAGTTCCGCCATGTCCTCACTAGACGACACCTTGATACAGCGCATCCACCGTGAATTGCTCGATCACAGTGACGAAGAGCTGGAACTGGAATTATCCGAAGATGGCCATGACGTGAACGCGCTGTTTGATGAGCACGTCGGTGAAGGAAGCGAAAAAGCCGCGCGCCGCATTTATTTCAGCGAACTGTTCCGCCTGCAAGGCGAACTGGTGAAATTGCAGAGCTGGGTGGTCAAGACCGGCCACAAGGTGGTGATCCTGTTCGAAGGACGGGATGCCGCCGGCAAGGGTGGCGTGATCAAGCGCATCACCCAGCGCCTGAACCCGAGGGTCTGCCGAGTGGCTGCGCTGCCGGCGCCCAATGACCGTGAACAGACGCAGTGGTACTTCCAGCGCTACGTCTCACACCTGCCAGCCGCCGGCGAAATCGTGCTGTTCGACCGCAGTTGGTACAACCGCGCCGGTGTCGAGCAAGTCATGGGTTTTTGCAACGAGGACCAGTACGAAGAGTTCTTCCGCACCGTTCCGGAGTTCGAACGGATGCTCGCCCGCTCCGGCATCCAACTGATCAAGTACTGGTTTTCGATCTCCGACCAGGAACAGCACCTGCGTTTTCTCAGTCGCATTCACGACCCGCTCAAGCAATGGAAACTCAGCCCTATGGACCTTGAGTCGCGTCGGCGCTGGGAAGCGTATACGAAGGCCAAGGAAATCATGCTCGAACGCACCCACATCGCCGAAGCGCCGTGGTGGGTGGTACAAGCCGATGACAAGAAGAAAGCCCGACTCAACTGCATCCACCACTTGCTTGGGCAGATGCCGTATGAAGAAGTCGAGCTGCCGGTGATCGAACTGCCGCAGCGCGTTAGGCAGGAGGATTATTCGCGCAGCCCGACGCCGCCGGAACTCATCGTGCCGCAGCGCTACTGATTAGCCCCATCGCGGGTAGGTGGCGGGCGGCATCACGAATCGGGATGTTCGCTCGCCTCCCTGTTTTTTCAGACCCGTCTTAAATCATCTCCTGCCTGACATCGGTACGCTGGCCCCTTCCCTACCCCTATGTGGAACGCGCCCGGCGCACAGCTGACAGGTACCCTCGCCATGATCGACAAACACCTGCGGATCCTCATCGTGGATTCGCTTCACGCCCATGTCGTGCAGATCGAAAAGCTGCTGAACCGCATGGGCTATCACTGCATCGCCACCGCCAGCAGCGACCGGGAAGGCCGGCAATTGAGTCGCGCCGGGCTAAGGCGCTTCGATGTGCTGCTGGCCGCTGACCACGTGGTACGCAAGCCTGGCGTAGCGGGTTCGGCGTTTGATGCCTACGACATCGCGAACGTGTTTATCTATGGCCGGCCTGCCGACAGCGAACAGGTGCACCTGCCCAGCCACGGTGAGCGTTACTGGCGCTGCGGCTTACCGGAATACCTGGTACTGGAGTGGTTCATGGCCCGTTCCAAGCGCAGCCTGCCGGAGGCTGCCGCTCACCCTTTGCGAACGCCTTGCACAGACTCACCCGGTTACTTTGCGCTGCCAGGCGCAAGGTGACCGGGTATCGGGGCGTCAGATAGGGGCGCTGCTGACGACCCTTAGCGCCAACCCTTCATACGCATCCAGCGTGATGGTGAACGCTCCCTCCGCCGTCAAATCCCCCTCGACCCGTTCGTTGATGATGTCCACCACCATCCCCGCAGCGATATCCGGCAGGTGCAGGGTCTCGGTGATCGGCGTGGCGCCGAAGTTCAACGCAGTGATTTGCGTGCCTTTGCCGGCCGGCAATTCGTGGACCATCACCAACAGCCCTGGGTTTTGCACTTCCGGCACCTGGATCTGGCGGCTGGCGGCGATGTCGTAGGCCCGGCGCACCGCGAGGATTTTCTGCAGTTGCGAGGCGAAGGACTCAGGGTCCTGCAATTGGCTGTTGAGGCTGCCATACAAGCTTTTCGAGCGCGGCATATGGCCGGCGGACAATTCTGCGTCCGGGTTCAGGTCCACCAGGTCATAGGCGCCGCGATGAATCCAGCGCGTGTCGCCATCCTGCATCAAATGCTCGACCTCTTCGGCGGCCAGCGGCAACGCGCCCACCAAGTCCCAGCCCGACAAGGCAAATACCCCAGGCTGCATGGCGTTGTACATCACCAACAGCAAATGGATCTGGCGAATCTGCAGAATATCCGCCGCGGTAATGGCCTCCAGATCTCGAATCCCCAGCGCCGCCGTGATGATGCTGGCGGTGGTGCAGGACACGCCATTGGTCACAAACTTGAGGTTGTAGGGGGCATGTTCGCCGGTCAGGCGTTCGTACATCTGTTCGCGAATATGCTCGCGCAGGATATTGCCGGGGAAGGTCTGGCCCTGGTACAGGAAGGTGTCATGGGCGTGCAGGGTCCAGAAGTGCACCAATTCCAGGGTCAATTCATCGTGATTCTGCAACGCATGGATCAGCGAACCGGGATCGATGCCCTGGCGGTGCATTTCGCGCAGCATCAGGCGCAGGAACTCGGCGTCGCCCATCAGCAACGCGTGCTGGTATGCAGGGCGGGTGATGAAGTCGTAGGACAGATCGGCACCGCCGTGAGACATGGACGCAATGTCATCCACGGTGAGGTTCAACTCCTGGAAGCTGAAGCCACCGGCTTTGCGAATCGCCCCGCCCAGCAGTTGGTTACCGGTGATCGACAGCGGATGGCTCTCGGACCAGGCCGTGCCGTCCAGCTTGCGTTCCACGCCGAGGAACCCATTGGCGTCCAGGCGCAGGATCTTCGCCCCCATCACGTCGATGGCATGCAGGGCATCGCCGATGATCATCTGTTGCGCGGCGAAGGTCGGGTCCAACCAATTCAGCGACGGTTGGCCTTCCTTGAAGTAATGCAGGTACACCCAGCGGCGCGGCTTGCCATCCACGCCCAACACCACGTTTGTGGCGCTCCAGTCGGTTTCCTTGACGCCGGGCTCAAAGAAGATCACGCGCTGCAACTGGCCGACGATGTAGTGTTTGTCACGCAAGGCATCAACCTGGACGGGGCTGAGGTTCTGCGCATCGCGGCCCTCTGCGACGTCAGGAAGCAATGGCCAATCTTCTTCGCGGATCTCCACCATATGGTAAAGGCCGGGATAATCCTCGTACGCCATCTCGGCCAGGCGAAAATCCGCGCCCTTGCCGGTATGGGACGGGATTACGTCGTCGATGATCACCGCATTGTGCGCCGCCGCCATACGCGTCAACGCCTGCAATTGTGCTTCGGTGCCCAGTTGCGGGTCGATCTCGAAACTGATGCGGTCGAAATTGCCGTCGATGGTGGGCGTGTGCTCCGTGCCGTTCAGGCCGCCGGACTTTTTCAACGGGCCGTTATGGATGCCTTGAATGCCGATCTTCGACAAGGCATGCCACAGCGCTTCATCCCCCAGCGCCTCCAACACCGTACCGCCTTCACGGGTCACGATCGACGCCGGGTAGGCGGTAAACCACACGGACGACAAGGCCGAGGCATCCCGTGGCCGCGTCTGCGCATAGGGTTGCTGCCACAACCGGCCTTGGCCCGAATAGAGCTTGGCCCGCTGGCGTGCCGCGTGCAGCATCGATTGTTCCACCAGCCAGTTCACATGGTTGTTTTCAGCCGCCGTCATAAGCCTGATACCTGTCGTCGTGAAGCATTACTCGTGAACATATGAGGGTTGTGCGGGCTATTCGTTGCATTGCGCTGGCCGCACTGACACAAAGCGATCACCGTGCGGGCTTGCTGTGGTGAGCAGGCTTGCCCTGCGCCGGGCTGCGAAGCAGCCCTTGGGTCGGCGGTGAACCCGTCGGGGGACAAGCCCCCTCACCACAGGAAGCCTGCACACAGTTGGGTATTCATTAACACCCCAGCGGGTAGGTGCTCAGGTCTCCCGATACTGCCTCGGCGTAAACCCCGTCGAGGCCTTGAACTGGCGAGTAAAAGCACTGTGGTCGGTGTACCCGCACTGCAGCGCCACCTCGGTGATCGGCATGTCGGTGTGCAACAAGCGGTGGGCATGCTCCAACCGCACCTTCTGGATCATCTGCCGGGGCGTGAGGTGGAACACGCGTTTGCAGTAGCGCTCCAGTTGCGCCACGGAAATGCCTGCGATACGCGTCAGCTCACCCAGGGTGACGCGGCGATTGAAGTGCGCGCGGATGTGCGCGTCGACGGCCGCCAGGCGTTGGTAGGCCGGATGACTTTCGCTGGCGGTTTGCAGGTCCACCGAGATGCCCGCCAGGCCGATGATGGCGCCCATGTGGTTGTACAGCGGCCACTTGTGGGTGAGGCACCAACCCGGTTCACGGGTGCCATAGAGGTGCAATTCCAGCTGGTCCTCCAGTACAAACCCCTGCTCCAGCACGCGCTGATCCTGTTCGGTGTAACCCGGCCCCAGTTGCGCGGGGAACACTTCAGCACTGGTCTTGCCCAGCAACGGTTGCAGGTGCTTGAGGCCACAGCGCTGCACCAGGGTGTGGTTGGCGAGCACATAACGGGCCTCGGTGTCCTTGATGAAAATCGCCGCATTGGGGATCACATCGAGCATCGGCAGTAACTGCGCCACGCCGGCCAATAGCTGCTCGATGCTGTGGGGCCGATTGGCCTCAGGCCCTTGGCAAAGGGTTGCAAACGCGCTCTGCATCATGACGGCTGATCCCCACTGGCGGCCTCGACGCGTAGCAGATTGCCCGATGCCTGAGGCGCTGTCGAGCGGTGCAAACTGTGCTGATTTCGTCATCGTTGTCGGCAAAAAACATCAATCGCGCCGCCGTTCATGAGTTCACTGTAGGGGCACTGCATGCCTATCCAATAACTCACAAGAAGGCGACGCTATGTCAGGTCAAGGCAAGTTCAAGAAGCAACTTTCATTGATGGACCTCACCTTTATCGGGCTGGGGGCCATCTTTGGTTCGGGCTGGTTGTTTGCGGCCAGTCACGTCTCCGCCATTGCAGGTCCTGCGGGCATCATTTCCTGGCTGATCGGTGGTTTCGCGGTGCTGCTGCTGGGCATCGTGTACTGCGAACTGGGCGCTGCATTGCCACGCGCCGGCGGCGTGGTGCGCTACCCGGTCTACTCCCACGGCCCACTGCTGGGCTACCTGATGGGCTTTATCACGCTGATTGCGTTCTCCAGCCTGGTGGCCATCGAAGTGGTCGCCTCGCGCCAATACGCTGCGGCGTGGTTTCCCGAGCTGACCAAAGCCGGTTCCAGCGACCCGACCACCCTCGGCTGGCTGGTACAGTTCGCCCTGCTGTGCCTGTTCTTTATCCTCAATTACCGCAGCGTGAAAACCTTCGCCATCGCCAATAACCTGGTGAGCGTGTTCAAGTTCATTGTGCCGTTGCTGGTGATTGGCGTGCTCTTCACCTTCTTCAAGCCGGCGAATTTCCAAGTGCAGGGTTTCGCGCCGTTTGGTCTGTCAGGCATTGAGATGGCGGTGTCGGCCGGCGGCGTGATTTTCGCCTACCTGGGGCTCACGCCGATCATCTCGGTGGCCAGCGAAGTGAAGAACCCGCAACGCACCATTCCGATTGCGTTGATCCTTTCGGTACTGCTCTCGACCGCCATTTACGTGTTGCTGCAAACCGCGTTCCTCGGTGGCGTACCCACGGAAATGCTTGCCGATGGCTGGGCCGGAATCAGCAAACAACTGGCGCTGCCCTATCGGGATATCGCCCTGGCGCTGGGCGTGGGTTGGCTGGCGTACCTGGTGGTGGCCGACGCGGTGATCTCCCCCAGCGGCTGCGGCAACATCTACATGAATGCCACCCCGCGTGTGGTGTACGGCTGGGCGCAGACAGGCACGTTCTTCAAGATTTTCACGCGTATCGATGAGAAATCCGGCATCCCCCGCCCGGCGCTGTGGCTGACCTTTGGCTTGTCGGTGTTCTGGACCCTGCCGTTCCCGTCCTGGGAAGCGCTGATCAATGTGGTGTCCGCCGCGTTGATCCTCAGCTATGCGGTCGCCCCGGTCACCGTCGCGGCGCTGCGACGCAATGCACCGCAGATGGCGCGGCCGTTCCGGGTCAAGGGCATGGCGGTGCTCGGCCCACTGTCGTTCATCATCGCCGCGCTGATCGTGTATTGGTCGGGCTGGAGTACGGTTTCCTGGCTGCTCGGCCTGCAAATCCTGATGTTCGGGGTGTACCTGCTGTGCGCGCGCTGGGTGCCGACCGCGCACCTCAACCTCAAGCAGCAAGTGCGCTCATCCGCGTGGCTGATCGGCTTCTATGCGGTGACCCTTTTGCTCTCCAAGCTCGGCAGCTTTGGCGGTATCGGCGTACTCGCCCACCCGTTTGACACCCTCGTCGTCGCGGTCTGCGCGCTGGGCATTTACTACTGGGGCGCAGCCACTGGCGTGCCGGCCCATCTGGTGCGCCTGGAACACGAAGCCGATGAAAGCGAAGCGGTCGACGAGCCCCTCGGCCGTGCCCCGCTGACCCCGGCCACCCACTGATTCTGGAGCGTTTTATGAAGCGATTGCATGTGATCGACTCCCACACCGGCGGCGAACCGACGCGCCTGGTGATGGACGGGTTCCCCAAGCTCATCGGCAATACCCTGGCTGAGCAGTTGAATAACCTGCGCAGCGAGCATGATAAATGGCGCCGTGCCTGCATTCTGGAACCGCGTGGTAACGATGTTCTGGTCGGCGCGCTGTACTGCGAGCCGGTCACGCCGGGCGCCATCTGCGGCGTGATCTTCTTCAATAACGCCGGCTACCTGGGCATGTGCGGGCACGGCACGATTGGCCTGGTCGCCTCCTTGCACCACGTGGGTCGCATCGCACCCGGCGTGCATCGCATCGACACGCCTGTCGGCCTGGTAGAAGCAACATTGCACGAAGACGGCGCCGTGACCCTGGGCAATGTGCCCGCCTACCGCCATCGCCGCCAAGTGCCGGTGGAGGTACCGGGCCACGGGGTGGTGCTGGGCGACATCGCCTGGGGCGGCAACTGGTTTTTCCTGGTGTCCGAACACGGCCAGCGCTTGCAGATGGACAACGTCGATGCCCTCACCGACTACACCTGGGCGATGCTCAAGGCCCTTGAAGACCAAGGTATCCACGGTGCCGACGGCGCGCTGATCGACCATATCGAGCTGTTCGCCGACGACGATCACGCTGACAGCCGCAATTTCGTCATGTGCCCCGGCAAAGCCTACGACCGCTCACCGTGCGGCACCGGCACCAGCGCCAAGCTGGCCTGCCTGGCCGCCGATGGAACACTTGCGCCCGGAGCAACCTGGACACAAGCGAGCATCACCGGCAGCCAATTCGAGGGCCGCTATGAGTGGGACGGCGAACGCGTGCGCCCCTTCATCACCGGCCGCGCCTATATGACCGCCGACAGCACTTTGCTGATCGACGAACAGGACCCTTTCGCCTGGGGCATCTGAGCCCGGGCCACCTTTAACTGAACGATTGCAGGAGTTAGCACAATGAGCGACAACATCTTCACCGGCTGCATCCCCGCCCTGATGACCCCGTGCACGCCCGCGCGCAAGCCGGACTTCGATGCCCTGGTTGCCAAGGGCCGCGAGTTGATCGATATCGGCATGAGCGCCGTGGTGTATTGCGGTTCCATGGGCGACTGGCCGTTGCTCACCGAGGCCGAGCGCCAGGAAGGCGTGGCGCGGCTGGTGGCGGCCGGCGTGCCGACCATCGTCGGTACGGGTGCGGTCAACAGCCGTGAGGCAGTAGCCCACGCGGCCCACGCCGCCAAGGTCGGCGCCCATGGTCTGATGGTGATTCCGCGCGTCTTGTCCCGTGGTGCCTCGGCCACCGCGCAAAAGGCGCACTTCTCGGCGATTCTCAAGGCCGCGCCGAACCTGCCGGCCGTGATCTACAACAGCCCTTATTACGGCTTCGCCACCCGCGCCGAGCTGTTCTTTGAACTGCGCCGCGAACACCCGAACCTGATCGGCTTCAAGGAGTTCGGCGGCGGTGCCGACCTGCGCTATGCCGCCGAACACATCACCTCCCAGGACGATAACGTGACCCTGATGGTCGGTGTCGACACCCAGGTGGTGCACGGCTTCGTCAACTGTAACGCCACGGGTGCGATCACCGGCATCGGCAACGCACTGCCGCGGGAAGTCCTGCAACTGGTGGCACTGAGCAAAAAAGCCGCCAAGGGCGACGCCAAGGCCCGCCGCCAGGCACGTGAACTGGAAGCCGCGCTCGCGGTGCTGTCGTCGTTCGATGAAGGCTGCGACCTGGTGTTGTACTACAAACACCTGATGGTGCTTAACGGCGATAAGGAGTACGCCCTGCACTTCAACGAGACCGATAAGCTCAGCGACGCTCAGCGCCGTTACGCAGAAACGCAGTACGTGCTGTTCCGGCAATGGTACGCCCATTGGTCGGCGGAACAGAACGTCGCCTGAGCCCTTGCGTGCCGCTGCGGCGCTCGCAGCGGCCACCCTCTTTTTTCCAGGACGATTCCATGACTCTGACAGGCAAGATGCTGATCGGTCAGCACGCCACTGGCGGCAATCGCGAGCCCATCCGGGCGATCAATCCCGCCACCGACACAGCCTTGGAGCCGGCTTACCAGGGCGGCGACGGCGAACAGGTCGCGCAGGCATGCGCCTTGGCGTGGGCAGCGTTTGATGGGTACCGCGAGACATCGCTGGAAGCGCGCGCAGAGCTGCTTGAAGCCATCGCCGCGCAGATCGAAACATTGGGCGATGAGCTGATCGACCGCGCCGTTGCCGAAACCGGCCTGCCCCGCGCGCGCATTCAAGGCGAACGCGGGCGCACCTGCGGGCAACTGCGCACGTTCGCCCGCACCGTCCGCGCCGGGGAATGGCTGGATGTGCGGGTCGATACCGCGCAACCGCAGCGCCAGCCGCTGCCCCGGCCAGACCTGCGTCAGCGCCACATCGCGTTGGGCCCGGTGGCCGTGTTTGGCGCGAGCAACTTTCCGCTGGCGTTTTCCGTGGCCGGAGGCGACACCGCCTCAGCGTTGGCGGCCGGGTGCCCGGTGATTATCAAGGCCCATGGTGCGCACCCTGGCACCAGCGAACGGGTCGGCCGAGCGGTGGCTCAGGCGGTCAAAGCATGTGGGCTGCCGGAGGGTGTGTTCTCGCTGTTGTACGGTTCGGGCCGCGAGGTCGGCATTGCGCTGGTCACCGACCCGCGTATCAAGGCCGTCGGCTTTACCGGTTCTCGCAGCGGCGGCCTTGCGCTGATCCAAGCGGCGCAGGCGCGGCCGGAGCCGATTCCGGTGTACGCGGAAATGAGTTCGATCAATCCGGTGTACCTGTTCCCGGCGGCGTTGGCAGCCAGGGCTGAGGCGTTGGCCGAAGGTTTTGTCGCTTCGTTGACCCAAGGCGCCGGGCAATTCTGCACCAACCCGGGACTGGTGATAGGGGTACAAGGGCCCGCTTTGGATCGCTTTATCAAGGCTGCGGGTGAACGGCTGCCGACCTGTGCAGCACAGACCATGCTGACACCGGGGATTGCCAGTGCCTACGCTTCAGGGGTGGCGGCAATGACGGAACACGCCGAGGTCGCCGCCAAGGGGCTGGCGGCAGAAGGTCCTAACCAAGGCCAGGCGCATCTGTTCGTGACGCAGGCACAGGCTTTTTTGGCCAATGAACACCTGCAAGCCGAGGTCTTTGGCGCGGCCTCCTTGATGGTCGTCTGCGCCGATGCCGAGGAAGTCCGCCAGGTTTCCGAGCATCTCGAAGGTCAACTCACGGCCACTCTGCACCTGGACGAAACCGATTTGCCAGACGCCAAGGCCCTGTTGCCGGTGCTTGAGCGCAAGGCCGGCCGCCTGCTGGTCAACGGCTGGCCGACCGGCGTGGAAGTGTGTGATGCCATGGTCCACGGCGGTCCGTTCCCGGCCACCTCGGATTCGCGCAGCACGTCGGTAGGCACGGCGGCGATCCAGCGTTTTTTGCGCCCCGTGTGTTATCAGAATTTCCCCGATGCGTTGCTGCCCGCCGCGCTCCAGCACGGCAACCCTTTGCTGCTGCGGCGCTTGCTTGACGGCCAGAGGGAGGCATAGGCGATGTCCGATCCCGATATCGTAGTGGTCGGCGCCGGTATTATCGGCGTCGCCTGCGCGCTGCAACTGGCGCGCCTCGGTCGGCACGTGGTGGTGGTTGACCAGCAGGCACCCGGCAGGGGCGCCTCCTATGGCAACGCCGGGCACTTGGCCACAGAACAGGTGTTCCCGATTGCCGACGTGTCGATCCTCAAGCGCTTGCCCGGCATGCTGCTGGACCCCATGGGCCCATTGCGCCTGGATTGGAAATACCTGCCTCACGCCCTGCCCTGGTTCCTGCGCCTGCTGTGGAACCTGCGTCCGGCGAGCTATCAGCGCACGGTCGCGGGTATACGCACGCTCAATGAAGGCAGCCTGGGCGCCTGGCAGCGCTTGCTGCACAGCATCGGGCGCCCGCAGTTGCTGCGCGAGGATGGCTCGCTGCTGGTGTTTGAACAGGCCGACTCACGCCCGGCCCTTGAGGCCCTGCAACGGCGCATGCAGCAACAGCAAGTGCCCGTGGCGTTCTGTTCTGGCGATGCCATTCGCCAGGCCGCGCCGCAACTGAGCGAGCACCTCCAGGGCGGGCTGTTTTTCCCCGGCACCGGGCACTTTATCGACCCTTACCACGTGGTGTGCGAACTGGTCCAGGCCGCCAAGGCCCAGGGCGTGCAATTCCTCCAGCGCGAGGTGAAGGACGCACGCCTTGAGGAACATGGCGTCTCACTGACCACCGATCAGGGCCCCTTGAGCGCCCGCCAGGTACTCATCGCCTGCGGCGCCCACTCGGCCAAACTCACCGCCGCGCTCACCGGCAAAAAAATCCCGCTGGACACAGAACGCGGCTACCACCTGATGCTGCCCCACGAGCAGCATCGCCTGCCATTCGCCGTCACCTCCCTGGAGCGCAAATTCATCATGACCCCCATGACCGACGGCCTGCGCCTGGCCGGCACCGTCGAATTCGCCGGCCTCGACCGCCCGCCGAACATGCAACGCGCCTGGCAACTGCATCGGCTGAGCAAGGGGTTGTTCCGCGATGATTTGAGTGCACGGGATGCCACCCCGTGGATGGGGTTTCGGCCGTCGTTACCGGATTCGCTGCCGATTATTGATCGGGTGTGTGAAGGGAAAGTGTTGCTTGCGTTTGGGCATCAGCATTTGGGGCTGACGCAGGCGGCGGTGACGGCGGAGATGGTGCGAGAGTTGGCGGGTAAGGATCAAGTGCAGTCACTCACGCCTTATCGTCTGGACCGATTCTGACAACAGCACACGCAGCCTATGTACTGAGCGGGCTTGCCCCGCGCTGGGCTGCGCAGCAGCCCCAAAACCAGACGGTGAGGAGCACCTGACACACCGCATTTTGTATTGATTGGGGCTGCTGCGCAGCCCGGCGCGGGGCAAGCCCGCTCACCACAGGAGGAATCGAGTGCAATCACTTCACCAACCGCTTCTCCTTGGAGGGGCGATATCCGAAATACGAGCTATAGCACTTGCTGAAATGACTCGGCGAAACAAACCCGCACGCCACCAACACCTCCACCTGTGACAGCTCGGTGTGCTGCAACAGCCGCCGCGCTTCGGTCACGCGCAGTTCCATGTAGTAGCGCTGCGGTGTCGTGCCCAGTTGTTCCTTGAACAGGCGCTCCAGTTGGCGGCGCGAGCGGCCGGCGTAGACGGCCAGTTGGTCCAGTTCCAGGGGTTCTTCGAGGTTGGCGTCCATCAGCTTCACCACCTCACGCAGGGGCGCACTGACGCTGACGTTTTCGGTGGGTTTGATCCGCCGGTAACGTGACTCTTCGAAAGCCAGGATGTCTTCGATGCCTTCGACCAGTGCCTTGTCGTGCAGCCCCTTGATCCAGTCCAACGCCATGTGGAACGCGCCGGAGGGGCTTGAAGCCGTGAGGCGGTCGCGGTCAATCACGTAGGGTTCGCTGGTCACGTGCGCAGCCTTGGACACTTCGGCCAGGGCTGGGCGGTGTTCAGGGTGGATGGCGCAGCGATAGCCTTGCAACAAGCCGGCGCGGCCGAGGAACCAGGCGCCATTCCACAGACCGGCGAGGCCGATACCGTGCTCGGCGGCGGTACGCAGCAGGTGGATGAGGTCTTCACTGGCCTTGAGTTCAGTACGGAAACCGCCGCAGACCACCAACAGTTCCAGGTCTTGCAGGGCCGCCCCATCAAGGCGCGCGTCGGGGCGGATTACCAGGCCCAGGTCGCTGATGACTTCGCCATCGTCCAAACCGAAGGTGCGCGAGGCGAACAGTTCGGGGCGCAGCAGGTTGGCGGTAACCACCGTGTCGAGGGTCTGGGTAAATGCGGGCAAGGAGAAGTGTTCGAGCAACAGGAAGCCAACGCGAGTGACCGAGGCCGGCTGCTGGGTTTCATTGAGGTAGCGCAGGTTTTTGCCTTTCATGCCACCGCTGAATTGACGTCTTTCCATCGAGGGTTTGCCCACTCTTATTGTTGATGCAATGTGCACCATCTTAGGGGCAAACACGTGAGTTGTCTCAGGCGCTGATCTTGAGCAAACCGCAACCGCATCAAGCCCGCAGCAGAACAGTGGCAACGGCATCTGATACGGTTTTTTCTTCGCTATCTGCGTCTGTATCGAAACACTGTTTGGGCGGACAATAGCGCCATTCCTACCCCCTTCCCTTCGGAGGCCTTATGACCAAGATGGCACTTTTCCTGTTCGGCTTTTTGGTGTTGACCATCGGCATCGGCCTGCTGGCGACCATCTCCCCCGTGTGACGCTCAACCGGCAAACAACATCGGGTACAGCGACAGCACCAGCAGCCCCGCCATCGACACATTGAAGAACCTCAGCCAGCGCGGCTCACGCAACACGTTGCGCAAGCCGCTGCCACACCCGACCCACACACACACGCTGGGCAAGTTGACCACGGCGAACACCAGTGCAATCACCAGCACATTGGTGACGTAGCCTTCGGCCGGCGTATAGGTGGTGATAGCGCCCAACGCCATGATCCAGGCCTTGGGATTCACCCACTGGAACGCCGCCGCGCCGAGGAACGTCATCGGCTTGCCCTGCGCATCATCGCTGTCGGACATACCGCCCGCCGTCGCGATCTTCCACGCCAGGTACAACAGGTACGCCGCGCCGACGTAGCGCAACACC
>Ga0070670_100000826_pt1 | contig 24179 bp, 17 predicted proteins | sample KBSS63metaG_FD_64665 | JGI IMG/M metagenome (GOLD analysis project Ga0070670, IMG submission 64665) | Switchgrass rhizosphere microbial communities from Kellogg Biological Station, Michigan, USA - KBS S6-3 metaG | ecosystem: Host-associated > Plants > Roots > Rhizosphere > Soil ... | reverse complement strand
GGGGTGTGGGCAATTATGAATGCATAAAAACGGTCGTCTCTAGCCATTTGTTGTCTCTCCTGTTGTCTCAGCGATTGCCGGGGGGCAGCTGAAACAACCGAAAGCACAGCCTCCAAAAGGCGACGGTGCGAGCTTAGTATTTCGAGCTTAGTTTTTGACCTGCTTGATTGTTTGCAGCAGAGTGGACAAAACCTCGAGTTGGAGGTGAAAACCCACCCGGCCAATGCTGCAAAAGAAGGCTGACCCTATCACACGGGTTTAGGTCATTGCAAATTGGGAAAACGATGGACGGTGTCGGATTTTGTCTCTGTGCGTCCTTTGTGGACTCTGTGTCTCTGCGGTGGATGTTTGCCAGGTAAATCCACCACGAAGGCACAAAGAACACAAAGGACGACACAAAGAAGGCCAGCTTGCCCCCGCTCAGGAGGAGCGAATTGGCACCGTTTAGCTTGAACTCCAAACGCGGCCTGAGGCATACTTTACGCCGTCAAGGTTCCTGCTCTCGCGCATCAGTGGTGACTGCGCTGTCCTGTCGGTGATCGTGAAGCGACCCGCGTTCGGCTGAGGAGAGAGTTAGGGTTTGTTAACTTGTTGGAAGCCGCTCTCGCAGTTTCAGAGCACCGGGCTCGTCGCGTTTTGCCGGAAGAGGTCAAGTAGATCCCCGCTTGAGTCTTGCGATTTATTCCTGCCCGCGCTTCACACGATTCAAAGGATAGAAAAAGATGGGTACGAAACTTTATGTGGGAAACCTCTCGTTCCGCACAACGAGCGAGGAGCTGCGCGATGCATTCGCCGCAGTTGGGACAGTGGAGTCAGCTTCGGTGATTGAAGATCGCGATACCGGACGCTCACGCGGTTTTGCTTTCGTCGAGATGGCCACACCGGAAGAAGCGGCGGCGGCGATCGAGCAGTTCAACGGCAAAGACTTTGGCGGCCGCAATCTGACGGTCAACGAAGCCAAGCCCAGAGCTGATCGCGGCGGCGGCGGTCGTGGCGGTTACGGCGGCGGTGGTGGTAGGGGCGGTTACGGCGGTGGCGGTGGCGGTGATCGAGGCGGCGATCGCGGCGGTTACGAGCGCGAGCCACGCTGGTAAGACAACGGGGAAGAGGGGAATTGGGTAAAAGGGGAAGCGGCTACTTCATTCCCCTCCTACCCCATTCCCCTTTTCCCCTTTTCACTTCCTCGCCGCGGGCGTGATCACAACCTTGAGTCGCAACCCGGCGCGCAATAGTTCAACCTCGTATTGCTGACCCGCCTTCATCTCGCCGAGCGCATAAGTGTAATCGTAGACGTTACGAATCTCGCGACCGGCCAACTTCACAATCTTGTCTCCGGCTTTGATACCCGCTGCAGCCGCGGGCGAGTCGTCGCGCACGCCATCGAGCAGTAGTCCGTCGTTGGAATCCGCATAATTTGGAATCGTACCCAGGTAGACGCGAAACCCGGTCGAGCGTCCGGTCGATTCGCTCTTCGCGACTGAATAACCAGGACGTTTGTCGTTCGCATCGATATCCTTGACGATGCGGGATACCAGGCCCAAGATGCGCGCTTCGTCGGTGTAGTTGATCTTGTCAGCCGTGTCGGTGGGTTTGTGATAGTCGTCATGCGTGCCGGTCCAGAAGAAGAGGACGGGGATTTGTTTCGCGTAGAACGACGAATGATCGCTCGGGCCAAAGCCGTCTTCGCTCAGTGACAGCTGAAACTGTTTGGAAGTTTCGCTCGTTACGATGGGCCTACCATTCGCCGCTACCACGATCGGATAGCCGTTAGCCGGCAAACTACTTCCGGCTACGGCGGTGACCGTAACGCCCTGCGCTACGTTCTGCGCTGCCAACATCGAACGCCACTCCTGCGCCGTGCCGACGCCGCCGACAATCAACTTGTTATCTTTCATGCGGCCAATCATGTCCATATTGATCATGGCCACCGTGTTGGCAAGCGGCACGATCGGATGATTGACGTAGTAATTCGAACCGAGCAGTCCTTCTTCTTCACCACTAAAGGCCATGAACACGATTGTCCGACGCGGCCTCGCTTCTGCCGAGCTGAATAAGCGAGCCAGCTCCAACATGCCGGCGACACCCGAAGCGTTGTCGTCCGCGCCGTGATGTATCTCGCCTTCGCGCGGCGCGAGGCTGCCTTCGCCGCCGAGTCCGAGATGATCGTAGTGCGCGCCAATAATGATTACTTCCTGCTTGAGCGTCGGATCGGACCCATCGAGAATACCGATGACGTTCGCAGGCTGAACTTCGTGGCGAACGACGTCGGTCGCAAGCGTTATGAGAACAGTCTGCTGCGGCAGAGCGACCGCCTGGTCCTCATCTTTCTGCGGTTGTTTGGCCCGCAGTCGTTGCTCCACCTCGGCCAGCAAGGATGAGTTAGTGGACAGCAGATGCGCCGCGGCCTGTCTGGAAACAGCAATAACCGGCAGTCCGGCATCGCCCGAGCCGCTGTCGTAGTGAAGCTTCGAGAGTCGATCGTCTTTGAAATTGCTTTCGCCGGCGATTATGACGAGCGCTTTCGCGCCCGCGTTGCGAGCCGCGATGGCTTTGAACCTGACATGTTCGTAACGTCCAAACTGGCCGTGAGGATTGTCGCCGTCAGGCGTGCCGGCGAAAGCGAGGGCGATTTTGCCGTTCGCATTGACCCGGGCGTAATCGTCGTACTTCAGTTCGCTCACGGTCAGACCATATCCGACCAGAACAGCGGGAGTGTTCTCCAGCCGCGCGTTCGCCGAAAATCCAAGCGGCATCCAATCTTTTTCCAGAGCCAAAGTTAACGAAGTGTCTTTTTTAAGCGGCTCCGGTTTAGAGGCGGGGTTGGCTACTAACGTGAACCGTAGATCATTCTGCTTTCCGAGCGCGACGCCGGCGACGAAGGGGAAGTGTTGCAGGTAACGACGCGGCGAGTCGGCTTCCAAAACTGACATGCCGGGCGTGTCGTAACCGATACTGCGGCGCAGGCCGTAACGCGAAAACTCATGCGCGATGTATTCGGCGGCGAGCTTGGCGCCGTCACTTCCAGTGCGACGTCCCTCCAGTTTGTCAGAGGCCAGATACTCGATGTGCGCCCGCAGGCGCTCGACGCTGGGAGCGGTCTGCGTCGAAGTTTGTTGGCCCACCGCGGCGAGAGCAAGGGCCGCGATCAAGGAGGCGATAAGAAGCCGGCGATTTATTAGGTGGATTTTCATAACAATCCTCATAACTTCAGGATCGGGATTCAATAAGCTCGCGAAGCGCGGAACATTCAACGAGCGCGCGCAGCGAGCGGTAGTTAATAGCCTCGGGCGTGAGCCCGAGGAACCGGTTGCGAAAACCGATTAAGCCCCGAAGGGGCGACAGATTGACAGTGTTGGGACACCCCTCCACATTCACAACGGCCAATGCAATTTCTGCCGCCCGCGTTGCGGGCTCTACCCGTTCTACGGTCTGATCCCCAGGGCGTACGCCCGGGGCTACTGTCTGCCGCGCCTTCGGCGCTCCGTTCCCAGCTATTCAACCCAATCAGCGATGAAGACGTTCGTATCGCCGCGGGTCTTCGCGTTTCGATTAGATGCAAACACCAGTTTCTTTCCGTCAGGCGAAAACATTGGAAAGCCGTCGAATGTGTCGTTGAAGGTGATGCGTTCCAGGTCGCTCCCGTCCACGTTGATTTTGTAAAGATCGAAGTTGCGGCCTTTCGGGTCGTCCATGTTGGAGGCGAAGATTATTCGCTTGCCGTCGGGAAAGAAGTAGGGCGCGAAGTTGGCCTTGCCGTTGCGCGTCACCTGTCGTTTGTTGGAGCCGTCGGCATTCATCACCCAGATCTCCAGGGTGGTGGGACGAATCAGGTTCTGCTTGAGCAGCCCGACGTAGTCTGCCTTCGCTTTTTCGGTTTGCGGATGATAGGCGCGGTAGACGATCTGCTTGCCGTCGTATGACCAAAAAGGTCCGCCGTCGTAACCAAGTTCACTCGTCAGCCGCCGCACGTGCTTGCCGTCGCCGTCCATCGTGTAAATGTCGAGATCGCCGTCGCGCATCGAAGTGAACACCAGCTTGCCGCTGCGCGAGATAGTTGTCTCTGCATCGTAGCCCGGGGTTTTGGTTAACTGTCTAGGATCGGAACCGTCAGGGCGCGCGGTGAAAATATCGTACGCCGGATAGACCGCCCAAACGTAACCCTGCGAGAAGTCAGGGTTGGGTGGACATTCCTTCGCGCCCAGTTGCGTGGACGAGAAGAGCACTCGCCGGCCGTTGGGAAAGAAATAGGAACAGGTCGTGCGGCCATCACCATTCGAGATCATGCGCACGTTACTGCCGTCGATGTTCATCGTGTAAATCTGATCACACTGACGGCCATCGCGCTTTGACTGAAAGATGAGCTGCTTACCGTCGGCAGAAAAGTAGGCCTCAGCATTCTCGCCGGCGAAGGAGAGTTGTTTGATGTTTTTGAGATGCTTTTCTTCGGGAAGCCGAAGCGTGTCGTCGGGCGTAGTTGCCAAGCGGATCGGCGCGCCGCCGATGGAGCCCAGCACAAGAACGATAAGAGTTATTAAGAGAAGGATTCGATTCATGTTTGATTGATTGGGTGAGTAGCTCGTTTGTTCGTCGCCTCAGAGAGGCGAAATGTTTATAGCCCCAGTTCTAATTCTGGAGTCCCCGCTCCGTAGGAGCGGAATGTTTCTGTGCGGCTCTTCAGAGCGTTCGCATAAGGTGATGTGGGCTATAAACATTTGGCTCCTACGGAGCCTGTGTTAGTGCTTCTGTAACCAGCCTCGCCTGCTCGGCCTGGTGAATTAAATATGAACCGGTCGCCGGGCTGGCCGAAGCAGCGCGTCCGACGTAAACCGGCCGATCGCACGCCGCCAAAAGCTGCTCCAGCCGTTGTTCGACAAAACTCCAGCCGCCCATATTCTTCGGTTCTTCCTGCGCCCAAACCAGTTGTTTTGCCTGCGTATAGCGTCCGAGCACTTCGCGCAGACGCTGCTCGGGAAACGGATAAAACTGTTCCATCCTGACGACCGCAACGTTTTCGATGTTGTCCTTCTTGCGCGCTTCGATGAGATCGTAATAGACCTTGCCGCTGCAAAGCACCACGCGCTCCACCGCTTGCGGATTCGCGATCGCGTCGTCGTCAATGACAGGTTTGAAGCCGCCGCTGGTTAGATCGTCCAGGGTTGATGCAGCCGCTGGAAGTCGCAGCAAACTCTTCGGCGTGATTACTACGAGCGGCCGTTCCATGCCCGGCTTGATCTGCCGGCGCAGCAAATGAAAATACTGCGCGGGCGTGGTTGGATAACAAACCTGCAAATTATTTTCGGCGCACAACTGCAGAAAGCGCTCGAGCCGCGCGCTGGAATGCTCCGGCCCCTGACCTTCGTAACCGTGCGGCAACAACAGCGTCAGTCGCGAAGTTTGCCGCCACTTATCTTCCGAGGCGGCAATGTATTGGTCGATGATTGTTTGCGCGCCATTTACGAAATCGCCAAACTGCGCTTCCCAAAGCACGAGCGCCTCGCGCGCCACGACCGTGTAGCCATACTCAAAACCGAGCACGCCTTCCTCGGAAAGCGAGCTGTCGAAAACTTCAAAGCGCGCTTCCGGCCGTGCGTCGGATCGCAGTTCGGCGAGCGGCGTCCACGACTTGCCGGTTTGCGTGTCGTACAGAACTGCATGTCGCTGGCTAAAAGTTCCGCGCCCCGAATCCTGTCCACTCAAGCGCACGCGCGTCCCTTCAGTAACTAGCGATCCAAACGCGACTGCTTCGGCGAAGGCCCAATCAATCGGCAACTCCCCGGCGCCCATTTTTGCGCGCCGCGCGAGTTGGCCCACCATCTTGGGATTAACGTTGAACCCTTCGGGCACGACTGCAATTTTGTGAGCGATGGACTTGATGACATCCGCGCCGACCGGAGTTTCCACCATCGCCGAGCCGTCGAGTTCCTCAACGATAACGATCGACTTCGGCGTGTCGGGCTTCGGCGCAACCTGCTTCGCTCGCGTGAGGGCGTCTTCGTATCGCCGGACGCGCTCGGCCACTAACTCCTCGAGCCGCGCCTCAGTGATCACACCTTCCTTGATCAGCCGGCGCGAATAGACGGTGCGCACTCCCGGATGCGCCTTTACACGGGCGTACATCAGCGGCTGCGTGTAGCTCGGTTCATCCGTTTCGTTGTGGCCCAGCTTCCTGAAGCCAACCAGATCGAGCACCACGTCTTTATTGAATTCCTGGCGGTAATCGAGCGCAATGTGCAACGCTCGGTAAGCGGCCTCGGGATCGTCGCCGTTGATGTGAAAAATCGGCAACTGCGTCATACGAGCGACGTCGGTGGAATAAATAGTCGATCGACCGGCTTCAGGCGAAGTGGTGAATCCGATCTGGTTGTTGATGATGATGTGAATCGTGCCGCCGGTGCGATAGCCGCGCAGGCTGGCGAGATTCAGCGTCTCCATCACAACGCCCTGCCCGGCGAAAGCGGCGTCGCCGTGTAGCAATACCGGCAGCGCGCGATCGATAACTTCTTCACGCGGCAAGCCGACGCGATCTTTCAAATCGTCTTGTTTCGCCCGCACCATGCCCTCAACCACCGGATCAACAGCTTCGAGGTGACTGGGGTTGGGCGAAAGCGTGAGCTTAACTTTTTTGCCGTTGCGGGCCTCGCGTTCGCCCTCGGCGCCCTGATGATATTTGACGTCGCCCTCATCGGCGGGGAACGAAGGATGGACCGAGCCCTCAAACGACGCAAAGATTCGTTCACAGAAATGGCCGATCACGTTTGCGAGCACGTTTAGCCGGCCGCGGTGCGCCATTCCCAAAGTAATGTCTTCAACCCCGCGTTGCGCCGCGCCCTCAATCAGCTGGTCGAGGAGTGGAATGATCGTCTCGCAGCCTTCGAGCGAAAACCGCTTCTGGCCGAGATACTTCGTGTGCAGAAATCTTTCAAACTGTTCCGCCGAGATTAGTTTCCACAAGAGCTGTTCTTTGATTTCGTTCGATAGCGGTTCGGGCTGGACCAGCTCGCGGCGGATTTGATCGCGAATCCAAAGCTTCTCTTCCTTGCTTTGGATGTGGCGGTATTCAATGCCGACCTTGCCGCAGTAAGCGCGCTGCAGGATGTCGAGAATCTCGCGGAGCGTAGCGCTGTCAGTGCCCGCCAATCCGTCAGTGATGAATTCGCGATCGAGGTCCCAAATCGTTAGTCCGTAAGTTTCAATATCCAACTCCGGATGGTAAAGCACTGGCATCGCGTGCAGCGGATCGATATCGGCAATCAGGTGACCGCGCACGCGATAGGCATTAATTAACTCGATGACCTTCGCTTCCTTGGTGGCTTGTTCGCGCGTTTTGTCGCCCGCCAGAAACGCCGGATTGCGATCGATGTTCCAGCGGAAGGGGACGTGAGCAATACCCAGGTCGACAAAAACATCCTCGTAGAATTTCGACTGGCCCAGCAGCAACTCATGAACGCGCGCCAGAAACGCGCCCGACTCTGCGCCCTGCACAATGCGGTGATCGTAAGTGCTGCTGATCGTGATCGCTTTGCTGATGCCCAGCTGCGTCAAAGCTTCCGGCGCCATCGCCTGATACTCCGCCGGGTATTCAATCGCGCCGGTAGCGATGATCAACGACTGCCCGGCCATCAAACGCGGAGTGGAAGCGACGGTGCCGAGCGTGCCCGGATTCGTGAGGGAGACCGTGGTTCCCTGAAAATCCGCGAGCTGAAGTTTGCCTTCACGAGCGCGCTTGACGACGTCGTCGTAGGCTTCGAGAAACTGGGAGAAGCGCAGCGTGTTCGCGTTTTTGATGTTCGGCACGAGCAGAGTTCGCGTGCCGTCCTTTTTCTGTAGATCGATAGCGACACCGAGATTGATGCCGGGCCGGCGCAGGCGCACGGCGTTGCCGTCTGTGACCTCGAACCCGTCGTTCAACTGCGGAAACTCGGCGAGCGCGCGCAACAACGCCCAGGCGATGAGATGTGTGTAAGAAGCCTTGCCGCGATCGTTTTCTTTCAGATGCTTGTTGATGATGCGACGATTTTCGTCGAGCAGTTTTACCGGGATGCGACGCTGCGAAGTTGCGGTTGGAACGGTGAGACTCGTTTCCATGTTCTCAACGATCTTCAGCGCGGCGCCGCGAATCGGGAGAGTCTCAAAAGTTTCATTTGCGGTTTGGGTTGATGGCTGGGCGGCTGGTTGGGTTTCAGTTTTCGCCGGCGCAGCTGCCTTGGCAGCGGGTTCAGTAATAGGCGCCTGCGCCGAACCTGCCGCACTTCCGCCGTTTTCCGCGACGCGAGCTTCGCGAGATTGAGTGGGTGTCGTCGCGCTTATGCCCCCATCGCCATCGCCCAGGAGTTCGACAAAATACGCTCGCCACGACTCGTCAACCAGCTCAGGATTGCTGCGGAAGCGACCCAGCAGTCCTTCGACGTAAGACGCATTAGCGCCAAAATTCTCGGCGATAACTTCGGACAAATCAGTTCTCACTGGCTGACTCAACTCTACTCACCTCTCTCGGATAAAACACCGGCTGGCGTGACGCTGGCAATGAATTCTTTAGGATAGATTAGCACCTTCGACAGCGCTTTGCATCCGACACGTTCTACAGAGGAGACAACGCCGCGGAGCGGCGGAACGAAGGTAGCCAGACGTGAAACATCTGGGTCAAGAGATCGCGCCGCGGAGCGGCGGAGCGAGGGTAGCCAGACGTGAAACGTCTGGATCAAAGAGCGTGGCGGAATGCGCGCTGGAGGCGCGCAGAGAACTCTTAGCGCACCTTCAGTGCGCCGGTCTTTTTAGGAATCGCTGTCCAGAGGTTTCACCTCTGGCTACCTTCTCGGCGCATCGTTGATGCGCACGCAAAGCCTCGCCCCTACAAGTTTTGCCAACCCGAGTGATATCTTTGGCGGCAACTTCAGTCAGTCAATTCGGCAATTCGCAGGATGAATATATGAATCTCGGCAAATCGGCTCAGCTCGTCGTTCGTAGTCTCCTATTACTCGGCTTGGTGGCCACGTCTGTGTTCTCGGCTGGGCCAGTGGCGAGGGATCAGCCTCCCGTGACTCTGATCCTCGTCCGTCATGCCGAAAAAAAGATCGTGCCGCCCGAGAATAAAGATCCGGATCTTAGCCCGGCTGGGCTCGAGCGAGCGGAAGAGCTGGCGCGGATGTTTGGTGGGGCCGGTATCACGGCGATCTATGCGACACAATACAAACGAACGCAGCAAACAGTGAAACCTTTGGCTGACAAACTTGGGTTGACCGTAAACCAGGTTGAAGCTAAGGAGACAGCCGAGCTGGTGAAACAAGTTCGCGCTCGCGGCGCGGGCCAGGTGATCTTCATTGCCGGCCACAACAACAGCGTTCCGGAAATCATCGCGGCGATGGGTGGTCCAAAAATGCCGATTATTCCGGAGACTGAATACGACAACCTTTACATACTAACCGTGCAAAGCGACGGCTCCGCGAAACTGCTGAAGCTGAAATACGGCAGCGCGGTCGTTCCCATCGGCAACCAGGGAATGACAAAACCGTAAAGGCGAAGTAAGCAGTAAGCAGGGAGCAGTAAGCAGTGAACAGTAAGCCGCGAGCCCAAGGAGGCCAGTACCGCCTGCGGTAGCGGGCGGGTAAGAGTCACGGGAGCAGCGATTCAACATGCCAAAACTCAAATCGAAAAAGAAGCGAGCGGAAAGATCAACTGGCGGCAAAACCGTAGACCGTCGCGCGTTCGTCAAGCTTGTTCCTGCTCTTGGCGCTGCGGCGATCGCCGCGCCGCACTTGCCACTCGCGGCGCTAGGCCAGACGCCATCGCCCACTCCTTCGCCAACTCCTGCTCCCTTGCGGGTGACGAAAGAGATGTTGAAGCAGGCGGAGAAACTGATGGGCCTCGAGTTCACCGACGCTCAGGAGGCCATGTCGCTTCAGAACGTCAACACAAATCTGGAACGCTACGAGGCCTTGCGAAAGATTGACGTCCCGCTGGATACAGAGCCCGCCACACTGTTTCACCCGGCATTGCCGGGCAGGAAATTCAACACCAGGCCGGCGAAGTTCAAGCCCAGCGCGATTGAAGCGCCGCGATTTAGTTCAGTCGAAGAACTTGCCTTTGCGCCTTTGACGCAACTCGCCGAGCTGGTGCGCACGCACAAGGTTTCGCCAGTCGAGTTAACCAAAATGTATTTGGGACGCTTGAAGAAGTATGGTCCAAAACTTAACTGCGTGGTGACGCTCACCGAAGAGTTGGCGCTATCGCAGGCTGAGGAGGCCGAGCGCGAGATTAAAAGAGGGAAGTATCGCGGACCGCTGCATGGAATTCCCTGGGGCGCAAAAGATTTGTTTGCCACGAAAGGCATTCGCACCACCTGGGGTGCGGAGCCGTTTCGCGATCAGGTGATCGATTACGACTCGACTGTCGTCGAGCGCTTGCGAGAAGCGGGAGCGATTCTGGTGGCGAAACTTTCGATGGGCGCCCTCGCGCAGGGCGGACGCTGGTTCGCAGGTGTCACGCGAAATCCCTGGCAGGTTGACGAGGACAAGATCGGCTCGAGCGGATCGTCGGCTGGTCCCGCTTCAGCAACGGCGGCCGGGCTGGTTGGCTTTTCAATCGGCACCGAGACACTCGGCTCGATCATTTCGCCGTCTTCTCGTTGCGGCGTCGTTGGACTGCGGCCCACTTACGGGCGCGTCAGCCGCTACGGCGCGATGGGACTGAGTTGGACCATGGACAAGATTGGACCGATTTGCCGCGGCGTCGAAGATTGTGCAGCGGCGCTGAACGGTATATACGGACCTGACGGTAGAGACCTGACAGTTGGCGATGTGCCGTTTAGCTGGGAGCCGCGCAAGCCGATCAGCGCGATGCGGATTGGTTATCTAAAAGGCGAATTCGATCAACAGCAGGATGCCGAACGAAAGACGATCTACCAGCAAGCGTTGGATGCGTTGAAGGCCGCAGGCGCTAACCTGCAACCGATCGAGCTGCCGAAATTTTCTGTTGCTGCGTTGCGGATAATATTGGTTGCCGAAGCGGCGACCGCCTTCGACGACATCACGCGGGATGGGCGAGTCAACCAACTGTCCGGCCAGGAGCCGGGAGACTGGCCCAACACATTTCGTAGTTCGCGCTTCATTCCGGCGGTTGAATACATCCGGGCGCAACGCGCGCGCCGGCTGTTGATGCAGGAGATGGAAGCGTTGATGACGAAGTGGGATGTGTTTGTTTCGCCCGCGCCGGGAAGCCTCAGCCTGTTGATTACAAATCTCACCGGACATCCGGCGGTTTGCGTTCCCTGCGGATTCCCAAAAGGACTGCCGCAATCGATCATGTTTACCGGCGGACTCTACGACGAAGGCGCGCCACTGCGGGTGGCGATGGCGTTTGAACAAGCGAGCGAGTGGCACACGAGGCACCCAAAGCTGGATTGGGCGTGAAGGGCTGAGACCGAAACGCTCGACGATTGCGACAAACCGGATTGCGTTTATAATATGTGCGAGCTTATGGAGAAACAGATGCAGACAACTTATCAGATGAATGCCGATGATCTTAATGAAGATTTTCTTGAAGGCTTAAAGACAACATTCAAGCACAAGGAAATTGAAATAGTAGTCTATGAACGCGACGAGACCGCTTACCTCCTCGGTTCCCCCGCCAATCGCAGGCGCTTGCTGGAAGCCGTTGCCGATGTTGAGCACGATCGGAATATTGTTGTCCCCGATCAAGAACAGTTTCAATGAGAGTCGTTGCCTTCCATCATCCTGCTTTCGAGCAATATACCGAATGGGCGGCAACAGATAAGAAAGTGTTCGAACGCTTACATCGCCTAATCGTCGAAACCTCCAAAACACCATTCTCGGGCATCGGCAAACCTGAACCACTCAAAGGCACACTCAAAGGGTATTGGTCCCGGCGCATTACATTGGTCCCGGCGCATTACAGACGAGCATCGATTAGTTTACAAGGCAACTGATGATCAGCTGATTATCGTTGCCTGCAAATATCTTTACGAGTGAGTTTGCCAGGGCAGTAGCGGCAGATCGATGCCTAGGCGTTTCATTTCCTGGCTGATGAATCGGGCGTGATGGCCATGGCGTAATCTTTCATGGTCTTTCCAGCTCTACCTTCCGCGAAACTTTCATTAACTTCACCGAAAGTGGCTCACTCATGCATAACGTAATCAGTGACAAGATTGTTGGCGCCAAAATAGACAGTGACAGATTGCCCTTTTCTATAGTAGGACCAGATCGTTTCGGTTCCTGACCCAGAGCGGGTGGTCCTACTCGCGCTGGCCGGTGATCCCCAAGCCCTTTGAACTTGCGCCATTGTCATCCCAACCATAATTTCATGCCGGGTAGCCGCATTCTCTAGCCGTGCTTCCGCGTTAACTTGGTTGGCGCGTTCCTCTACCTGACGTTCAAAGGCAAACTTGCCCTTACCTGTGGACAGGACTCCGGGTTCTCCCAATCTATTCTTTGGGTCGATGGCGGGTGACGCGCCGACGTGTGAAATCGATAACGCATTTGTTAGTGGATTGAAGTCCGGCGTATTGCAGGCAGCGGACCCTCGAATACCAGCCACTGTGTAATCGTCAGGCACAGGCGAATCAGCGCACACAGTCTCCGATTTTGCTGGTCGCTTGACTATCAACTCCATTCCTTCTGAACAAGCGTCGTTTTGTCGGTAACCGACAATCACCATGCCTTTTGGAACAGAACCCATTTTGCAAACGATCGTCTGTGCTTTACTGGCCTACGCGCCGTCTTCTTTTGCGCGGTCGCCGATGAATCGTACAAGCAAACCAGTAATAGGAGTATTGAAGTCTTTGTAAATGTTTTCATTAGTTCCTCTTAGGGTGAGTTGGGTGTGGACGTTTGAGGCTTGCCGGGCGGGCTGTGATTGACCCGAATCAAAGCTAACAAATCAGGCTATCAGTAATCAAGAATTATCTTGAGAGTGCGAGGAATCTTGTATAGCGACCTCAATCAAATCCCATATAGGCACGCCGAGTCCGCTTGGCAGATCATCAACTTCTTTACGGTGAGCTTTCGAAGGCGAGTCACGCCGCCCTTTGACGAATTGGTTTGAGGCGATCGTATAGATCTGGATTAGCCTGAAGCGTTTCCCAAACATCTACAGCTTCTTGCAGCGGGAGCCAGAACTCCGGAGTTGTTACGAACACGCGAGCCAGGCGATGCGCCAGATCAGGATTCACAGAACGACGTTCGTGAATTAGATCGCTAACAGTCCTACGCGAGACTCCAAGTCGAGCGGCCAGCTCAGTTTGCGATAGCTGCGATGCCGGAAGAGTTTCTTCACGTATTAGTTCGCCAGGATGTGTTGGTTCGCCGCTTCTTTTTGCTTCTCATGTCTGCTCCTACTGATAATTCCGACTTCTATCCGAACTTGTAGAAACTTGAAGTCAACCGCCAAGCAGTCGCGGCAAGTCGAGTACAAGCGCGACGGTCCCGTCTCTTAATTCCGTCGCACCGGCGATGCCGTACCAGCGTCCCGCGTGGCGTCCCAGATTCCGCACCAGCACTTCCTGCGGTCCCTCCACTCGATCGACCACGATGCCTATGCGTTTCATTTCCTCGCCAGCGCCTGCGCGTTCGTCCGTGAACTGGCAAGTGATCAGGTGCAGGTGAGTAGCGTCTTCGTCCGGAGCTTCAGGTTGGCCCAGCAAGTCGCGCATCGAAACCTGGCGCAATTGGTCGGCGGCAGACGTACCGTCGATAACATCAAGCGCTTCGATACCCAGCGTTTGATTGGCGGGAATACAATAACGATGACCCGCTGAGACGATTACATTCGCGGCCACGACGCCAAACGTTACCGGCAAGCGAATTTCAAACATCGACCCGCGTCCCGGCGAACTCGAAACGCGTAGCTCGCCGCCTACTTGTTCAACCGCCGTCTCCACTATATCGAGACCGACGCCGCGTCCGGAGACACCTGAGCCTGAACTTGCCGTAGTGAAACCGGGGCGAAAGATCAGGCGCAAACTTTGCTCGATATCCAGCTCGCTTTCATTCGTTATTCCAAGCCGCAGCGCAGCCTGGGATATCGCGGTTGGATCGACGCCGCGTCCGTCGTCTGTCACTCGTAGACGTGATTGACTGCCCTCGCTAATGGTCGAGATCCGGATCGTGCCGCGTCGCTTCTTGCCCGCGGCTTCACGCTCCGAGGGAGTTTCAATGCCGTGATCGACAGCGTTACGCAGCAGATGGATCAGCGGGTCAGCGAGAGCTTCAACTACCAATCTGTCCAGACGAATTTCAGCACCGCTGATCTCGAAGTCGATCTCCTTTCCGGCCACGCGCGCTGCCGCCCGGCCCGCCCGAATGGCACGATCGAGGGTCGGTTTCAACGATGTCAGCCGGAGACCAATCAACTCATCTTCGAGCCCGATGAAAGAACTTCTGATCTCCTCATTCCGCCGCACCAGCTCTTCGTGACTGTTTGCGTTTGACGATGAGATTGCCAGTTCGATCGCGGAAGTTGTAGAGCGAAGGAGCGCGTGCGTCGAGGAGATGAGGCGGTCTAACTTATCGAGATCGGTGCGCACGAAATTCGCTCGGGCGGTTGTCGTTACTGGAGTCGACCGAAAGACACTGGCAACGGAATTGAGCACTTCAGTCGAGCCCGCCGGAATTTCGGTGAACTTCACTGAAGATAATCCTAGCAGGGCTGCCGTAATCTGATCCTGGTTTATCTCCCCGGCGTAAAGAATTCGGAAGTTGATTTTGTCGCGGTCCGCGTCATCGAGCGCTGGCGAAGTTGATATTACTTCGCCGTCGCGAGCGAGCAATTCTTTGAGTTGCGAAAATTCAGCGTCGAAAGTTTTGACCGCGAAGCTGGCGGTAACGAGGAGGAGCGGCGTCCCTTCCGCCGCAATTTCGACGAGGCGTTGCTGCTCGACTTCGGTTAACGATTGCCGAATTTCAGGAGCGATAACGGCGAGAACTGCTTCGCGATCTATAGAGGACTCGGGAGCCGTCTGGTTTTGTGTGGCGGCCTGCAGCCTGGCGAAAAGCGCGCGGCGAGAAGGTTCGACGATTCCCGCGGCGGCTAGGGTGAGGCTCTCCATTAGCGCTTCGGCGGCAGACTCACAAGTGTCCAGGACAGTGTCGTCAATCGAAACTCTTCGGGCGCGCATCGCCTCGAGCAGGTTTTCAAACTCGTGCGAGATTTGACTAACGACTTCGAGTCCGCTCGACGCTGAAGAACCCTTGATGCTGTGGACGCTGCGGAAGAGTCGATCAATCAACTCGCGTTGAACGCGACCGGCGGCTTTGGTGACACGCAACTCGTCGATGTTCTCGAAGATCTGTTCGACGAGCTCTTCAATCTGGATTAGGAATTCGCTTCGGGTATGGTCCACGGAAAAGATAGTAAATGGTAAATCGTGAATAGTGAATAGCGAAGGCAGTTCCAAGTTTCAGGTTTCAAGTTTCAAGTTACGGGATCGCGGATCTTATTTACTGGGATCGCGGGCGTCTCGCCCGCTGTCGTTGAATGCCACTTGCCGACGTCCTCAGATTCACTTTGTCTTGAGTGAACTTAATGCTTGAGGCGGGCGAGACGCCCGCGGTCCCAGTACTAACTTGAAACCTGAAACCTCGAACTTGAAACTTGAAACCTGAAACAACGGTTTATCAGGCGGACGCCTGTTCATTGTCCGGCGATGGCTCGTCGTCTTCCGACGCCGGTTCCAGCTCTTCAGGTTCGACGTTGGTTTGCGGCTGTTGCTCGTCGAGGTCGCGTTTGATGGCGTCGAGAATGCCGTTGATGAACTGGGTGGCTTCGTAAGTGGAAAAGCGTCGGGCGATTTCCAGCGCTTCGTTGATGGCGACAGTGCGAGGGGTGGGTTCGTAAAGAAATTCGTAAACGGCGAGGCGAAGGATGTTGCGATCGACTATCGCCATGCGCGAGATGCGCCAGTGTTCCGCGCGCGAGCGGATGCGTTCGTCAAGCACGTCGACGTGCGAGAGCGTTCCGGCCGCCAGGCGCGTCGCGAATTCACGCGCCGCTTCCTCGACGTCGGTGTCGCCTAGCTCAGCCCAGTAGGTTTTCAAAACCTCTTCCGGGACAGCATCGGCGAAATCAGCCGCAAAGAGCATTTGCAAGGCGCACTCACGCGCCTTACGTCTCGAACCCATAATGCTTCAGGGATGAAGGCGGAAGGATGAAGGAGGAACGCTTTCGCGTCTTCTTTCATCCTTCATCCCTCATCCTTCATCCTTCTCAAAGACTTCCTTGTACAAATTTGCCAACTCTACTGCCGTGGTGGCAGCTTCAAAACCCTTGTTACCCAACTTGACCCCCGCGCGATCGATTGCCTGGTCCACCGTGTCTGCCGTCACTACTCCGAAGACCACAGGTATCCCCGTCTGTAAACCTGCTTCGCCAATGCCTCGGGTGACTTCGCCGGCGATGTATTCGAAATGCGGAGTTTGCCCGCGGATGATCGTGCCGAGACAAATGATTGCATCAAACTTTTCCGATTCCGCAAGTCTCAGAGCCAGGAGGGGAATTTCAAACGCGCCGGGAACTTTGAACACCTCAACTTGCTTTTCGTCGGCGCCTAAACGCTCTAGCGCATCGAGGGCGCCCTCGACCAGGCGGGAGCTGATGAAGTCGTTCCAACGACTGGCGACAATCGCAAAACGAAATCCCTGACCATTAAGACGACCTTCGTGAACTACTGTCTGCAAGAGCGGTTCGGCTCCCTTTCATGCCGCGCAAGGCGGGTACAAGAGACGTTTTGCAGTATAGGTGATGCGTTTAGGAGCGGCAAGTTTGATGGTTTGCGGGTAGTGCATTTTGAAAGTCTCTGTAGCACAGAGGAGACGTGGAAACTGCGACACACCGTTTGCATCCATTCTGGTGGTACTGATCTCATCTAATCGCAAGTGGTCGGATATCAGTATCGCTACGCTAACGCCCTTTGAAAATCGGTTCTCGCTTTTCGAGAAACGCGCGTGTGCCTTCGCGTACGTCTTCGGTTGTAAATAGGCTCGCAAACAATTCAGCTTCCAGTCGCAGTCCCTCGGCGAGTGTTAACTCGTCACCGCGAATGACCGCGTTGAGACAAGCGCGAATAGCCAGGGGCGCGAGCCTGGCAATTTCGAGCGCCAGAGATTCCGCATCGCTCAGCAAATCGCCGGGCTGGGTAACGCGATTAACAAGTCCGAACGCGAGCGCTTCTTCGGCGCTCAAGGTTCTTCCGGTCAACATCAGCTCCAGCGCGCGTGCCTGGCCCAGCTCGCGCGGCAACCTTCTCGTTCCACCGTATGCGGGAATAACGCCCAGCTTAGTTTCGGGCAAACTGAAACGCGCCGTTGTCGCCGCGATACGGAGATGACAGGCGAGCGCCAACTCGCATCCGCCGCCGGCTGCTACACCATTGACAGCAGCAATCACCGGCACGCCGCAGGCTTCGATTTGATTACATAGACGCTGGCCGCGTTCGGAGAGTTCGAGAGCGTGCTCATGATCTGTTACGGTCGCTAGCTCCTCGATGTCTGTGCCTGAACAAAACGCCTTCTCGCCGGCGCCGCACAGGATGACGGCGCGCACATCAGGTTGCTGTTCGATTTGTTTGAAGGTGTCAGTGAGCGTGAGGATCATCTCGCGCGTGAGGGCGTTGAGCCTGTCCGGGCGATTTAAGCGGATAATTACGAACGACTGCCGCCGTTCTTCAGTGACGAATGCTGAAGCCATTGTTTACAAAGCTGGAGTTGCCACCTGGAATTGGCCTGCTCTTACTGGGACCGCGGGCGTCCCGCCCGCTTCGTTGAATGCCACATCGCCTGGGTAGAAGTTTAACCGTGACGTGAGTGAACTTGTCGCTTGAGGCGGGCGAGACGCCCGCGGTCCCAGTAAGAACTTGAAACTTGAAACCTGAAACTTGAAACTGGTTTAGACCAGCTTCATCGGTGTCGGGTTCTTCGGATCGGTTGTGTAGTCGTAAAATCCACGCCCTGACTTGCGACCATACAAACCTGCGAGCACCATGCGCTTTAATAATGGCGGCGGCGCAAATCGCTTCTCGCGAAACTCATTGAACATGATCTCAGCGATGTAGTAAGTAGTATCAAGCCCAACGAAGTCGCCCAAAGTGAACGGACCCATCGGATAACCGAGACCAAGTTTCATCGAGGCATCGATGTCTACAATCGATCCGACGCCTTCCTCGAGCGCGCGAATAGCGTCGAGCATGTAGGGTACCAACAGCCGATTGACGATAAAGCCGGTGGTATCGTTTGCCCTGACAGTTACCTTGCCAAGCCGTTTGCCGAAATCGATCGCCTGCTCGTAGATAGCTTCATCGGTGAGGATCGTACGCACCACCTCCACCAGCTTCATGATCGGCACGGGATTAAAAAAGTGGAGACCGACAAAACGTTTCTGGCGTTCGGGCGAGGTAGCCGACATCATCTCCGTGATTGAAATCGAAGACGTGTTTGAAGCGAAGATCGTTTCCGGCTTGCAAATCCGATCGAGCTCCGCGTAGGTCTTTTGCTTCTCTCCGATGTTTTCAATGATGGCTTCGATCACGATGTCGCAGTCAGCCAGATCGGCAAACGAGGTGGTGCCTGACAGACGATCGCGCGCGGCTTTTTGTTGCTCTGCGGTGATCGTGCCCTTCTCGGCAAACTTCGAAAGCGACTTTTCAATTCCGAGAAATCCCTTCTGCAGAAATTCGTCGGAAACTTCGCGCACGACAGTTTCAAATCCCGCGCTCGCGCTCGTTTGTGCGATCCCCGAACCCATCAACCCGCAGCCTAATACTCCAACTTTCTTAATTTCCATCGCTTCTCTCCTGTACTAAAGATGACAAAATGTAATCTCCCTCTTCCTCGGGAGGGCAATAACTACTGACTTTTTTTCTTCGTGGTTTTTGGTGGTTATTCATTTAAAGCCAAACCACGAAAAGGCACGAACAGAAAATCATAAAGACACACGAAAGCCCTATTTCGTCTCAATCTTGTCCAGCCCGTTGTAGTTTCTGGCGGCCGTCTTCAACCATTGATTGTACTCACTACGCCACGCGACAAAATCCTGCGTCAGGGTTTTCGCTGTAGATTTCTCAGCTTGAGGCGAAGGCGCGGGTTCTTCTTTGGCTCGCAGCAACAATGCCTTCAGTCGTAGTCGCAGCTCCTGAGCCTTGGCATCAAGTTGCGGCGCCGCGTCGAGATTCTTGACTGCCTTATCGATGTTGCTTGTGTTACGGTCCTGCACGGCGACCACGAAAGCCTCTTGCGCGTCGTTAATAGCCTTCGCGTAATAGAGGTAGTCTGGATTTTCCGGCGCGGTTTGCGGCGCCGCGGCAGCGATGCTTGCGGGCGTGTAATCGCGCGCATGCTGCACCGTTTTGAGAAACGATACCGCAACCAGCACAAGCGCCAACCACTGCAACACTCGCCAGGTAATTGCGACTCCCGAGCGCTCGCCCGGCCGGCGATAATCCACCACCAGGGCCAGCAATGCTCCCGATACCAGCCCGCCGAGATGCGCGGCGTTATCGATGTAGCCGCGCAGCACGTAGCCAATAAACAGATTGAGTAAAATCATCGGCAGCAAGCCGGTGCCGAAAGCGCGCTTGAAACCTTCCGGCAGCTCGTGTCGAAACTTGATGCCAAAAACAAAGAGCACTCCGACCAGACCAAACAACGCACCTGACGCTCCGGCTGAGGGAACGTCGGCAGCTTTGAAAATGAACGCGCCCAGTGGTCCGGTGGCCAGAGCTGGTCTGACACTCAGATAGCTGGCCACGACGCCGCACATGCCGGTCAAGATCCAAAAGAGAACAAACTTCGCCGACCCGTAAATTTTCTCCACATACGGACCAACCATCCACAAGCTGTACATGTTGACGATCAGATGCAGCAGATTTACGTGCAGAAACATCGGGGTGACGAAGCGCCACCATTGATGTCCGGCCTGAATCAGGAGATTGACCTTGGCGCCAAAGGCAATCAGGATCGCAAACGGCAACGGCTCAGACATGCTCAACGCCTGGCCGCTCGTCTGCCACATCAGTATGAAGATGAAGATGTTGGCAAACAGCAGAACGATGGTGAACTTGTAAGGACGGTCCAGGACCGCGCGCGCGAAGCCTGGTGTTTCGCCGTCAGTGGTTGAGCGAGATCGCTTCGGCTTTGCATCGGCGGAAGTTGAGACCGACGCCCCGCAAACGGCGCACTGCGCTTCGCCGCCGCCGACGATTGAGCCGCAGCCGCGACACATGGTTGGGCGCGCTGCGGGCGCCTCGTTAGACGATGAGTTTTTACGTAACACTTAACACTAACAAGCGTGATGCTTGGAGAAGCATCACGCTCGATTGTTCTTCACGGCTTGGGAACGAACAGATTCTACACCCAAATCCTGAGAGACGATAACAAGAAGCGCCTGCGTTGGATATTTAACAGCGCGGCCAGGGAGTCTCGCAGCTAGACTTCGTTGACGCCCAACAGATCGTGGTTCAGGGCCAAATCGAATTCAATAGCGCCGCCAATCGATATCCGCCCCACGCGACTCTTTGGTTCGCAACCGCCAGCGCTCGTCTGTTATAGCTGGCATTTGGCGTCCCACCGATTGTGATTCCCCGGTAGGCGACGCTCTTCGCGAGCGCAAAGCTTTCGTCGGCCCAGAGTTTGAAGTTCGTAGGTTGATCGAGTCGTATGCTGGGATTTGTCGGCGGATTGCCCCTTCGCGCTCTTTGCACGGCGGCCGGAATTTCGCTGAGCGGTGGCGGCGCGAAGTTTGGGCCAGTCTTTGGAAAACTGTTGATGCCGTTATCCCAGTAACTGTGCAGGTTCGTTTGTTTGCCGCTGACCGTGAGTCTCACCAGGTTGCCACCGCGATCGCCCTCGGCAGTAGGATTTGCACTGCTGATTCGTGTCGCGCAATGCAGCGGCTGATGAATGTCACCGACAAAATGGATGATCAGCCGTAACGCCTGGGCCTGGGCGTTAGGGTCGGTGCTGGTCTTGAGTATGTTTACGTTGTCCTCAAGTGCTTTCAGAATGTTGTCCGGATCGAGAGCTTCCGCCGGCACCGGCGTGCCGTCAGTTGAAAAAGGGAAATCTACGAAGTGAAAGGGTTTGAGATGGTCAAACTCGGCAAACGGTCTTAGATCATCAGCCCAGTGCGCGGCGTTGATGAAGTCCCTGGACTCAGCCGTGACGGCGGCAGGGTTAATAGGAATCGCAAGCAACGCATTTGCTTTCGCCGCGGCTCTGGGGTTCAGCCTTCTGAACGCGATGGAAGCGACCATCATGTGACCGCCAGCTCCCCACCCGAGTGTGAGCGAGGGCGTGCAAAGCGTGAACAACAGCAGACCAATTGCGACTCTGCTTCTGAATAGGCGACGAGGGTTCTGGTTTCGCATTGGATTCTCCTTTGGGTGAAAAGTGGAATGCGTGCAAGCGACTTCAGGAATTGCAAGAACGACTGTTTATGAAGGCGCAGCGTCAGGTGTTGAGATCCACCGTACGTTGCAAGAATGACAAGGCAGGTCTATATCACAGTTACTAACGAATCTCCACGAAACTATTGCCGGCTTTTACAAAAATGCCGGAAGGGCAACAGACACTGTTGCGTTTCTTCCGGCATTCAAGGCGAGTCGCACCATCCGACTGAGACACGCTTGATAAGTTATTTGCCCATCGTTTCCAGCAGGCTGACCAGATCGTCGGCGTGTTCTTCTTCCATCGCCAGAATGCCTTCCAGCATGCGCCGCGTCGTCGGATCGTCTGTATTGACGTAGGTGATCATCTCGCGGTAGCTGTCGATGGCGATGCGTTCCGCCACGAGGTCTTCCTTGATCATGTCGATCAGGTTTTTACCTTCGACGTATTCAGCATGACTTCTGGTCGCCAAGCCTTCCGGACTGAAGTCTGGCTCGCCGCCTAATTGCACAATGCGTTGCGCGATCAAATCAGCATGGCCCTGTTCCTCATTGGCATGTTGCAGAAACTCGGCCGCGACGCTTTCTGCGTTTATGCCGGTGGCCATGAAGTAGTGCCGTTTGTAACGCAACACGCAAATGATCTCGGTGGCCAGCGCCTCGTTCAGCAGTTTCACTACGGTGTCGCGATCGGCGCTGTAGCCTTCGGTGATGGCGCCTTGCTCGATGTGTTTGCGAGCGCGTTCGCGCAGGGTTTTGATGTCAGTTAGAAATGGTTTAGCGGTCACAGCTTGTGCTCCTGTTTGATCAGCCACGGCGTTCACTCCTTATTTTTTTGCTTGCAGGGGAAAAACGATGGTACTCGCCACGCGCGAGAGGGGCAAGTCAGCGGTTTAAGGTAGGGCACGGCATGCCGTGCCCCTACATTTAGTCGGCAGTGACTTTGCCGCTAAGACTCACTTCCTTTGAAGCGCCTGGATTATTCACAACCTCCACGGGCGCGCGCCAAACGAGCGTCTTTATCCGGCAAGTTCCGGTGTTGTCTTCGCGGCAATAGAAGAGTGTCAGTTGCACGCGCAGCTCGGCGGCGCCTGGTTCATGGCTCTTCAAAGCCACGCGCAAAGGCAATTGCAAATTCCTGAGCGACTGGCTGACGCTCTTGTCCGTGGCCGTCGCGCCGGGTTCGGTGGCTGACATCAAGCCGATTTGGCGTGTGCCGCTTTCCACCGAAACTCGATAACGCTGCGGCGCCGCAGGATTCAAATGATAACCGGCCGGCAACTCGACCTGGGCCACGAGCACAACGTCGCTCTCGGCACGTACCGACTGTGGTGCAACCTTGATCTCTTCGGCGTTCGGTCCCGCTTCATTGGCCGGTTGCGTCGCCGGATCGCTGGACGCCGGCGGCTGAAGTCCTTTGATGTTCAGTGTCGTCGCAGTTTTTGTTTTTAGATCCACGACCCGAACAGCATGGTTGTTAGTATCGGCAACGTAGAGCTTGCCATTCGCGACGCTCAAGCCACCCGGTTCATAGAACGAAGGCGCCGCGCCGTCAGCCTGACCCGGTTTGCCGCTGCCAAGAAAACTCTTGACGCGTCGCGTTTTCGGATCGAGCTGCTTGATCTTGTGATTGTAGGTGTCCGCGATCAGTATCTGTCCGTCTGAAGCGACGACTCCGAGTGGGTGTTGTAGACGCACGTCGTCACCGCTGCCATCGACATCGCCAAAGTCAAACAGGTCTCCACCAACAAGGGTTTCTACACTGCCGTCCGTGAGGCTAATTCCACGGATAATGTTTGACTCGCTGTCCGCGATGTAAAGTTTCTGGCCATCGGTAGTGATGCCGGAGGGTTGCGCAAATCCCGCGTCGAGCAATGGCCCGTCCGTGCGCGCCTCACGACCCGAGCCCGCAAACGTCGACACTTCCTGCTTATCTAAATCCAGTTTCCAAATCTGATGCGTGCCCGCCATGGTGATGTAAAGCTGCCGTTGGACGAGCTGCAAGTCCCAGGGTGAACTGAGTGGGATGGTGCGGGCCGGTCCCTGCCGGAAATAATCGCGGGCTTGTTCCCCAGTCCCCGCGACGGTTTGCACGAGCTTGGTTTTAAGATCGACGTGGCGGATGAGATGGTTTTCAGTGTCAGCCACGTAAAGACTATCGCCGTCGAGCGCCATGCCCTGCGGCCGGTAAAAGGTGGCTTTATCAAAACTACCGTCGAGCGCGCCGCGAGCGCCGGCGCCGATCGTTTCCAGCAGTGTGCCGTCAAGTTTCGTTACCACCAGCCGGTTGTGATTTGAGTCAGCGATGAATAGGCGATCGCCTTTCGCGTCAGCGAGGACCTTTCCGGGGAACGCGAGCGGCAGATCGCCCACCTTCGCCCGCTCGAGCGTCAGCTTCAGTGGCTCTTCATTCAATTCACCGCGCTTGCGAAATTCGTTGACAGCCTTGGCGATGACCTGATCGATTAGTTCGTAGTTGCCCTCGCCCGAAACTGCGCCAATCACGTAGCCGGCCGGATCGATCAGCACCTGGGTGGGCCAGGCGCGAACGCCGTAGCTTTGCCAAACCTTGTAGTCCGCGTCGTTGTAGACCGGATGCTCCAGTTCATAACGCAGGATGATGCGGCGGATGTTTTCAGTGTCCTTCTCATTCTCAAACTTCGCTGAGTGCACGCCGATAACCACGAGCTGATTGGCATACTTGTGCTCCAGCCGTTTCAGATCCGGAATGATATGAATGCAGTTGATGCAGCCGTAAGTCCAAAAATCGAGCAGCACAACCTTGCCCTTGAGC
>Ga0070670_100000825_pt1 | contig 24198 bp, 20 predicted proteins | sample KBSS63metaG_FD_64665 | JGI IMG/M metagenome (GOLD analysis project Ga0070670, IMG submission 64665) | Switchgrass rhizosphere microbial communities from Kellogg Biological Station, Michigan, USA - KBS S6-3 metaG | ecosystem: Host-associated > Plants > Roots > Rhizosphere > Soil ... | reverse complement strand
CGAGCACCACGCAAATGGCGGTGCAAAGTGCTGCTACACGGATCGTCCGCACCAGCACCGCGCGGTAGAACGGGTCGGTGAAGAACCGCGTGTAGTTCTCCAGCGTCACGGCATCGACCATCACCTTGGCCGGGGTGAACTGGTTGAGGCTGTAGCGGAACAGGATGACGATCGGCAGGACGATGCCGATCGTCACCACGATGGAGGCCGGCGCGAGCATCGCGGCGGCCGTCCACGGCGCTCCGCGCTCAGGCGTCGCCTCGCGCGAAACGGGCCTCGCCATCGCGGCCGCGTCGGCCATGCTCGTCCGACCTCCGGAAATTACCTGGCCGCTACCAGGCCGTCATCCCTTGAACGACTTGTCCCACCAGTCCTTGAAGGCGGAGTCGTTCTTCGCGAGATAGCCGTAGTCGAGGTCGACCAGGCGCTTTCGCTCCTCCGCGCTGAAGCCGATCCGCTTTTCCGTGTCGGCGGGGATCTTCGCGTTGGTGACGCTGCCGTTGTACCCCATGTCCTCCGCGAAGGCCTCCTGTGCAGAGGGCTCGAGCATTTCGTTGAGCCAGAAATGCGCCGCATCCTTGTTTTGCGCATTCTTGGGGATGACGAAGCCGGATATGTACAGCGGGATGCCTTCCTTCGGCGCGACCGTGTCGACCTTGGCGCCCGCTTTCTGCCATTGCACCGCGCGCGCTTTCCACATGATGCAGATGCCGACTTCCTCGTTCTGCAGCGCCTGCGCCATCGCTTCGTTGGTCGGCAGGACCTTGGCACCCGCTTTTCTGCAGGCCAGGAGGCGCTCCTTGCCCGGCTCGTAGTTCGTCATCGATCCGCCGGAAGCGAGCGCGGCCGCCATCATCGTGAACTGGTACTGGATGTCGATGATGCCGAGCTTGTTGCCGTGCTTCGGGTCGAGCGCGTCGGCGAAGCTCGTCGGCGGCGTCGTGATGATCTTGGGGTTGTAAAGGATCACCTTGCCCGAGTAGATGTGCCCGACGCCGTACGGGTACTTCATCTGGGGCAGGAGGAATTTCGAGTTCGGGATCTTCGCGTAGTCGATCGGCAGGCAAAGGCCCGCGTCGTTCATCTCGTACATCTGCGCCGCCGAGAGCCCCTGCAGGTCGCTCGTGCCGCGCGGCAGCCGCGCTTCGGCGCGCATCTTCGCCCGCCGCTCCGAATCGCCCCCGATGTCGTGCACGACCTCGTACTTCTTCGGCACGAGGAGCGGCGTATCGATGTTCTTCGCGAGCAGCTTCGAGTAGTCGCCGCCCCACGTGCCCACCACGATGCGACCGGCCGACTGCGCCCATACGGGGTTCAGGACGCCGAGCGTCGACGCGCCGGCGAGCGCTCCGCCGGCTTTCAGCAAGCGGCGCCGCATGATGAAAGAGTCGTAGTTTTCCATGCCGAAGTCTCCGGTTGTCACGATGGCGTTCGTCGATCAGCCTCTAGCCCTCGCCATCGTCGGCAAGCACGAGGCTGGCCTCGCTGGGCCAGTGCAGATGCATTCGGTCGCCGATCGCGTGCGCGGCGTCGGCGAGCTTGTTCGGCGCCTGGACCATGATCCGGTCCTGCGGCGTAAGGCGGACATGGTATTCCAGCACGCCGCCCAGGTACGAGGCGAACTCGATCGTCGCCGGAAAGCAGTTGGCGTCGCGGACCGGGGTGTCGGACAAGGTGAGGCGCTCCGGTCGCAACGCGAGCACGCGGCCGGCGGCGGGGGCGTCGTCGCGGCAACGGATCGCAAGCCCGCTGTCGCTTACGAAGACGCCGGGCGCATCGATCCGCCCACGGAGGAAGTTCGTGCGGCCGACGAAGCCGGCGACGAACGTGTTCGCGGGGCGCTCGTACAGCTCACGCTGCGTGCCCACCTGCTGCACGCGGCCGTTCGACATCACGACGAGGCGGTCCGCCATCGTGAGCGCTTCCTCCTGGTCGTGCGTGACCATCACCGTGGTGAGCCCCAGCTTCTTCTGCAGCTCGCGGATCTCCACACGCACCTCGTGGCGCAGCTTTGCATCGAGATTGGAGAGCGGCTCGTCGAGCAGCAGGATGTCGGGCTCGATCACGAGCGCCCGCGCGAGCGCGACGCGCTGCTGCTGGCCACCCGACAACTCCCGCGGCAGGCGCGCCTCGAGACCTTCGAGGCGAACGAGGCGCAGCGCTTCCGCGACTTTCGCGTCGACCTTAGCAACCGGCACGTCGCGCATCTTCAATCCGAACGCCACGTTCTGCGCGACCGTGAGATGAGGGAACAACGCATAGCTCTGGAACACGAGGCCCGTGTTGCGCTTCCACGGAGGTCGGCGCGTGATGTCGGCGCCGCCGAGGCGGATTTCGCCGGCCGTCGGGGCGACGAAGCCGGCGATCATCCGCAGCGTCGTCGTCTTCCCGCACCCCGAGGGGCCCAGCAACACGACGAGCTCGCCTTCGGCGATGTCGAGATCGACGCCGCAGACCGCGCGGAAATCGCCGTAGGTCTTGGTGAGACCCGAGAGCTGGAGGCGTGCCATCGCGAGTCGAGGTCCCGTCAGAGCACGCGGGTGAGCTTGACGTAGCGGTCGGCCACGAGCATTCCCGCGCCGATCAGCACGATCTGCAAGAGCGACACGGCGGCGATGGTCGGGTCGATCCGCCACTGCAGGTACTGCAGGATCGCAATCGGCAGCGTGGTCTCCCCCGGGGCGACCAGGAACAGCGTCATCTCGAGGTTGCCGAAGGAGATGATGAAGCTGAACAGCGCCGCCGCCACGACGCCCGGCTTGATGACGGGAAGCGTGACCCTGACGAATGCCTGCAACGGCGTCGCGCCGAGACTGAGCGCAGCTTCCTCGATCGAGCGATCGAAACCGGCGAGGCTCGCCGTGAGCAGGCGCACGGTCCACGGGATCGTGATCATGATGTGCGCGAGGATGAGCCCGGCCCGCGAGCCCAGGAGCGGCAGCTCCGTCGCGAGCTCGATCTCGATCTGGAACACGTAGATCGCCGTGCCGGCGACGACACCCGGCACGACGAGCGGCATGACCAGAAGCGTGTTGATCGCTTCCCGGCCCCAAAACTGGCGGCGCGCGAGCACGAGGCTTGCCGGCACGCCGAGCACCAGGCCGCCGACCATCGCCGCCACACCGACCTCGAGGCTCGTCAGAAAGCCACTGACGAAATTGTTCTGGTCGAAGATGTGCGCGAACCACCGCAGCGTGTAGCCGCGCGGCGGGAACGTCACGATCTCGTTCGCGAAGAAGGAGAGCCAGCAGACGAAGAAAATCGGCGTGAGGATGATCGCGTAGCCGAACGCCGCCGCAGCGACCAGTGCGGCGCGCCCGGTGACGCGTGTATCGAAGAGCGGGCTGCGCCGGGCGTCGAGCCTTGCGGCCGTCTCGACAGCCTCGTTCGGCATCAGCCGGCCCAGCCGTTCACGCCGCCCCGCCGTTCATGCAGCCAGCCGGTTCTTGTGGAAGCGGCCCGCCTTCATGATCACCGACAGGTTCTCGCCCTGGCCCGTGAGGAGCTCGAGCTTCTTGATCGGGTCGCCGTCGACCACGAGCAGGTCGGCGTACGCCCCGGGCGCGACGACGCCGAGCTTTCCCTGCATGCGCACGATCTCGGCGCCGACGAGCGTCGCCTGCCGGATGATCTCGATCGGCGACAGCACTTCGCGGCGCAGCATGAACTCGCGGCTCTGGTCGACCTGCAGCGCACCGAGCAGATCGGTGCCGTAGCCGACCTTGATCCCGGCGCGCTTGCAGATCTCGAGCGATTTCAATCCGCCGTCGATCACGAGGTCATTCTTCGCGAGCATCTCGGGCGTCATGCCGAACTCCGCCGCACGCTCCTTCATCGCGTAATAGGCGACGAGATTCGCCACGAGGTAGGCGCCTTTCGCTTTCATGAGCTGCGCCGATTTGTCGTCGATCAGGTTGCCGTGCTCGATCGTGCGAACGCCCTGGCTCACCGCGCGCGTGATCGCCTCCGGCGTGTAGGCGTGGGCCTGCGTGTAGCGGCCGAACGCGTTCGCCTCCTCGACCGCGGCGCCGATCTCCTCGAGCGTGAACTGGCGGCTGTCGAGCGGGTCGTACGGGCTCGCCACACCGCCCGACACCATGATCTTGATCTGGTCGACCCCCTGCCGAAGCTGCTCCCGGACGGCTTTGCGCATGGCGTCGGCGCCGTCGACGACTTCGAGGCAGAAGTTCATCGCGTTGCAGCAGTGGCAGCTGTGCTTGTGCACGTCCGTGCGGCGGCGGGCATCGGAATGGCCACCTGTCGGACCGAGCGCCCGGCCGGCGATGAACATCCGCGGCCCGGGCAAGAGTCCCTGCGCGACGCCGTCGCGGACGCCCCAGTCGGCGCCGCCCGTGTCGCGTACCGTCGTGAAGCCGCGGTCGATCATCGCGCGCATCAGCGCCGCCGCGCGCACGGTCATCATCGTGAGCGGGATCGCCTCGAGATAGCGGATGTTCACCTCCGACAGCATCACGTGAACGTGGCAGTCGATGAGCCCCGGCATCAGCGTGAGGCCCCTGCAGTCGATCACGTCGGCCTTAGTCGCCCTGATGGGCTTCGCCGAAACCTCGCGGATCGTCTCGCCTTCGACGAGCACGGACGTTCCGCCCGCGAGCGTGTCGGCGTAGGGGTCGAGGAGCTTCGCATTCTTGAACAGGATCTGCGGCATCGCGAGCGTCCCCCCTTGTTTTCGTGGCGGCCTCAAACGTTTTTGGCGGCGTCGATCATGCCACGCTCATGCGCGTGCCGCCAGCCGTTCCCGGCGCGCCAACGCGGCGCGAATCAGCCGACGCGTGAAGCCCGCGTGTCCTTCGGCGTCGTGCAACAGGCAAAGATCGGCGCTGCCCGCGTCGTCGGGCGGATAGTAGACGCCGCAGTTCGGATTGATCTCGAGCATGTACGGCGTGCCGTCGTGGCCGATGCGAAGATCGCAGCGGCCGAAGCTCGCGCCGCGCAGCCCGACGAAAAGACGCGCGGAAGCGTCGCGAACGCGCGCGTCGAGTTCGGCGTCGTCGACGGGAAACGCGGCCATCTTCCGGTAATCGACCCACTTCATCGCTGCGTGCTTGAACGACTCCCCTGTCGGGAACCGGTACTGCATCGGGGTGTACGTCTTCGGCCGCGCCGGATCGTCGGGATTCTCGGCTACCAGCACGGTGACTTCGGAGCCCTCGATGAACTCCTCGATGAGCGCTGCGCCGTGCCGGCGCATGATCTTGCGCGCCTGCCGGGCGAGTCCCCGGGGCGATACCACGCGCGAGTGGCGCGAGAGATCGACGCTCGAATAGCTGCTGTAATGCTTGACGAAGAGCGGATACGAAAGCCGCGAGCCGGCGCGTTCGACGTCCGCGTCATGGCGAGCGAGCACGTATTCGGGGACCGCGATCCCCGCGGCGCGGCACGCGCGTTTCATCGCCGCGCGCGAGGGCTCGTAGAACTCGGACGTCGCGCCGGTGAACGCGACGCCGTGCCGCTCGAGCGTGCGCACGACCTCGATGCCGGGCGTGTCCTGGTCCGCGGCACCGTCGCACAGGTTGAAGAACACGTCGAAACCGCGCTCGACGCAGCGCGTGACCTGCTCGGTCGCCGTCGCCTTCGTGAGGCACTCGACGTGCCACTGCCCGTCGCCATAAAACGGCCGCGGATCACACGGCCAGTCGCCGGAGGGGAAGGGTGCGGCGTCTAAGTCCTGGTTCGTGAGCAGGCAGATACGCACCCGGTTGCCTGCCCTTGGCGCCGAGCGTTGTCGGTGGCCGGTTTGCGAAGGGCGCAGTCGAACGTCAGCCGCGCAGGCGCCAGATGATGTAGCCCACGACGGCGATGGCCACGACCGCGAGCACCACTTTCCAGGAGCCTCCCGAGCGGGCCTCGGAGGGCTCGTCGCGCAGCAGAAATTCCATCCGCACATCGGCGACCTCGAACGTGTCGCCGTCTTTCAGCGCCTGCGGCGACGTGCCGATGGCGCGCCCGTTGACGAGGGTGGGCGGTCCTTCGACGTGGGCGATGAAATAGCCTTGCGGGCGCCGCGTCACGACGGCCACCTGCGTGCCGGGCTTGCCGAGCGTCATGAGCGCCTTCACGAGCTTCAAGTCGCGTCCGGCGCGCGGACCCGACAGGATGCGCACGACGCCGGATCCGCCGGTGGCGGCAAAGGGCGCGCTCGTCGAGGTTGCTGCTGCGGTTGCGGACGACGCCGCCGGCGCGTAGGCCACCGCATGAACGGGCGCAGCCGTGGCGGCCGCGGGTTGCAGCGGCACGGGAATGGGCGACGGGATGTGCGGCGGGGCGTGCGGCGGACCCGCGGACGCGGCGGCGGCGTTTGCACCCGCGGCCGGACCCGGCGTGGACGCGCCCCCCGGGGGCTTCGCGCCGCCGGGCCGCCAGACCATCGTCTTCTCGTAGTCGGCAGGAGTGGGGGCATGGATCGTGGCTGCCGTCGCGACTCCGACGAACTTGAGCTTGTACTTGCCGAGCTCGATCACGTCGTTGTTGCGCAGCACGTGGCGCTTCGCGAGGACCCCGTTGACGAGCGTCCCGTTGGTGCTGCCGAGATCCTCGAGGATGCAGTCGTTCATGATCGTCTCGATCACTGCATGCTCGCCGCTCACCGCGAGGTTGTCGATCTGGATGTCGTTGTGGGGCTTGCGGCCGATCGTCGTGCGCTCCTTGGTCAGCGGAAGCTCTTTCAGCACGACGTCATCAAGACTCAGTATCAGTTTTGCCATAGCAGACCCCGATCCCTCACATCCGCCATCAGGAAAACGATTACCATTCGCCCAGACGCTCCCAAGGACGACTCCCCAAGGCGCGGGCGGGCGTGCCCCGCGACGACCCGGGCGAGTATAAACCCAAAGGTTCATCGGACCAGAGGCGGTGCCCCTGCGACAGGCGCGTACGACGTCGATTCATCATCAGCGCAACAGAGTGAAACTTTGCTCCCCAATCCGAACGTGAACATCCTCGTCGCACTTGCCCGAACCGCGCTTCCGACGTTGACCGCCGTGGCGCTCAATGCGCCCTGCGCGGCCGCCGATGACCCGGGAGACGGCTGGAATGCATTCGTCGACAAGATCGGCGCCACGACGCCGTTTCCGCTGGGAACCGCCGAAGCGCGCGAGCAGGGGTTCTGGCATGGTCTCTGGGACGGCACAAAGCGGATCTGGAACGAGGGCTCGCAGGATCTCTACCTGTCCGGCTACTACTATCACGCGCCCTACCATTATTCGGCGGAAAAGCGCGCCACGTTGAACGACGCCGGGTGGGGTGTGGGCTACGGGCACACGCTGACCGAGGACAACGACAATCAGCGGATGCTCCTGGGATTCGTCGCACGGGACTCCTACCGGAAGCCGATGTACGTCGCGAGCTATGTCTGGCTCGCGCGCTGGGATGTCGGGCATGACGTCCGCGTCGGCGCCGGCTACTCGGCGTTGATCATCTCCCACAGCACCGCGACGAATTACTGGCCGGCGCCGTACTTGGCGCCCGTCGCGTCGATCGGCACCAACAATGCGGCGGTCTACGGCACGTTTGCCAGAGGGGTCGCCTGGTTTTTCCTGAAATTGAGCTTCGATCGCTGACGGCGGCGGCGTAGCATAGGCTGGATCCAGGAGCCTCGCAGGAGCAAGCAAACGATGGCGGTCTCCCCCCTGGCCGGCAAGCCGGCGCCGCAGGAGCTCCTGGTCGACCTGCCGGCGCTAGAGCGGGCGTTCTTCGAACGCAAGCCCGACATGGCCGACCCGGCGCAGCGCGTGAGCTTCGGAACGAGCGGCCATCGGGGCTCCTCGCTGACAGGCGCGTTCACGCGCGCCCACATCCTGGCCATCACACAGGCGATCTGCGATTACCGCAACAGCCAGCAGACCACCGGACCGCTTTTTCTCGGCAAGGACACGCATGCGCTGTCCGGGCCGGCGCAGGAGGCGGCGCTCGAGGTGCTTGCCGCGAACGGCGTGGAAACGGTCTTCCACGGCAACGACGGCTTCACGCCGACCCCCGTCGTCTCGCGTGCGATCGTCACGCACAATCGCGGCCGCGACTCGGCGCTGGCCGACGGCATCGTCGTCACGCCGTCGCACAATCCGCCGGAGGACGGCGGCTTCAAATACAACCCGCCGAACGGCGGACCGGCCGATACGGCGGTCACGACGTGGATCCAGGATCGCGCCAACGCGCTGCTGGAAGAGAACACCGGCGTACGCCGGATGCCTTTTGCGGACGCTCTCGCAGCGGCCACGACGCACGCGCGCGATCTCGTGCTGCCCTACGTGAACGACCTCGCGAGCGTGATCGAGATGGACACGATCCGCGCGGGCGGCCTCACGCTCGCCGTCGATCCCCTGGGCGGCGCGGGGGTCGCCTATTGGGAACCGATCAATCGCGTCTACGGTCTCGACATTGCGATCGTCAACGACGCGGTCGATCCGACGTTCTCGTTCATGACCGTCGATCACGACGGCAAGATCCGGATGGACTGCTCGAGCCCGTACGCCATGGCGCGGCTCGTCCTGCAGAAGGATCGTTATCGCGTGGCGTTCGGCAACGACCCCGACGCGGACCGGCACGGCATCGTCACGCCGACGGCCGGGCTCCTCAATCCGAATCACTATCTGGCGGTGGCCATCCGCTACCTGCTCACCCATCGCGCCCAGTGGCCGCACCACGCCGCGATCGGCAAGACGCTCGTCTCGAGCGGAATGATCGATCGTGTCGTCGCTGCGCTGGGACGGACGCTCAAGGAGGTGCCCGTCGGCTTCAAGTGGTTCACGGCCGGACTGCTCGACGGCTCCCTCGCGTTCGGCGGCGAGGAATCCGCCGGCGCGAGCTTGCTTGCGCGCGACGGAACCGCGTGGACCACGGACAAGGACGGGATCGTCATGAATCTGCTCGCCGCCGAAATGACCGCGCGCACGGGCCGCGATCCCGGGGAACTGTATCGCGAGCTCACGGCGGAGTTCGGTGCGCCGCTCTACACGCGGATCGATGCGCCGGCCACGCCCCGGCAGAAAGCGGTGCTTGCGAAGCTGTCGCCCTCGGCCGTGACGGCGCCGCTGCTCGCAGGGGAGCCGATCACCGCGCGCCTCACCCGCGCTCCGGGCAACGATGCGCCGATCGGCGGACTCAAGGTGGTGGCGGCGAGCGGCTGGTTCGCGGCGCGGCCGTCCGGCACCGAGGATCTCTACAAGCTCTACGCCGAAAGCTTCCGCGACGAGCGGCATTTGCAGGCGATCGTCGACGAGGCGCGTCAGATCGTCGCGGCCGCGCTGGCGGCATCGCCGGGCCCGTGACGTTCATCACCCGGGAACCGTGGCCATGCGCCGGCGGTCACTCGTTCGACGCCCTCGTCACGGGCTCCCGGCATTTGCGGCGCAGGCGAATGCATAACGTTTCGCCGGCAAGTTACCTCATCCGACAGGAGACGTCATGAAATCCGGCACGAATCCCACGCGGCAACTCCACGACCTCGGCCAGAGCCTCTGGCTCGACAACATCACCCGCGATCTCATCACGAGCGGCACGCTCGCGCGCTACATCGACGAGTACAGCGTGACGGGTCTTACGTCGAATCCCACGATCTTCCACCAGGCGATCAAGGCGAGTTCCGCGTACGACGCCTCCATCCGCTCGAAACTCGGGAATGGCAACCGCGGCGGCAAGTCGGGCGAGTCGCTGTTCTTCGACGTGGCGATCGAGGACCTGCGTCAGGCTGCGGACCTGTTCGGGCCGGTGCACGAGCGCACCGCCGGCGTCGACGGATGGGTCTCGCTCGAAGTGTCGCCGCTCCTGGCCTACGACACGAAGACCACGCTGACCGAAGCGCGCGAGCTTCATGCGCGCGCCGCGCGGCGCAACCTGTACATCAAGATCCCCGGCACGAAGGAGGGCGTGCCCGCGATCGAGGAGGCGATCTTTGCCGGCGTTCCGATCAACGTCACACTGCTCTTCTCGGCGGAGCAATACCTTGCCTCGGCCGAGGCCTACTTGCGCGGGATCGAGCGGCGCATCGCGGCAGGCCTCTCTCCCGACGTGGCGTCGGTGGCTTCGGTCTTCGTAAGCCGCTGGGACGTGGCCGTCGCAGGCAAGGTGCCCCCGGAGCTCACGAACCGGCTCGGCATCGCGGTAGGGCAGCAGTGTTACAAAGCGTATTGCGAGCTTCTCGCCTCGCCGCGGCAGCACCGCATCATGAACGCCGGCGGCCGGCCGCAGAGGCTGCTGCTCGCCAGCACCGGCACCAAGGACCCGAAGGCCTCCGACATCCTCTACATCAAGGCGCTCGCCGCCCCTCTTACCGTCAACACGATGCCGGAGAACACACTGAAAGCATTCGCCGATCACGGCGAGCTCGCAGCACCCATGGCGGCCGGCGGCGGCGACAGCGAGGCCGTGTTGCGCGAGTTCGCGCAGGCGGGCATCGGCGAGAAAGCGCTCGCGGCCAAGCTGCAGGAGGAAGGCGCCGCCGCGTTCGTCAAATCCTGGAACGAGCTGATGGCGATGATCGAGTCGAAGAGCGCGGCGCTAGAGCCAGCCCGATGAGTGCGAACGACACCCAGCCGACCGACGAGCGAACCGACGCGCTCGTGTTCTTCGGCGCGACCGGAGACCTCGCGTACAAGAAGATCTTTCCCGCGCTCGCGGCGATGGAGAAGCGCGGAAAGCTCACCGTGCCGATCATCTGCGTGGCGCGCTCCGGCTGGAACCTCGACCAGCTCGTCGCGCGCGCGAAGGAAAGCGTGCAGACGCACGGCGCGTTCGACGCCGCGACGTTCGATGGCCTCGCCGCCCGTCTTCGCTATGTGGATGGCGACTACAACGACGCGGCCACGTTCACGCGGATCAAGCAGCAGCTGGCGGGCGCGCACCACCCGGCACACTATCTCGCGATACCGCCGGCGCTCTTCGGAGCGGTGATCGAACAGCTTGCCGCCTCGAGCTGCACCGACGGCGCCCGCGTCGTCGTCGAGAAGCCGTTCGGACGCGATCTCGCCTCGGCGCAGAAGTTGAACGCGATCCTGCTTCGCTCGTTCGATGAGAACCACATCTTTCGCATCGACCACTATCTCGGCAAGCGCCCCGTGCACCAGATGGTCTTCTTCCGGTTCGTGAACGCGTTTCTCGAGGCATTCTGGAACCGCAGGTTCGTGCGCAGCGTGCAGATCACGATGGCCGAGAGCTTCGGCATCCAGGGCCGCGGCGCGTTCTACGACCAGGTCGGCACGGTGCGCGACGTGATCCAGAATCACCTCTTCCAGGTGCTCGCGAACCTGGCGATGGAACCGCCGGCGCGCAACGACAGCGAATCGCTGCGCGACGAGAAGGCGAAGGTGCTGAAATCCATTCCGCCGATCGACCCGCTCGATCTCGTGCGCGGCCAGTTCATCGGCTACCGCAATGAGCCGGGCGTGGCGCCCGATTCGCGGCGGGAGACCTTCGCGGCCCTCAAGCTCGAGATCGACTCGTGGCGCTGGGCGGGCGTGCCCTTTTTCATTCGCGCAGGCAAGTCGCTGCCGGTGACGTGCACGGAAGTCGTCGTGCGCCTGCGTCGCGCGCCGAAGATGTTCGCAGGGTCGGCAGGCGTGCCGAACCACGTGCGCTTCCGCATCAGTCCGGAGACGACGCTCGCGATCGGCGTGACGGTGATGGACGAACAGGACAGGATGGTCGGTCAGCAGGTGGAGCTGCTCGCGAGCCAGCGTCCCGGCGCCAAGGAACGCGACGCCTACGATCGCGTCCTGAGCGACGCGATGGCGGGCGATCGCACGCTTTTCGCGCGGGAGGATTACGTGGAGGAAGCGTGGCGCATCGTCGACCCGGTGCTGGCGGCGGATACCCCCGTCTACGAGTATGCGCCCGGCAGCTGGGGACCTGCCGAAGTCGATCGGCTCGTCGCGCCGCCGGGGGGTTGGCAGGATCCTGTAATAGCCCCGCTGTAGCGAACGACACACTCCCGCAACGAGCGCGGTGACGAATCCGCGTCGTCGATCGACGCCTTCCGTCACTTGAGCGCGCTTGGCCAGAGCGCACGCTGCCCGGCGCGATCCTCGCGTCCGCACGCGATCCGGTTTCGCGACCTCCGGTCCGCGCGTTCCGACCGCTCGGATGTCCGATGCCAAGGTCCCAGGACAATGGCATATCTCCTGCTCCGCTCGCATCGCAGGGGGGCATGTTTGCGTGTCGCGGGTTCGGCTGCTTGACGTGATGCAAACCGCCCTGCGCAGTAGGCCACCGGAAATGTAGACGACAGCTCTTCCATGGAGCCGAGCATGCGAACGAACGAGACGTGGCATCGCGGATTCACGCTGCTCGAGTCGATGGTTGGGCTCACGATCGTGGCGATGATGCTCATCGCGGGCATGCCGTCGTTCACGACGTTCCTTCGCAATGCCGAGATCCGCTCGACGTCCGAATCGATCGCCGACGGCCTGCGCCTCGCGCGCTCCGAGGCGAGGCGCCTCAACCGGCCGGTGAGCTTCACGCTCGCCGGCAGCGGCAGCCCGGACTGGACGATCAACATCTTCAATCCGGTCACGGGGTTGCTGCTGCAACCGGCGCTGCAATCGTATTCGCGTCTGGAAGTGGGCAAGAGCGCGCGGGTGGTGATCGCGCCGAACAATGCGCTGGCGGTCACGTTCAACGGACTGGGTCGCATCGTCTCCCCGTCGCCGATCGTGACGCCAAACCTGCAGCAGGTCGACATCACGTCGGTCATCGCCGGCGAAGCGAAGACGCTGCGAATCTTCGTCGACGACCTGCGCGGCGTGAGGACCTGCGATCCGGACCCGGCGCTCCAGACCATGATGCCCCCCGACGCGAGGGCATGCTGAGGGTGATGCGGAAAGTTCTCCAACGGCGGGGCGGCGATCAGCGAGCTCGGCGACGCCGCCCGTCCTCCGAAGGGCTGGACACTCGCTAAGGGATGTGGCGGTCCACGACGGACCTCACCGCCTGCATCACGGATCGAGCGGTGACGCGAACCGCTCGTCGACGTCGATCCGGTAGCCGTTCGCCAGCCGATTGGTGGCGTTGGCGAGCGCGACGACGGCAACGAGCTCGTCGAACATCGCCGGCGTCATGCCTTTGGCACGCGCCGCCGCGGTGTGCGAGTGGATGCAATACTCGCAGTTGTTGGTCACGCTCACTGCGATGTAGACGAGCTCCTTGACCAGCGGATCGAGCGCGCCCGGTGCCATCGTCGCCTTCACGTTCGCCCAGGTGCGCGCGAGCAGCGCGGGGTCATGGGCCAGCGCCTTCCAGAAGTTGTTGATGTAATCGGTGCTGCGGGTTGCGCGGATGTCGTCGTAGACGGCACGTACGGCTTCCGCAGCGGATTCGTATTCGATCAGCGGAACGAGGGCCATCGCTTCTCCTTGGCGTCCGCCACCCGATGGGTGCGGCTACGGTGGCGAGCCGCCGCCCGCCGACGGTCCCCAGGCTCCCAGTGTAACGAGCCCGGCCGTCCCTTTCCCGTCGGAGAGGTAGCGGGGCGCGCCGTCGCCGGGCAGCGGCCGATCGAGAAGGGAAGGCATGACCGCGAGAAGGCCGGCGCGCGTCTCGGGATCGGCGACCGCGGTCTCCAGCGCGGCGCGATCCGCCCAGACGGGCGCGCCGGCCGCGGTCGTGAGGTAAACGCGGCCGGTCGCGTGCTCGGCGAAGCTCACTTGCGCGAAATGCTCGAGGCACTGCTTCAGGAAGCCGGCGTTGCGCTCCGGGGGCAAGAGCTCCTTGTCGCGATACAGCTCCTCCGGCGACGTCGCATCGACGTTCACGCGACGATAACGCTCGACGTCGAGCATGCGGCGAACGTCGAGGACGTTGAACGTCCGGTTCGAGCCGAAGCCGACGGTGCGAGGCCGCTCGCCGGCGCGCACGCTGTTGTCCAGGAATTCGAACTGCACGCGCTTGTCGTCGCGCTTCGCCCACATGAATAGAAGCGCGGGCATTCCGGAGTACGCGACGACGCCGTGCGCGAGCGTGTCGTCGACGGCTTTGTACCGGCCGACCTCGAGCCCGCGCTTCCACGCGCGCTCCACGAGCATTTCGGGCGGCGTGATCATGAAGAACAGGTAAACGTCGTGCCCGAACCGCGTCAGCAGGTTGCTGCCCGCCTCATCCGAGTCGGGGGCGAAGCTGTCGAAGCGGAAGCGGTCGATCAGCAGATGCGTCATGTCGCCGCGTTCCGCCTTGCGCGCCATGTAGGCGTCGAGCTTGTGGTCGATGATCGAGAGTTCCTCGCCGGTGAACGGCCCGCCGTACTTGTACGAGGCGCCGAGCGTCCCGTAGTCGAGGAGCTGCTTCCGCCAGATGTCCGGGCTGATGATCGCGAATTCGCTCCACTTCACGCCGATGTCGGCCGCCAGCTGTCGCTGGCGCGGACGCAGCGTGCTCTTCCCCGACGCCGACGCGCCTTTGGTGTTGAAGACGACGGGCAGCTCTTGTGAGGGCAGCAACTCGAACGCTTCGTGCTCCACTGCGCGGGCGATGAGCGGCTCGAGCTCTCGACCGACGAACTCGCTGCCGTAGGCATTGCAAGCGAGATCGAGCGAAAGGCCGGCGATGGTCTCGCGGCTTCCCCAGATCCGTCCGTGGCGCACGAACAGCGCGGACGCGACGCGTGCGAGAGCGCGACACGCCGCCGCGCGCACTTCGTCGCGGGTCGTACGCGCTGCTCCCTCCCAGGCAGCGATGGCCGCGCTTTCCGCGTCGACGCCGGCATCGGCGCTGGTCTCCGCTTCACGTGGGCGCTGGAACAGCGCGCGCAGCCGTCCGGTGGCAGTGGGCGCGGCCGCCTTTTCTTGCGCGGTGGGATAGAGCAGCGTCAATTCCTTGTCGATCGCGGCCGCAAGCGTCCGGCGGAGCGCTTCGAAGGCGGCGTCGATCGCCTCCTGCTCCGGCGTGACGTAGTTCGCGAGAATCGTCGATACGGTGCGCCGGAAGTTGATCCCGAGGTCCTCCAGCTTCGCGCCGTCGGGAATGGAGAAGTTTGCGGTCACACGGACGAGGAGCTCGTGCAGCGCAAGGCGCTGGGGCCGGAAGGCCACAAGCTCGCTCACGGGCAGCCCCGTCAAGTCGTGCAGCTCCTCCGCCTGCGCGAGCGCGGTGTAGACGTTCTCGGGGCGATGGATCGTCGCGAGATGCCGTATCTCGCGCGGGATTCGCGAAAGGACACCGGGATGCCAGTGATCGAACCCCACCGCTGCATCGCCGGCCGTCATTACGGCCTTCGGCACGTCGGAGGCGCCGGCCGCCATCAGAATCTTTCGTGCGTCCGAGGCGCGCGGCCGCGCCCTCATTGCGGCGGCTTGACGCCGTCCTTGCTGACCTGGATCCGGGGCGCGACCAGCGTGCCGTCGGGCTGCGCCTGCGCGCTCACGAACACGTATTCGCCCACGACCAGATCCGCGCGGGTGCCCGGAACCGCCTTCACGATCGCCGCTTCGGGCGGCACGACGACCTTCTTGGCGCCATCCTTGTACGTGAGCAGGATCTCGCGCTTGCCGGTTGCCTGCACCTCGCCCACCTTCGCGTTGGTCATTGTCGACCCGGGCGTGAGATCCCACGGCGTGTGGCCCTCCGCCGCCGTCGGGGGCAGGTAGTGGACTTCGACCGCCACAAGCGTGCCGTCGGGTCCCGGATTCGCGGTCGTGCCCACGTAATCGCCGGGCTTGATGTCTTCGAAGCGCGCGGCCTTCGCCACGGCGACCGTCGCGTCGGCCGGCAGTGTGAGCTTCAGGTCGCGACCGTCGCGCGACTTGACCGACAGCGTGTCGGCGCCGACCGCGGTGATGGTGCCGCGCACCCGCACTGCGCTTTGGGCCTGCGCGAGCGGCACGGCGAGCAGGAGCGCCGCGATGCCGCATGCGCGTATCCACGGTTTCGACGTCATGTCCCATCCTTTCCAGAAAGAGCCGCGAAGGGCGGCGAGTTCAGGCACAAGCCTGGAGCGACAAACCTCGACGCCAACACGTTCGGGCTGCGGATCCTTCCCGACCGGGAAATTGTACGGTGCGGCCTGGAATTTGGCAGTGCCGGACATCTCGCCCTCGCAGCGCGGGCCGTTCATTGACATTCAAATGCTTTAGATGTCAAATAATTCGGTGAACATCGTGTGTATCGGCGGCGGTCCCGCGGGCCTGTATTTCGGGATCCTGATGAAAAAGAAGGACCCGCGCCACGAGATCGTCGTGATCGAGCGGAACCGCCCGTACGACACGTTCGGCTGGGGCGTCGTGTTCTCCGACCAGACGCTCGGCAACCTCGTCGCCGCCGACGAGCCGACCGCGAAGACGATCCTGCAGGCCTTCAATCACTGGGACGACATCGACGTGTTCTTCAAGGGTCGCCGGATCACCTCAGGCGGCCACGGATTTTGCGGCATCGGCCGCAAGCGTCTGCTCAACATCCTGCAGGCGCGCTGCGAGGAACTGGGCGTCAAGCTCGTGTTCGAGACGAATGTGACCGACGAGCGCGCGGTCGCGGCGCACTACCGCGCCGACCTCGTGATCGCCTGCGACGGCGTGAACAGCGGCGTCCGCGCGCGCTACGGCGACGTGTTCCAGCCCGAGATCGACGTCCGGCGATGCCGTTTCGTCTGGCTCGGCACGAAGAAGCGCTTCGACGCGTTCACGTTCGCGTTCGAGAAGACGGAGCACGGGTGGTTCCAGGCGCACATCTACCAGTTCGACGGGGACACCTCGACGTTCATCGTCGAGACGCCCGAGGAAGTCTGGCGCCGCGCGCGCCTCGACGAGATGAGCCAGGAGGAGGGGATCCGCTTCTGCGAGAGGCTGTTCGCCTCGCAGCTCGAAGGCCATCCGCTGCTTTCCAACGCCACCCACCTGCGCGGGTCCGCCATCTGGATCCGCTTCCCGCGGATCGTCTGTGCGCGCTGGGTGCACCGGATCGACGTCGATGGGCGCGAGGTGCCGATCGTGCTGATGGGCGATGCCGCCCACACCGCGCATTATTCGATCGGGTCGGGCACCAAGCTCGCGCTCGAAGATGCGATCGAGCTCGCCCGATGCTTTTCGACGCACGGCGGCGAGGGCATGGATCGCGCGCTGTCGGCGTACGAGGAGCGGCGCTCCGTCGAAGTGCTGAAGATCCAGAGCGCCGCGCGCAACTCGATGGAATGGTTCGAGAACGTCGACCGCTACACCGGCCTCGAAGCCGAGCAGTTCGCCTACTCGATGCTGACGCGCAGCCAGCGCATTCCGCACGAGAACTTGCGGTTGCGCGACGCGGGTTACGTCGCCGGCTACGAAGGCTTCATTGCGGAGCACGCGTTCGCGCAGGCCGGCGTGCCTGTCCCCCCCGCGATGTTGCCGGGCCGCCGGCCCATCCCGCCCATGCTGACGCCGTTTCGCGCACGCGGCGTGGTGCTCAAGAACCGGATCGTCGTATCGCCCATGGCGCAGTACTCGGCAGTGGACGGAATTCCCGGCGACTATCACCTCGTGCACCTCGGCGCGCGCGCGATGGGCGGGGCGGGAATGGTTTGCGCGGAAATGACCTGCACGTCGCCCGACGCGCGCATCACGCCGGCATGCCCCGGCCTGTGGAACGACGCGCAGCGCGATGCCTGGCGGCGGATCGTCGATTTCGTGCACGCGGAAACCGACGCGAAGATCGCGGTGCAGCTCGGCCACGCCGGCGCCAAGGGCTCGACGTGCGTGCCGTGGTCGAACGAAGGCGCCGATTACCCGCTGCCGAGCGGCAACTGGCCGCTCGTCGCCGCGAGCGCGCAGCAGTATCTGCCCGGCGTTTCGCAAACGGCGCGCGCCGCGACCCGCGACGATCTCGCGCGCATCAAGGCGGACTTCGTGGCTGCAACGCGGCGCGCGGCCGAAGCCGGGTTCGACTGGCTCGAGCTCCATTGCGCGCACGGCTACCTCCTGTCGTCGTTCATTTCGCCGCTCACAAACCGGCGCGGCGACGAGTACGGCGGCGATGATGGCGACGGCGTCGCCGGCCGCTGCCGCTATCCGCTCGAGGTGTTCGGCGCGATCCGCGAGGCGTGGCCGAACGACAAGCCGATCAGCGTGCGGATCTCGGCACATGACTGGGTGGAAGGCGGCATCACGCCCGACAATGCGGTCACGATCGGCCGGCTGTTCAAGGCCGCGGGCGCGGACATGATCGACTGCTCGTCGGGTCAGGTCGTGCCCGACGCGAAGCCCGTCTACGGCCGCATGTACCAGACGCCGTTCGCCGACCGCATCCGCAACGAAGCGGGCATCGCGACGATCGCGGTGGGCGCCATCTTCGAGGCCGATCACGCGAACGGCATCATCGCGGCCGGGCGCGCGGACCTCTGCGCGATTGCCCGCCCGCATCTCGCCAATCCGGCGTGGACCCTCACCGAGGCGGCGAAGCTTGGCTACGGCGACATCGAATGGCCGCGTCAGTACCGCGCGGCGAAGGTCCAGCTCGAGCGCAATCTGCAGCGGGAAAAGGAGGCGGCCGCCGCCAACGCCGGCCTCACGCCGCAGGAGATCGCGGCGAAGCTCCTGGGAAGCTAGGCCGCCCCCCGGCTGCCAACGCAAAGGACGACACATGAAATTCCTGCAACCCTCCGGCTGGGCGCGGCCCAAAGGCTACGCGAACGGCGTCGTGGCCAAGGGCAGGACGGTGTACGTCAGCGGCATGGTCGGTTGGGACGCCGACGGCGTTTTCCGCAGCGACGATTTTGCGGACCAGGCCCGGCAGGCCCTCGCCAACGTGATAGCGGTGCTGGCCGAGGCCAGGGCGCTGCCCGAGCACATCGTTCGAATGACGTGGTATGTCACCGACAAGCGCGAGTACGTTGCCGCGTATCCGCGGATCGGGGTAGCGTATCGTGAGCTCATCGGACGGCACTTTCCCGCGATGACCGCGGTCGAAGTTCGCGCGCTGATCGAGGACGCCGCCAAGGTCGAGATCGAGGTGACGGCGGTCATTCCCGAATGACGCGCGTGCATCTCGGGCCAATCGGAACGTTCCACGCAGTTTCCATGCAGGTGATCCCATGACCGACGTTCCCGACACCTTCGTCCCGTGGGAGAACCCCATGGGGACTGCCGGCTTCGAGTTCATCGAATACGCCGCGCCCGATCCGGAAGCGATGGGGAAGATGTTCCAGCGGCTTGGATTCTCGGCCGTCGCACGGCATCGCCGGAAAAACGTCACGCTCTATCGCCAGGGCGAGATCAACTTCATCGTGAACGGCGAGCCCGACAGCTTCGCCCAGCGCTTCGCGCGGCTGCACGGCCCTTCGATCTGCGCGATCGCCTTCCGCGTCCGCGATGCCGGCCAGGCGTACAAGCGCGCCATTTCGCTCGGTGCATGGGGCTACGACTCGACGGGCGGGCCGGGCGAGCTCAACATTCCCGCGATCAAGGGCATCGGCGACTCGATGATCTATCTCGTCGACCGCTGGCGCGGCAAGGACGGCGCGGCGCCGGGCGAGATCGGCAACATCAGCATCTACGACGTCGACTTCGAGGCGATTCCCGGCGCGCCGCAGAATCCGCCGGGACACGGGCTCGCCTACATCGATCACCTGACGCACAACGTGCATCGCGGCCGCATGGACGAGTGGTCGGACTACTACGCGCGCCTCTTCAACTTTCGCGAAATCCGCTATTTCGATCTCGAGGGCCAGGTGACGGGCATCAAGTCGCGCGCGATGACGAGCCCTTGCGGCAACATCCGCATCCCGATCAACGAGGAAGGCCAGGAAAAGGCGGGGCAGATCCAGGAATATCTCGACCGCTATCACGGCGAAGGGGTGCAGCACATCGCGATGGGCTCGACGAACCTCTACAAGACCGTCGATTCGCTGAGGGCGTCGGGCGTCGCGCTGCTCACCACGCCGGAAACGTACTACGAGGCGGTCGACCGGCGCATTCCCGGCCACGGCGAAAGCGTCGAAGAGCTCAGGAAACGACACATCCTGATCGACGGCACGGCGGGGAAGGTCCTGCTGCAGATCTTTTCGGAGAACCAGTTCGGGCCCGTGTTCTTCGAGTTCATCCAGCGCAAGGGCAACGAGGGATTCGGCGAAGGCAACTTCAAGGCGCTGTTCGAATCGATCGAGCAGGATCAGCTTCGCCGTGGCGTGATCGAGGCATGAGCTTGACGGGGGTCACTCCGCCGATCTGAGCGCAACATGACGCCACCGAGCGGCGTTGCCCCGCCGCGTTGCGTTCACCGGCGCACGGAGCGCTGGTTGCGAAAGCTTGTAGAATGCGCCGTTTCCGTCGGCCGGCCAGCCGCTCTAGCCGCTCTTGCCGCGGAAATCTCGACCGTCAGGCGCGCCGGTTCGGCGCCGACCACCATCCGCGACATGGGCGCATCATGAACTCGACACCAGTCCCACGATTCCCGCTGCGCGCGTTTCTCGCGCGAGCGCTCTTCCTCGGCGCGATCGGCGTTTGCGCGACGGCGTTCGCGCAGGCGCCTGCGGCGGCGCCGGCCGCGGCCGCCGGACAGGCCGCCGCCGCGGCGGGCCAGCCCGAGGCGTTCCGTCCCGCGATTGCAACGCCGCTCCAGGCCGCCGAGCAGGCGATCCGCGCGAAGAAATACGACGAGGCGTTTGCAAGAATTCGCGACGCCGAAGCGGTGCCTGATCGGACGCAAAACGAAAACCTCGCAATCGAACGGATGCGCGCAATCGCCGCCGCCGGGGCGGGCGACGTTGCCACGGCGACGCGCTCGTTCGAGACCGTCATCAATTCCGGAAAAGTCGCGCCGGCGGACCAGGCGAGGATGATCCAGGTCGTCGCCCAGCTGTACTTCCAGGGCAAGGATTACCCGAACGCCGCGACATGGGCCGCGCGGTCGATCAAGGAAAGCGGACCGAATCCCGACATGCTTTGGCTCATGGTCCGCGCGCAATACCTGGCAGGCGATTGCGCGAGTGCGGCGCGTGAGCTCCGCGCAATGGTCGAGACCGAGGCGAAGGCGTCGACCCCGCCGGTGCAGGAGCGTCTGCAGATGCTGGCGACCTGCTCGACCAAGCTCGGCGACGACGCGGGGTATACGTACGCCCAGGACAAGGTCCTCACGTATTACCCCAGCAAGGAGCTGTGGGCGGACGCGATCCGCCGCGTCGAGAGCAAGCCGGGATTTCCGGATCGGCTCCGTCTCGACGTGCTGCGCCTGCGGCGGGCGACGGGCACATTCGAAGGCACGAACGCGTATTCCGCGATGACGCAGCTCGCGATGACCGCGGCGCTTCCGGCGGAGGCGAAGAAAGTCTCCGACGAAGGATTTTCGTCCGGCGCGCTCGGAGCGGGCGCCGATGCCGCAGCACAGAAAAAGCTGCGCGACGCCGCCGCGAAAGCCGTGGCCGACGACGAGAAGCAGCTGCCGCAAAGCGCGAAAGCGGGCGCCGCATCGAAGGAAGGCACCACGCTCGTCAACGTGGGCTTCGCCTACGTCATGATGGGACAGTACGACACGGGCATTCCGCTGATGGAGCAGGGCATCGCCAAAGGCGGGCTGCGCCAGCCCGACGACGCGAAGCTTCACCTCGCCATCGCGTATCTCGCCGCCGGCCAGAAGGCGAAAGCCGTCCAGGCATTCAAAGAGGTTGGCGGCTCCGATGGCACCGCCGATCTCGCGCGGCTCTGGCTGATCCAGGCGCAGCGGCCCGCGTAGGCGTCGTCGTTTTTCGCTCGACGGCCACGAGCGGCGCGGCAACAAGAGATGCGGTTTCTGCTGAAAGCCGTCACGCGCGTGCCGCTCCCCGTTCTGTACGCGCTCGGCACGTTCATCTACGTCGTCCTCTTTCACGTCTTCCGCTGGCGGCGCGAGCAGGTGGAAAGCGACATCGCCCGCGCGTTCCCCGAGAAGACGCCCGACGAGCGCGCGCGCATCCTGCAGCAGTCGTACCGCAACATCGCGGACGTCGTGATGGAAGCGGTGTGGGGCTTCGGCGCGACCGCAGAAGCGATTGCGAACCGCGTGACGTTCGAGAACCGCGACGTCGTCGATGCGGCCCGCGAGGCGCGGCAGTCTGTGGTGCTGCTGACGCCGCACTTCTGCAACTGGGAGTGGCTGCTGCCCGCCGGGGGCGCCTACTTCGGCCTGCCGATCGATGCCGTCTACCAGAAGCAGCGCGTCGAGTTCCTCGACAGCTTCCTGCGCGATGCCCGCACGCGTGCCGGCGGCAAGCCCATCGTCCGCGAAGACTTCGTCTACGAGCTCATGAACCGCGCTGCGGTTCCGCGCGGGTACGCGCTGATCGCCGACCAGACCCCGCCGCGCGATGGCAAGAAGCACTGGTCGCGATTCCTGAACCGCGACACGGCGTTTTTCGTCGGCGCGGAAAAGGTCGCGCACTTTCTCGATTCACCGGTGCTGTACGTTGCGATGCGCCGCGTGGGTCGCGGACGCTATTCGGTGCGCCTGCATCCGCTCGCCATGCCGCCGTTCGACACGGTGGACGACACGCCGATCATGGAACGCTTCGCGCAGAGGCTGGAAGCCGCGGTCCGCGAGAGTCCGGCCGACTGGCTGTGGCTGCAGAAGCGATGGAAATATCCGAAGACCGACGAGCCCGAACCCGAGAGTCGCCGCCCGCGCGCCCGGCGGCAGCCGTCCGGCAACACGCCACCCGCGCCGTGACGCGCGGCGCCGTGCCGTTTCACCGCGGTCGACGCCAGATTGCGACAGTCGCAAACCATTCGGCCGAAACCGCGGCGTCGACGAGCGACCAGTCGTCGGCAACGTACGGCGGCGGACCGGCGCGAAGCCGAGGCGAATCGCCAAGCTCGACTTCGAGCTCCCGGAACGGCGCGATGATGCCGTCGCCCGTCGCTTTGCTCATCGCCTCCTTGCAGGTCCAGTAACGCAGGAACTGTCGGCGGCGCAGGTCGGGTGAAAGCCCCGCGATCCGATCCCGCTCGGGTGGCGCGAGGAACTTCTTCTCCAGCATGTCGACGCCTACCTCGCGCTCCGTGTGCTCGATGTCGACGCCGATGCGGGTCGCCGGCGCAGCGTCGTGAGCGATCGCCATCAGCGCGACGCCGCGCGTGTGCGACACGTTGAAGTCGATGCGCGCGCCGCCTTCGGTGAGCTCGGGGCGGCCGCGCACGCCCCGGCGTATCGCGACTTCGGACGGTGCGATGCCAAGCGTCATGGCGAGCACCTGGCGGAGCGCGGCGCGTCCCGCGATCCACCGATGACGCAGTGCATCCGTGCCGAAGCGCGCTGCGCGCGCAATCTCCGTCGCGGAAAGCGTGCGGGCGATTGCGGCGAGCTCGGTCGGCGTGCGTTCGAGCTCGCACCACCAAAGGCTGATGCCCTCGGCGGGCGCCGGCAGCTCGCGCGGCGCCGCGCCAGGGCGGACTTGGTTGGGGGCTATGGGGTCCACGCCTCGATCTCGGTGATGCGCGAGTAGCTGCTGAGCGCGGCGGTCACATTCACCCGAATGCGATCCGTCGTGTACGCCGCGAAGCTCACCGTCCGCTTCACCAGGTTGTTGCCGCTCACGCTCGCGAGCACCACCCAGCTCGAGCCGTTCCACCCCTGCACCTCGAACGCCGTGACGCCGTACAAGCTGAACGTCTGCGTGTCCGTCGGCTCGGTCGGGTTGCCGTAGTTGTCCTGCACCGTGTAGACGACGACTCGATCGACCGTCTTCGATCCGCTGAACTGGATCTGCACCCAGTCCGGATACTGGTCCGCGCTGGCATCGTTCCAGCCACCGCCGTTTCCCCAGCCGCTGCCCGCCCGCTCGTTGTTGTTCACCGCCGATACCGGGTAGGCCGCGCCGTAGCTGCTCGACGCGGTCGCCACTGCGCCCGCGCTTGCCAGCGCCACGTTGCTGCTGCCACCGCCGATACCGGTGATCCCTTGCGACAGCGCCGGACTGGATGACGGCGCGTTCCCGGCATCGCCCGCATAGCTCGCCACGATGCTGTGGGTGCCGACGCTCAAGGCACTGGTCGTGCAGATCGCGCTCCGGCTGTTGCCGCTGCCGGCCAGGGTTACGGCGCTGCAGCCGCTGATCGCGCTGCCATCGCTTGCGAAACCCACCGTGCCCGTCGGATTGCTTCCCGTCACCGTCGCGGTGAACGTGACGCTCGTCCCCGCCACTGCCGGATTGGCCGAGCTCGCCAGCCCCGTCGACGTCGACGGCAATCCCGTCGCCGTCGTGCCCCACGCCTCGATCTCGGTGATGCGCGAGTAGCTGCTGAGCGCGGCGGTCACATTCAC
>Ga0070670_100000822_pt1 | contig 24222 bp, 14 predicted proteins | sample KBSS63metaG_FD_64665 | JGI IMG/M metagenome (GOLD analysis project Ga0070670, IMG submission 64665) | Switchgrass rhizosphere microbial communities from Kellogg Biological Station, Michigan, USA - KBS S6-3 metaG | ecosystem: Host-associated > Plants > Roots > Rhizosphere > Soil ... | reverse complement strand
CGCTCGACCAGCGCCCAGAGCGCAATCTTCGACGCCCCGGTGACGCGATGAAACATCGATTCGCCAAAAAACGCGCCGCCGATCGCGACTCCGTAAAGGCCGCCCACCAGTTCGTTAGCCGACCAGGACTCGACGGAGTGCGCGGCGCCGAGTGCGTGTAAGCGCGTGTAGCTCTCGATGATCTCATCGTTGATCCAGGTATCGGGGCGCGCGGCGCAGCCCTGCACTACCTCCTGGAAGCGGGTATTGATCCGAATCTCGATCGCCTGGGCGCGACGTTCCCGCTTGAGCCCGTGCGGCACATGGAAAGCTTCGAGCGGCAGAATCGTGCGGGGGTCGGGCGAAAACCACCGGATCTCGCCGTCGTCCATCGCCATCGGGAAAATGCCGAGGCGATAAGCTTCCAAAAGGAGGTCGGAATCGATCATCGGGCGTTGGTATCGCTCGGATTCGAAAAGAAATCACCGGCTGCGCTCGTCATTCTCTTGCAAAGCAACCGCGACCTCATAACATTTCCAGATGAAACCCCTAGGGATCGCAACCGTCGCCCTTTTTCTGGCGGGTTGCGCGGCAAATACTCCGTCCGCGGCAGAGGTCCACGATCAATTCCAGAGCGATTTCCCGGCCAGCCGCAGTCAGTTCGTGCCGGCCGGTAACCCGGAAAATCCGAACGCTGATTCAGAATTCGGAACTCCGCCTCCCCGTTAACCTGTGAAAACCCCGGCGCACTCCCGCATTCTCATCCTCGATTTCGGCTCGCAATACACGCAGGTGATCGCGCGCCGGGTGCGCGAGTGTCAGGTTTATTCCGAGATTGTGCGCTGCAATATCGCCGCCGCGGAGATCGCGCGCCTCGAGCCCAAGGGGATCATTCTCTCGGGGGGACCGGCGAGCGTTTACGAAAAAGGCGCGCCGCAAATTGACCTTGAGATTTTTTCGTTAGGCATCCCCATTCTCGGCATCTGCTATGGAATGCAATTGATCGCGCGTCATCTCGGCGGCGAGGTCGAATTCAGCGGGCGCCGCGAGTACGGCGCGGGACTTTTGCAGATCGACACGCGCACTCCGCTCTTTGACGGGCTGGGTGAGCATCTCGACATTTGGAGCAGCCACGGCGACAAGCTAACCGCCTTACCAGAGGGCTTCCGCAGCGTTGCCCACACCGAAAATTCCCTCTTCGCCGCGATCGAAAATGACTCGCAGCAAATCTACGCCCTGCAATTTCATCCCGAGGTTTCGCATACTCCGCGCGGGAAGGAGATCATCGAAAATTTCCTCCTTCGCATCTGCCACTGCGCGATGGATTGGACGATGGGCTCGTTCATCGACGAGGCCTGCGCGCGCGTTCGCCAACAGGTCGGCGACCAGAAAGTCGTGCTCGGCCTGAGCGGCGGAGTCGACTCTTCCGTCGCCGCCGCTCTCCTGCACAAGGCGATCGGCGATCAACTCACCTGCATCTTCGTGAACAATGGGCTTCTGCGGGAAAACGAAGCCGAGGTCGTGCAGCGCATTTTTGGCGAAAATTTTCAGATCAAACTCAAATATGTCGATGCCGCGGAAAGTTTTCTCCGTCTCCTCGCCGGCGTGAGCGACCCGGAGACAAAAAGAAAAGTGATCGGCGGCGAGTTCGTAAGGGTGTTTGAACAGGCCACGGAGGAATTGCTGGCGCAGGATCGTGCCGACCAACGCCCGCATGCCGGCTATCATTTCCTCGCCCAGGGCACGCTCTATCCCGACGTGATCGAGAGCGTCGCGATCGACGGCAACCCCGCTTCACTCATCAAAAGCCATCACAACGTCGGCGGGCTCCCGGAGAAAATGAATTTCGAGCTGGTCGAGCCTTTGCGGCAGCTCTTCAAGGACGAAGTCCGGCAGGCCGGCCTCCAGCTCGGTTTGCCTAACGAAATCGTGCACCGCCAGCCCTTCCCGGGCCCTGGCCTTGCTGTCCGCATTCTCGGCGAAGTCACCCCGGAACGGCTCCGCATTCTGCGCGATGCCGATACCATCGTGGTGAGCGAGATGAAGGCGAGCGATTGGTATTACCGCGTCTGGCAATCCTTCGCTGTCCTCCTCCCGGTGCGCTCTGTCGGCGTGATGGGCGACCAGCGCACTTACGAAAACACGATCGCCCTTCGCATCGTCGAAAGTCAGGACGGCATGACCGCTGACTGGGTGCGGATGCCCTACGAAGTCCTGGGCCGCATCTCGAGCCGGATCGGGAACGAAGTCAAAGGCGTCAACCGCGTCTGCTACGACATCTCCACCAAGCCGCCGAGCACGATCGAGTGGGAGTAAATTTCGAAGCGTCTGGCGGATGATTCACATTCTCGACACGCGACATCTTGGTCGTTCCGGAATTATCGCCGCGATCGCGCTCGAAACGAATGACGGGATCGCGCTCTTCGATACCGGACCCGACTCCACCTTTGCCAACATCGCGGCCGCCATGGCGACGGCGGGCGTTTCGCCTAACGACGTGCGTCATGTTTTTCTGAGCCATATCCATCTCGATCACGCTGGCGCAGCCTGGCGCTTTGCCGAGCTGGGGGCGACGATTCACGTGCACGCGCGCGGCGCCCCGCACTTGCTGGATCCGGCGCGGCTGATGGAATCCGCCACCCGCATCTTCGGTGAGGACATGCAGCGGCTCTGGGGAGAAATGCGCCCGATTGCTCCGGGCCAGGTGCATATCACGGACGACCAACGCAGCGTTCAAGCGGGACAGTTTGAGATCCGCTCGCTCGCCACACCCGGACACGCCTCGCATCACAACGTCTATTCCTGGGACGACCATCTCTTCGGGGGCGATGTTGCCGGCGTGCGCCTCGATGGCGGACCGCCCGTGCCGCCCTTCGTCCCGCCCGAGCTGCAGGTGGAATCATGGCTGGATTCAATCGAACAAATGCGCGCGCTGACGGCGGCTCGTCTTTACCTTCCGCACTTCGGCCTCGTCGAAGGCAACCTGAGCGCGCATTTTGATGCGCTGGCGGAAAGAGTGCAGCGTTGGGCGACATGGTTTCGCGACGAGTTGCGTAAAGGCCGCCGCGAATCCGAGTTGATCCCCGACTTCGCCCGCTACGAAGCAAAGGACATCACCGACTCCGGCGCGGCGGCCGAGCGCGTCGCGGATTACGAGCTGGCCGATCCGAGCTTCATGGCCGTCACGGCATCGATTCGTTACTGGCAGAAGTATCACCCGGAAGCGTTGTAGCGGCGGTCTGTGACCGCGGAAACCGCGTCGTTGCCTGGAAAGTCTACGGCGGTCGCAGACCGCCGCTATAACATGGCCTGAAACCGCGAATCGTCGCGCAGGCTGTCCCACTGCGGCTCGACCCGGAGCATTCCCGGGGTTGGGCCGCCGATTTGCCTAACGAGCCCGGCGAGATCGACCAGAGCCTCATCGCGTTGCCCGACGAGCGCGCGGACGGCGGCAAGATTCGTCGCGATGAGCGGACCATCGAGCGCATCCGCCGCAATCGGGAGCAAACGCACGGCGCGTTCCCCGAAAGCACCCGCGGCTTCGCGCTCGCCGAGCATGGCTTCGATCAACGCCTGCATGATAAGAATCTTGGCATCGTTAGGCGAAGCTGCCGCTTGCGCCTCGGCCGCCATCACTTCGCGCGCCGCGGCAAAGGCGCGCTGGGCGTCCGCTTCTTTTCCGGCGCCGTGGGCGATCAGGCCGACATACCATTCGCGCGGCACAGTGTAATCATCGAGCGCACCAACCAGTCCGCACAAACCGACGTCGTTATAGCGGCATTCCGAGCACGTTCCCAATTGTCTTTCCGCCTCCTCGTAATCGCGTTCCATCAGGGCCAGCCGCACCGCGATCGTGGTGACCGCGCCACCCGGATCGAATTCCTCCGGGACCCGCCGCAATGCCTCGCGCAACGGAGCGGTGTCCCCCTGTTCGCGCAGCGCCAGTTCCGCGCGCGCAATTGGGATCATGTGCGCTGCGGGTGCAATCGCCATCGCCTCCGCCAGGACGCGGTCTGCTTCTGCGTAGCGCCGCAGAAAAGTAAGCGTCTCGGAAAGATTCCAAAGCGCAGAAATGTTGCGCGGATCCAACTGCCGGGCCCGCTCCAGGTGCATGACCGATTCCTCCCAGCGTCCGCGGCGGCGCTCGATCATGCCGAGCGCACTGGCCACGTCGGATTCGTTAGGCAAAGCGCGCTGCGCGTGGGTCAGCTCGCGAATGGCCGTTTCGTAGTCGCGCGCGGAATAGTAATGATAAAAGGCGAGGGCGAGGTGTCCCTCACCCATCTCGGGGCGGAGGCGCAGGGCGGTCTCGGCCGCCGCCTTCGATTGCGCCAGCCGCGTCGGACTTTTGTCATAGCCGAACCAATAAAGCTCACCGTGAATGCGGGAAGTGAGATAATGAGCGAGCGCAAACTGCGGATCGAGCGCCAGCGCTCGTTTGAGCAACGGGAGTGCTTTTTCGCCGTTCTCATGCGGGTCGCCGATTCCGCTCCAGCGGAAAAGATCGCGTGCCCGGACATAGAGATCGTAAGCTTCGAGGTTGGTGGTGGGCGAAAGCTGCAGGTCCGCCATTTCCTCCGGCGAAAGATTGGCGCGCAGCGCCCTAACGATCTGCCCGGCCAACTCACTCTGGATGGCAAAAAGATCGGTCAGCTCGCGATCGAACGTCTCCGCCCAGATGTGGGTGTCGGTCCGCGCATTGATGAGCTGCGCGTTCACTCGCACGCGGTTGCCCGCCCGGCGCACCGTGCCTTCGAGCACATGGGCGACACCGAGCGCTTCACCGATCTCGCGCAGGTTGCGCGCGCCGGTCCGGTATTGCTGCACCGAGGTGCGGCTGATGACCTTCAAGTCGGCAATCCGGGCGAGACTGGAAAGAATGTCGTCGTGCACGCCATCAGCAAAGAAAGTGTTCTCGCGATCGTCGCTCAAATTTTCGAAGGGAAGAACAGCGATGCTTTTCTCGGGCACGGCGGTTACGGGGTGCGCTGTCTCCGGCGCATCAGACGGCGCATCCTCCGTGCGCTTGATTCCCGACGGAGTGATGTCGTAAGCCCAGGCCAGAATGACCGCGATCGGGAAGCCAAGGACGAGTGTGAGGATGACCCAACGGATGGTCCAGTTAGGGACTTCGAAGAACGGAAAAACCTGGGTCGCCACCTGCACCAAGACCCATGCGACCACGATATAGCCGACCGCGACGCGATAAACCTTGCGGCGTTGCAGTTCGACAAAAAACTGTTTCACCGCCGCGCCCCGGGAAGGCGCGCGGCCGGCGCTCGGATCGAGAAGGACCACGTCATTGTTATGGCCTCTGATCGCACAGGCAGCAAGTGTTTGGCGCGACGGGCAATAGGCCCCCAAAAATTCGCCGCTCGCAGGCGAGATCCAAGTTAGAATTGGATTCCCCCTCCGGCGGGGCGTTGGGCGGCAACGCGGGTGGCGGGCGCGCTTGCCTTAATGCCTGCTTTCTGCGCCGCCCTAACGAGTCTAGCTTTGAGCCCTGGCGTCTCCGGCGCCACGACAATAGTGGAAGTCTCCGACTGGGCTCATATTGCGTTCTGGGCCGCTTATTGCGATCGCCCGAGCAATGGAGCCTTACTCGGTAGGCAAACGCGCCGGCTACGGGTTGCCCAGAGCATCTGAAACGCCTTGCAGTATATCGCGCACGGCGCGCGCACTATCGGGCTCTTCCACTGGCTCGCCGCGAATCGCATGGTGCGCCGGCCGGTGCGCTGCGGCGATTTTCGCATCGCGGCAGCGGCGCAGGACCGCAATGTTATTTGTTTCCACTTCGGAAAATTCCTTCTCGATGTCTTCCAGGGAAACATCGGCGCGCGGCTGATACCAGGAAAACTCCGAGAACGTCTTCTTAATTTTGGCGTCGTGAAAGTTTGCGCCGTGTCGTGCCAGCATCTCGTTGATCGCATAACGAATGTCGGACAAGTCCAGCTCGTTCGCGTCCGCGATTGTGATCGGGTCCTGGCGGGTGGCGGGAAATTTCTCGCCTTCGAGATCAGTCGATTCTTCGGCGGGCGCCTCGGCCTCGGTGTCGCCCTCGGCCGGCTGCGTCGAAGTGGCTCCGACGGCGGCGGCCGCCGATTCGTTAGGCGCGGCGTCGGCAGGCTCGTCGGCCACCTCAGCGGGCGGCTCGATTTGTTTCGTCGTGACATCATAGGAGCAGGTCCAAGGCTCGGGCAGCGCGGCGTCATCCTTGGACGCGATTGGGGCGACGGAAAGCGTAACGCGATGCGAGTCCGGCTCCCAGGCGATGCCGTCGACGGTGACGCGACTACGGTCAGTGTTTGGATCCTGTTGGGTGTCGCCGAGGTAGGCCTGCCAGACGACGTCCTGGAGCCCGCCGGCAGTGCCGCGCAACTCCTGCGGCACTTCGTATTTCAAAGGAGCGGTGCTGACGCGATGATAAAGCTGGGCCCCGTTTGCCGTGCCATCGCGGCTGTTCAGGACGATCCATTCATCATCGGGGGAAAGCACCACCCAGGCATTGCGCTTGTATTGGGCGAGGACGGTAGTGTTGGCGGGATTTTTCGCATCCTGAAGCGCGATCTGTCGGATGCCTTGCTGGCGATCGCGCAGGTACTGGATGGCGAGCTTGCCGCTCGGCGAGATTACCTTGCGCACCAGTTGCATTCCCGCTGGTGCCTGGGGCGGGCCAGGTTGTTTGCGCGCGGGTGGCTTCGACACGGACCTGGGCGCGGCTTCCGACGGCGCGGCCTCGGCCGGACCTGGCGCTCCCGGGCCGGGATCGCCCAGCGATTTCGTCCAGGCCGGCGCGAGAAGAATGAGGATCGAAGCAATCGCCGCGAGAATACGCGCGCCATGGGGAATCAGCACAATCCAAATACGATTCATGAAGTTATTTGCGCCTTTTTGCGAGGGCGGAGTCAATCAAAAAAATGCACTGGATTGCAGAGAAGCCGCACCGGATCAGCCAGCAAAATCTTCTTGCCATTGCACCTGCGTTTTGATGAACTCTCCCCTCCACAGAATCGCTATGAAAAAGATCATTTGTCTGCTCGTCCTTCTCTCATTGGCCAGCGGGGTTCAAGCGGGTGACAAGAAAAAGAAGAGCTCCAGTGGAGGCAGCGCGCCGGCGCGGGCTTCGGGCGGGGGCAATCGGGGTGGCGGCGGATTGCCGGGAATGTCGCACAGCGCAGGCCCGGCGAGCGGCCACTCGAATGCGCCGCGCTCGAGCAGTCATTCCGCGCCATCGCTCGGTTCGCATACGTCATCGGTCGGCCATGCTTCCAAGTCCACCTCGCACAACGCCGGCTCGGGGACCGCAACGGCGCACAGCAACAATCCGCTTCTGCGCAAGAACGGCCAAGCCGGGGCGAATCAGCACGGTGCCAATCCGCTCAAGCAGGGCAATCGACAGGCGGGAGCCGGCCAGACTAATCCCCTGACAAAGAAAGGCGCCGCGCAAGCCGGTATGAACGGTCGCAATGGCGATCTGCGCGCCACGAGGAATAACGCCAATGTCGGACGCAATCACGGGCAGGGGGCGCAGGCCGGACGCGGCTTGAACAATCGCGTCGGGCACCAAAACTGGGCGCATGCCAGCCACGCCAACTATCGCGTGCGGCCCTATCGGGACGTTTATCATAACTATCATCCCTATCGTCACGATCGCTATTGGTACAACTCTCGTTACGACCGGGTCGTGGTCGTCGGCGGTGGTTACTACTACTGGGACGCGGGCTATTGGTATCCCGCCTGGGGTTACGATCCTGCGATCGCCTTCTATGCCTACGATGGTCCTATTTATAGCTATGACAATCTTCCCCCCGATCAAGTAACCATGAATGTCCAGACTGCATTGCAGGACGAAGGTTATTATACGGGCGAGATTGACGGGCTGGTCGGTCCCAAGACGCGCGACGCACTCGGCGCCTACCAGACGGATCATGACCTGGAAGTTACTTCGGCCGTGGATGAGCCGACGGTCGAGGCGCTTGGCCTGGCCCAGTCCACCTAGCCCGCAATTCGTTCGATCTCGGAAACTACTCGGTCGAGTTCTTCGATAAGTGCGCTCTCGCCGTGTTCGCGAAACGCTGTAACTAACGAACGATAGTACCAGAGCGCTCCGTCCTTGCCGCCCTTGAAGCGCGACCAGACTTCGTCACCGTCCTCGCGCAGACTGTGCAGGATAGCCTGCGCGTTGTGCAGCTTGTCCGAAGCCGAGACGAGACGCGTGCCAGCGGGAGCGGCGCGTAAATGCGCGATGTATTTTTCCTTCCGTTCGCGCCATGGAGGCTTAGGGTTTTGATCGGTGTCGGTGCATCCGGCGACAATCGCGCCCACGTCCTTTCCGAAGAGCTCTTCGATCTCGCGCTGACGTTGTGGTCCGCCACAATCTTCCACCGCGTCGTGGAGGAGGGCGGCGATGGCTTCGGTCTCGTTGGCACCGTACTCGAGCGCGATCGCTGTCACTCCGAGAAGATGGCCGATGTAGGGGATCTTTGTTTTCTTGCGCAACTGTCCGCCATGGAGGCGAGTCGCATAGACCAGAGCTTCTTCAAATTTTGGAGAGAGGTCCATCGTCCGCAGCCTAGCACGACTCGATGATCCAGCCCCCCGTTTTGTCGGCGCGAGCGTCGCGCTTCCGGATGGCTGAAATTTTCCTTGACCTTATGCGTAAAAAACGGTGCACTTGTGAAATGATATGAGTTCGCATCTGAAGCGGACGCCTCGCTGAAGCTGTCTGCCTCTACTATGCAATGGCGAACAGCCGGCCCATCAGCCTCATCTCAGTAATTTGCCCTCACATCCATCATGCTAACCACATTCACGCATATTGTTCATAAGACCCAACCTCAAAATGAACTCCGCCCTTTCGATCTTTCCACGGCATGGCGAGCAGCAGGATCATTTCTGCGATTAGCGGCTCCCTGCCTGCTACTCAGCGGTGGCCTGTGTCTCGCTCCCCAACTTGGATGGGCCGATTCGTTCACTTTTCAGGATACCACCAACCTCATATCCGGACGCGCGACGCATACGGCGAATTTTTTGCCGGACGGCCGTGTCCTCGTAGCCGGTGGCTCCAGTGGAACGAAAATTCTCTACAGCGCTGAAATCTTCGATCCCGCGACCGATCTCTGGACTGCCGCCCACGACATGAGAACGGCACGTTTTCGGGCGGCGTCCGCTACATTACTCGACGGGCGCATCCTCATGATTGGTGGCCGGAGCAAAACTGGCGCGACGACCGCCGTTGAAATCTTTGATCCGGCTCGTGGCACCTGGCTATCTACTGGCAGCCTTGCCGTTCCGCGCGCCCTCCTTACCGCGACGCGTCTGCTTGACGGAAGGGTGCTGGCAACGGGCGGAGGAGAGACTGGCGCCGGCGCGCTGCAGAGCACCGAGATTTACGATCCCGCCACCGGCTTATGGTCTGATTCCGGCAACATGGCCTTTGCGCGTTTCCGTCATACCGCCACGCTCTTGCCCGATGGCCGAGTGCTCATCGCCGGAGGAAACGGCCCGACTGGAGCGCAAGCGACTGCGGAGTTGTATGATCCCGTGGCCAATGTTTGGACGACCACTGCCAGTATGGCGACGGCGCGCTATCGCCAAACCGCGACCCTGTTACCCGACGGTCGCGTCCTGATCGTAGCCGGTCAGACCGATACTTACAACTTAAGGAGCGCCGAGCTTTACGATCCGACCAGTGGCACCTGGACGGAGACCGGGAACCTCAAAACCCCGCGCGCCTCTCACACCGCAACCCTTTTGCCGGATAACATGGTGCTCGCCACCGGAGGACAAGGAGGGCCGGTCGTGACCTCGGAACTTTATGATCCCGCGACAGGTATATGGACGATGGTCGGCAGCCTGCACAGAGGACGCTCTGCCATGACGGCCAGCCTGCTCGCCAATGGCACCCTCCTCGTCGTCGGAGGATACGGTTTTGATGAGCCGACTTCCGCGAGGATCTCACCGGAATTCGCCAACCATAAGTCGCTTGACAGCTGTGAGCTTGGAACTCTCACGACGGGCGAAGGTCCCTATCCTTAAAGGAGCGGTCCAGTTCGCCCTGCGAGAAGCTACGCGGCCAGTTACTTCCTGACTCAATGTTAGTAATTGAACGACTGAATCGCGGTCGTTAGGTCAGGACCGTTCACAAAGCCCATCCGGCGACTCGGATTAAGCGTGATGTGAATTGGAAAGACGTTGAAGCCGCCTTGGAAGTTCAGGCCGTCGATCGACTCGACCAGATTGCCAGCCAGGTCGTAAACTTGGATGCTACTGCCGTTGTTAAGCTGTCCATCCGAGAAAGGTTGCGCCACCAGGAACAATTTGTTAATCGAGTCAAACTCGATGTCACCGCCACTCGCGGTTGAGGTTTGCGGATCCGCCCCGGGGAGGAGCACGCTGATGCCGCTAAAATCGCTCAGGTCATAGAACTGCACGGCGGAGTCGAATGACGTATCGGTGCAGAGAATGCCATCTTCCGTGTCAACCGCCACGCCGTTGATAACTCCCAGGCCGAGGCCGGTTTTCACGTCGAACGAGCCGGTCGCCAGATCGACGAAACCGATCAACGGAGGTTCGATAAATGGGGAGGGCTTGTCATGACCCAGAATGGCTTGATTCCGAATCGGATCGAAAGCGATGACGGGCGGCGCTTCGGTCGTGAAATTCAGGTCGGTAATTTCTATAGCCGGCCCGAAGGTGTTGTCTCTGAGATTCGAACTGAAGACTACCGGATTTAAGCTCGTGCTCACAGACAACGCATAGACCGCAACATTCGGGCTGCCGTCGAAAGCTGGCTTCACCTGGTTGACGATCTGTTTGTGGTCAATCGGCGGCGTCCAATTGCCGTTGATCTCATTGCCCGAAAGCGGGTCGATCACGGAAAAGGTTCTTTTGATGGTAAAAAGACCTTTAACCTTCTCGCGCTCGATCAAACCGACCGATCCGGCCACCGTCCATGCGATAAGATCGTCCTGCGTGTTCGTCTTACCCAGAATCCTGATAATCCGGCCGGTCGCCTGGTTAAAAGTCTCGACTGCAGCGGTCACTGTGCCGTCGGAATTTGGCACTGCTTCGCAGAGTAACCCTTCCGTTCCGTCGGGATCAATCTCAAAACCGAAAATGAGACCTCCCAGCTTGCCGTGAACGATTACACTGCCCACGCCCGCCCTCGGATTCGGCTGAGATTCTCCGGCCACAGAAAAACTGGTTGCAGCCAGCCAGATGAGGCAGCCCAGCAGCAGAGCAGGCTTACCATTTCCGGCGTGATTTCGAAGCGATGAATGAAATACTTTCATCCTCCAACATTCTTCGACCAGGGTCCGCTCCTTCAAGAACGTTGCCGTAACAATACTGTTACGCCTCGCCAAGCTTCGCGCGCGCCAATTGATCAATTATCGTCACCACCCTAACGATAGTAACTCCATCCAGCGAGGTGCCATGCCACGGCCTTGGGCCCTGTCCCGAGATCACCGACGGACGGATTGGACACCCGCCGTAGGACGTCTATTTGACCGGCTTCATATCGAGCTGGGCGAAGAGAAAGCTGTAGATATCGGCTTGCTGTTTGATTCGCTCACTCAGCGCCGTGCCGATACCGTGGCCCGCGCTGGTCGAAGTCCGTAAGAGGATCGGATGATCCGATTTGTTCGCCGCCTGCAAGCGGGCGGTCATCTTACGCGAGTGATAGGGGGCGACCCGGCCGTCATTCGCTCCCGTCATGAGCAGGACGGCGGGATACTTCGCCCCATCGGCCACGTGATGATAAGGTGAGTAGGCATAGAGTGCCTTGAACTGCTCTTCGTTTTTCACGGTGCCAAATTCGGTCACGTTAAAGGCGCCATTGGGGGCCAGCTCCACCCGCAACATGTCGTAGATGCCAACCGAGGTCACGACCGCGCGCATCAGATCGGGATGCTGGGTAATGAGCGCACCCATGAGCAAACCGCCATTGCTTCCGCCCATCAGGGCAAGTTTGTCGGCGCTGGTGTATTTGTTCTCGATTAGATATTGGGCTGCCGCCGCGAAGTCATCGAAAACGGTTTGTTTCTTCGTCAGGTTGCCGGCCTTGTGCCATTCCTCGCCAAACTCGCCGCCGCCTCGAATGTTGGCCACGACATAAACTCCGCCGCGATCGAACCAGAGTCGCTTCTGGAAGTCAAAAGCAGGCGTCATGCTCACGCCGTAGCCGCCGTAGCCGTAAAGCAAGGTCGGATTGCTCCCATCGAGTTTCGTTCCTTTGCGGCAAAGAATGTTAAGTGGAATCTTTGTTCCGTCCTTCGACGGGGCAAATTCCCGAGTCACTTCAATGTCCGACAACGAAACTGGCGAGGTGCTGACGAGCGCGCTTTTGACCGGCTTATTTTCGCCCGCGCTGAGCTTGAACCATGCCGCTGGCTCGGTGTAGCTGATATCCCGGAAAAGGAGCGACCCGTCTTCGCAGGCTGCCATTTCCGGCACGCTGGAAATGGCCGGCACCGAGATCGTCGTGCCATTTGTCCCCGCGAGGTCGAAGCGGCGCAACTGCGATGGGCCGCCTAACAAGTCGGCGAGATAAAGGGCGTTTGCGGTCGGTTCGATCGCCTGCACCACGGCGTCGGTCTCCGGCACGATCTCGACCGCCTTGCTCAACTCCGGGGTGTCGAGCGACAGCCGCAAGACCTTGCCGCGCGGCGCATCCGCGCGCGAGAGCAGGTAGAGCGCGTGGTCGCGGCCGACTCGGGCCAGCTTTACCTGATCGCTGAACTGGGTGATCTGCTTCCAGGTGCCATCCGGGCCTAACAAATAATGGGCGAAGTCTCCACCGTCCCCGTTAGCGACAGTCGCGAGCACATTCTTGCCGTCGGACGAGGATTCCAGTTTGATTTCGGCGATGCGCGGAAAATCCTTTCCGGTCGCGTAAGTGTCGTCGCTGTCCGGCGTGCCGAGTTTGTGGAAATAAATCTGCTGATAGAAATTTAGATCTTCCTCCGCGCGCTCTCCTTTGCGCGGGAAGCGGGTGTAATAAACGCCGCTCCCATCGCCGTTCCAGGCGGCGCTGCCGCCCGCGGTCGGATACTGGACGTGGGCAATCGTGTCTCCGAGCTCCTTGCCCGTGCCGGCATCGAAAAAGTGCAAGGTTCCGTCTTCGCTCCCGCCTTTGGAGAGCGAGACGGCCACTTTGGAGCCGTCGAGGGAAGGCTCGAACCAATCGATCGCAGTCGTGCCTTTGCTGTCGATCTTATTTGGATCGACCAGCACTTTTTCCGATTTCAAATCGTCCGCAGAAGCGAGCGTGACCAGCATAGGTTGCTGCTTCGGTGGCTGGAATTTCATGGCAAACAACAGCCCTGGCCGTGCGACAATTGAGGAATAACTCGGTGAGGTTTTCGCATACCATTCCGTGAGTTGTTTCTCGACGTCCGAATGGGTCGGCAACCCGTCGAGATAAGCGCGCGTTAGCTTGTTCTCCGCGTCCGACCATGCCTTCACCGCCGCGTCATCGTCGTTCTCGAGCCACTGATAGTCGTCCTCGACTTTGGTGCCGTGATATTCGTTAAAGCTCGGTTTTTTGTCGGCGACGGGGACATCCTTCGAATCCGCAGCCCGCAAATTGGCGATGAGCAAACCCGTGAGGGCACTGACGATAAAGAAGAGGCGATGAACGTGCATAGTGACGAAGAACAACGCGTCAAACCATGCCGCGCGCAACCGCAGTAACTTCGCCTAACGATCTTTCGCCTTTTTGATCACGGCCCGGATGGCGAGCGCCCAGCCGTCGGCATCGTCCGGCGGGCGAAAGGACCAGCTCACGGCCGATTTGCCCCCACCCGCGCGCAGGCTGAGGCGGTCGTGAGCCCGGCTGATTTCGTAAAAGCCGGTCGAGCGTGGAGTGATCTCAACGAGTGGCTTGCCGTTCACATGCAGAAACACCGTCTCCGGTGTGACAATCATCGAGGCGCGCGTCTCTTCCCAACTCGAGTCGCGCCGCCCGGCTGCGATGGTGCGGCGAAAATCAAGGTCATCTCCTCGCCTAACGATTCCTTCTTTCTCAAAGCGCGCCGTTAGTTCGGGGGAAAGCCGACCGGTCTTCTGGCAACCGGTCGCGAGCAACGTCAGGCCAAGACCGACCGAGATCCAGCTCGTAAGGCAGGCTCGTGGGTTTGTCACCTTAGGGTTTCGCCTTGGGCACGGGCAGGTCGGTCGCCCAGGTATCGATCAGGATTTTCCACGTCCCGTCGGTCTGCTTTTTCCAGACGGTCAGATAATTGCCGGAGTCCTTCACCGGCTTACCGTCGGCGCCAATCATTGTCCCATCATAAGTGCCGCTGGTGTAGGCCAGGTCCCCGGATTTTGCCACCTCCACCTTCATCGCCTTCCAACTGGTGGATGCGCCAGCCGGCGTGAGGTAACCTTTCCAGGCGTTCCGGATCGTTTCCTTCGTCGTTGCTCCGGGAGAGTTCGGCGCAAAGACCATCGCGCCGTCCGCATAATAGGAAACTACCTTATCGAGGTCCTTGCTCACGGCCGCGGCGGACATCGCCACTTCCGATGCCCGAATCTTCGCTTCGTCGGCGGATTGCGTGTCCGCCGCCCGCGCTTTGCCGACCATTGCGAGCAAAAAGGCCGCGCAACAACCCGCCAGCAGCAGTTGCCTCACGATACTGAACTTCGAATCCGTCGTTTTAGAGGATGTTTTCATGGGCCTATCAAAACGCGATTACGAGGCTGTGGTCAACGCCGAACTAACGAGCCGGGATGAAGTGATCTGCCAGGCGAGGGCCGGAAAAAAGGCTCCGGGGAACCCTGGAACTTTGGTCGAGCGCCAGAGGGCCTAATTCGCTCTGATCCCAGCAATTAGAAGCCAGCGTGCGATCTGCAAATAGACCCAATCGGATGGCTGCCTTGCGCCGATTTAAGCTTGTGCACCTAATAATCACGAGGGTGTTTTCGGGGCTTTTTCCGACGCATCGAATGCGCGACTGGCGGACCGACTCCCTCATCATTGATTACCCATGAAGAAAACGGCTTCACCCATCGCGCGATCGAGGAACAGTTCGGCATTTAAGAACGACGAAGTCGATGGCAAACAGCTATTGACGGCGCTGATGGCATTTAAGCGCGGCGATTTCACGGCCAGGCTACCTGATGACTGGACAGGCGTGGCGGGCAAGATTGCCGACACCTTTAACGATGTCATTGCAACTAATCAGCGGATGACCCGGGAGCTGGAGAGAATCGGGTATGTCGTCGGAAAACAGGGACGGATCACGCAGCGCGCTTCGCTCGGGGACGTCTCGGATTCGTGGGCAGATGCGATCGGCTCGGTCAACGACTTGATTGGCGATCTGGTCCAACCCACGAGCGAAATGGCGCGGGTGATCGGCGCGGTGGCGAAAGGGGATTTGTCGCAAACGATGGCGACCGAGATCGAAGACCGGCCGCTCCAGGGAGAGTTTCTGCGCACCGCGAAAGTTGTTAATACGATGGTGAACCAGCTCGGCGCATTCGCCTCGGAGGTGACGCGCGTGGCGCGGGAGGTGGGCACGGAAGGCAAACTGGGCGGACAGGCAAAAGTGAAAGGGGCTGCCGGGACCTGGAAGGACCTGACCGAAAACGTCAATCTCATGGCGGGCAAGCTGACCGCCCAAGTGCGCAACATCGCGACCGTGACCACCGCCGTGGCCAACGGCGATCTGACCAAGAAAATCACGGTGGACGTCAAAGGTGAATTCCTGGAATTGAAAGACACCGTTAATGTGATGGTGGATCAACTCCGTTCCTTTGCCTCGGAGGTGACGCGCGTCGCGCGCGAAGTGGGTTCGGAAGGAATTCTGGGCGGCCAGGCGCGTGTCGCGGGCGTGTCCGGCACGTGGAAGGACCTGACCGATTCGGTCAACTTCATGGCGCGCAATCTGACCGGTCAGGTGCGCAACATCGCCGCCGTGACTACCGCCGTCGCCAGAGGCGATTTGTCGAAGAAAATCACCGTCGATGTAAAGGGTGAAATCCTCGAGCTGAAGAACACGATCAACACCATGGTCGATCAACTCAGTTCCTTTGCCTCAGAAGTAACGCGCGTGGCCCGCGAGGTGGGCACGGAAGGCAAATTAGGCGGGCAAGCGGACGTGAAAGGCGTCGCCGGGACGTGGAAAGATTTGACCGATAGCGTCAATTCAATGGCGGGCAATCTGACCGCACAGGTGCGCAACATCGCCGACGTCACGACGGCGGTCGCGACGGGCGATTTGTCGAAGAAAATCACCGTCGATGTGCGGGGCGAAATTCTGGAGCTAAAAGACACCATCAACACGATGGTCGATCAGCTGCGATCGTTCGCATCGGAAGTCACGCGCGTGGCTCGCGAGGTCGGGAGCGAAGGAAAACTCGGCGGCCAGGCCGATGTCAAAGGTGTCGCGGGCACCTGGAAGGATTTGACTGACAACGTCAACATGATGGCGGGCAACTTGACCGCGCAGGTCCGGAACATCGCCGAGGTCACGACGGCGGTCGCGACGGGCGATTTGTCGAAGAAAATCACCGTCGATGTGCAGGGCGAAATCGCGGAACTGAAGAGCACCGTCAACACGATGGTGGACCAGCTCAGCTCGTTTGCGTCGGAAGTGACCCGCGTCGCGCGCGAGGTCGGCACGGAAGGAAAACTGGGCGGACAGGCTGATGTCCATGGCGTCGCCGGGACCTGGAAGGACCTGACCGACAGTGTGAATTCCATGGCCGGCAACCTGACGAGCCAGGTTCGGAATATTGCTGAGGTGACAACCGCGGTCGCGAAGGGCGACCTCTCCAAGAAAATTACGGTCGACGTTAAGGGTGAGATCCTGGAGCTGAAGAACACGATCAATACGATGGTGGATCAGCTCAGTTCATTCGCGGCGGAAGTGACGCGTGTCGCGCGCGAAGTGGGCACGGAAGGGAAACTGGGCGGGCAGGCCGACGTCCATGGTGTCGCCGGAACCTGGAAAGATTTGACCGAGAGCGTGAATTCCATGGCCGGCAATCTGACGAGCCAGGTGCGCAATATCGCAGACGTCACGACCGCCGTGGCGAAGGGCGATCTCTCCAAAAAAATCACGGTCGATGTGAAAGGCGAGATTTTGGAGCTGAAGAACACGATCAATACCATGGTCGATCAACTCAGCTCGTTTGCGGCGGAGGTGACGCGCGTCGCGCGAGAGGTTGGCACGGAAGGGAGATTGGGCGGACAGGCGGACGTACACGGCGTGGCCGGAACGTGGGAGGATCTTACCGATAGCGTGAATTCCATGGCGGGAAACCTGACCAGCCAGGTGCGCAATATTGCCGAGGTCACCACCGCCGTCGCGAAAGGTGACCTCTCCAAAAAGATCACGGTCGATGTGAAGGGCGAAATTTGGGAGCTAAAGGACACGATCAACACCATGGTGGATCAACTCCGGTCATTCGCCTCGGAAGTAACGCGCGTGGCCCGCGAGGTGGGCACGGAAGGAAAGCTGGGCGGACAGGCGGAGGTGGAAGGAGTCGCCGGCACTTGGAAGGATTTGACCGACAGCGTGAACTCCATGGCGGGAAACCTGACCAGTCAGGTGCGCAATATCGCCGACGTCACGACTGCAGTCGCCAAAGGCGATCTTTCCAAGAAAATCACCGTCGATGTTCGCGGAGAAATTCTGGAGGTGAAAAACACCGTCAACACCATGGTGGACCAGCTCAACTCCTTTGCCTCGGAAGTAACACGCGTGGCCCGCGAGGTCGGCACGGAAGGCAAACTAGGCGGGCAGGCGATGGTCATAGGGGTAGCCGGCACTTGGAAGGACTTGACTGACAGTGTGAATTCCATGGCCGGCAACCTGACCGGGCAGGTGCGTGGCATCGTGAAGGTCGTCACCGCCGTCGCCACGGGCGATCTAAAACAGAAACTGCTGGTCGAAGCGAAAGGCGAAATCGCCGACTTGGCCAATACCATTAACAACATGACGGAGACACTGGCTATTTTCGCCGACCAGGTCACCACGGTCGCGCGCGAGGTGGGAGTCGAAGGCAAACTCGGCGGCCAGGCGAGTGTGCCGGGGGCGGCCGGCACCTGGCGGGATTTGACCGACAACGTGAACCGCCTGGCCGCGAACTTGACGACGCAGTTGCGCGCCATCGTGGAAGTGGCCACCGCCGTGACCGAAGGCGATCTCACCCGTTCGATTCAGGTGGAAGCGCAGGGCGAGGTCGCCTTCGTGAAGGACAACATCAACGAGATGATCCGCAACCTGAAGGAAACGACTTTGCATAACGACGAGCAGAACTGGCTTAAGACCAACCTCGCCAAATTTTCGCGCATGCTGCAGGGGCAAAGAGACGTGCTCACGGTCGGCAAACTCGTTTTGTCGGAGCTGGCGCCAGTGGTTTCCGCTCAGCACGGTGTTTTCTACATCATGAATAGCGCGGACCAGGATCCGGAGCTCAAGCTCCTGGCGAGTTACGCCCACCGCGGAGGAGACGGCGTCCAGACTTCTTTCAAATTAGGCGAAAGTCTGGTCGGTCAGGCGGCCTTGGAAAAACAGCGCATTCTCCTGACTGAGGTGCCGACGGATTACTTGAAAGTGAGCTCCGGTCTGGGCGAGTCGCGCCCGATGAACATCGTCGTCCTCCCGATCCTGTTTGAAGGAGAAGTGAAGGGAGTCATGGAACTCTCGTCGCTCGATCGGTTCAAACCGACCCACCAGGCGTTCCTCGATCAACTCGCGGAGAGCATCGGCATCGTCCTGCACACCATCGAAGCAAACACCCGGACGGAAACGTTGCTCAAACAATCGCAATCGCTCGCAATCGAACTTCGGAACCGCCAGGAAGAATTACAGCAAACCAATGTGGAGTTGGAGGAAAAGGTCCGCACGAATCTGGCCAAGGATCAATTCCTCGCCATGCTCAGTCACGAGCTTCGAACTCCGCTCACGCCCGTCCTCGCCTCCGCCGCAGCGCTGGAAAGCGACCGTATCTCATCCTCGCAAATGCGCGAGTCAGTCCAAATCATCCGTCGCAATGTGGAACTCGAGGCGCGGCTGATCGACGACCTGCTCGATCTCACGCGCATCAGCAAAGGAAAAGTCCAGCTCAACTTTGAAGTCGTGGACGCGCACACGCTCTTGCGCAATGCCCTCGACATTTGCCACGCCGATATCGAGCAAAAACATTTGAAGGTTCAACTCGATCTCGACGCGCAAAAAGTTCATCTCCACGGCGACCCGGCGCGCCTTCAACAGATCCTTTGGAACCTGATAAAGAACGCTATCAAGTTCACGCCTCAGGATGGCGCGATTTTCATCGCTACGAGCAATGATTCCGACGGTCAATTACGTTTCGAAATAACGGACTCCGGTATTGGAATTGAGGCGGAGGCACTCCCGAAAATTTTCGACGCCTTCGAACAAGGCGGCCGGACAAAATTCGGCGGTCTCGGTCTCGGTTTGGCCATTAGCAAGACGCTGGTAGAAGCACACAAAGGTACCATCACAGCCCAGAGCGCCGGTCGAAATCAAGGCGCCAAGTTTTCGGTCATTCTTCCGACGAGCACCGAAATGGGCTCGCAAGCCCTTCCCAGCGTCCTGCCCGCGACCCAGCCGCGGCAAAGCCGGCGCATCCTGTTGGTGGAAGATCATGCCGACACCAACAGATCCCTCACGAAATTGCTCCATCTGCGGGGCTACGAGGTCGAATCGGCCAACGACATCGAATCCGCTCTGGCCTTAGGCTCGAAGGCGCAATTTGATGTGCTCGTTAGCGATATCGGCCTGCCCGATGGCACCGGCATCGACTTGATCCGCCGGCTACGTTCCGATCGACCCGCGCTGGCCATCGCCCTCACCGGCTTCGGAATGGAAGAAGACCTGCGCAAGACTCGCGAGGCCGGCTTCAATCACCATCTGGTTAAACCAATCGATGTGAACAAGCTGGATTTGCTGATTCAAGAGGGTTCTCCCAGGGTGCTTGCATGACCGGTGGTTGAAGGGGCGCGCCGCAAAGTCGGAAATTCTTTTTGGAAGGCGTTTTGAATCCACCAGGCCCAAAAACTCAAGAGCCGCATCTTAGTGCGAGGAAGCGGCCTCGGTGCCACACTCGAAATCCGCATCGCCCAGTGGGCGGCATCCGGCGGGCCAGCCTTTCTCTCGCCAATAGGCCGGCAACCCGAAGCGCACCAACATCGCTTTAACACGCGGATCGCGCAGCATCGCCTGGCCCATCGGGCGGCTGCCATAGAGGTCGATGAAATAGTACTCCCGAGGCACCGCTCCGAGCGTTTCGACGTAGGCATTGTAACCGTCGACGTCCTGCCGCGCGATGAAGAAGGTGGTTGCTTCGCCCGAGGGTGCGTCCGCGATCGCCGTTCGCACTTTGTCCGGGTCGAAACCCGGCTCGCTCAATGCCCATGGCAATAACTGCTGGGCGAACCTTGCTTCGTTAGGCCAGCGTTTCTCGATCTCCGCAAGTGCAGACCGCGCTTCATCGGCCCGCCCGTAGGCGAGTGCATAGTCCAGCAATCCAAGCTTGCCGATATGATTGTCTGGGGCAACGGCACGCATTTTCTCGACCGCTTCTTCCACATCAGCGCGCCGATCGAGCGCCATTCCGGTGCGCAAGATCCGATTCCAGCCGATGCCGAAGTAAGGATCGAGTGTCACCAGCTGGCGCGCCGCGCGCATCGAATCTTCCAGGCGACCGACTTCGTAGAGCACCTCGGAGTAATCCTCGCGCACATCCGAGTAGCTTGGGTCGAGCGTCATCGCGCGCAAGTAATGCCGCTCGGCGTCGGCGTAGTGAAATTGCGCGCGCGCAACGTTGCCCAACGCATGCTCGGTGGTTGCGGCGTCGGGATCGAACGCAGCGGCGCGCGCTGCCGCTGCCTCCTGCCCTTTCAGGAACTCGGCCGCCAGGGAAGGAGTCATGCGCGTCGTGAACCAGAAACTCACCTCATAGGTCAGCGAGAGCGACGACCAGGCGGCCGCAAACTCAGGCGCTTTCGCCACCGCTGCCTTCAAGTGCGCAATAGCAGATGGCAGATCGCGACGTTCGCGCATGAGAGCGCGACCTTTGAGATATTCGTCGTAGGCCGCGGGATCGATCGGCGCACGCGCCGAAACCGGCGCCGTCACCCCTAACGACACCTTGAGCGCATCACCGATCTTCCGCGCGATATCGTCCTGGAGCGCGAAGACACCCTCCAGCTTGCGATCGTAAGTCTCCGACCAGATATGAAAGCCGTCGGCGGCGCGCACTAACTGCGCCGTGATGCGCACGTCCTGGCCATCGCGGCGCACGCTGCCTTCAACAATATTGGTAACTCCAAGCTTGCGACCAATCTCGCGGATGTCGCCACCCTTGTCCTTGAACTGAAAGACCGAAGTGCGCGCCACCACCTTGAGTTGCGGGACCTTGGCGAGCACGTTCAAGAGCTCTTCGGTCATGCCATCGGAAAAATAATCCTGGTCCGTCTTGCCGCTCATGTTGGCGAAGGGCAGCACGGCGATCGAGTTCTTATCGGCGGTCGTCGGGGTGGCCAGATCTCCCTTGCGAAAGGTTGGCTGCCCATAGAAATACCAGCCCAGCGCCAGCACGATGAGCAGTGCCGCCACGGCGAAAAGACGTTTGCTCCCGGAGGTTGAAGTGTCGAGTTTGACCCCCTCGGGTGTGACGTCGAACATCCACGCCATCATCACCGCGATCGGAAATCCCAGCAGCGCTACGAGGATGAAAACGCGCAACACCCAGGGCGGCGCATCAAAAGCCGGAAACCCGATTGAAGCCGCCTGCACCACCAGCCAGGCCACCACCAGGTAAGCCGCCCCGACCTTAAAGACCTTGCGCCTCCTGAGCTCGGCCAGGAAATCATGCGGTTTCATAGCGACGTCGGCAACCCCGTCCTGGCAAGCAAAGCGTGATAGCGTGGATCAGCATGCAGACCTCTCAGAAGCGGATCGATGAGCAGGCTGAGCGTGCCCGTGTCATGAGTATCGTAGGAGATTTGTAACCACTCGAATGCCTTGTCTGTCTCGCCGCGCCACGCGTAGACTTGCGCGATCTGGTAGGCGGCAATGTTTTTGTTCTGCGCGACCAACTCGGCCAGGGCGGCGTCGGCCGCCGGGCGGTCGCCCCGGGCCGCCTGCGCCAGAGCGAGAGAAAAATTTCGGTAAGCCTCGTTAGGCTCGAGCCGCGCTTCACGCAGGGCCGTCTCTCCATCGCCGCGCATGACTGCGACACAGACCTGCCAGCGATGGCTGGAGGCGCCCGTCGGCTGTAATTCAGCCGCCTTCTGTGCGACTGCGACCGACTCATCGTACCTCTTTTCGTAAAAGAGAATGCGCGCCAGGTTATTGCGCGCCGCGAATGTGAGTGGGTCGAGTTCAATCGCCCGGCGCGCGAGCTTTTCTGCCTCGGGGAATCGGCCGAGGAAAACGAGCACACTCGCGAGAAGATGATTAGTCGTCGCGCTCCCCGGAGCGAGCTCCTTCGCGCGCCTCAATTCGGCCAGGCCCTCATCAAATTTCCACTCCGCAAAAAAACGCTCCCATCCAAGCGCGGAATGGGCCTCTGCCAGCCGCGGGTCGATCGCGACCGCCTGCTCTGCATCCTTCGCCGCCGCGGCCCAGGTCTCCTTTTGATGTTCGCCGCTTTGATCCGCAATCCAGGTCAAGGCCTCGGAGCGCTCCGCATAGGCGAGAGCATAATTAGGATCGAGCTGGAGCGCCCGATCGAAGAAGCCAATCGACCGGCGAAAATCTTCCAGGTTGCGGCGTTCCAAATAGAAGTGGCCCTGGAGATAGACATTGTGCGCTTCCACATTCTGAGTCGCCGGTTTGTTGACCGCCAGATTTTCACGCCCGAGTAACTTCAGCTCAAGTGCCTCGGCCACCGCCGACGCGATTTCGCTCTGGACCGCAAAGATATCTTTGAGTTCGCGCTGGAAGGTTTGCGACCATAATTCGCTGCCATCGGCTGCATTGACCAGCTCCGCCACGATTCGCACATGGTCATTCTGCCTGCGCACCGTGCCCTCCAGGAGCGTGCTCACCCCGAGCTTTTCGCCGATAACTTTGCCTTCCTCCTTCTGGCTCTTGAACCGGAAGGAAGAGCTGCGGCCGATCACCTTCAATTCTCCGATCTGCGCCAGCGCAGAGATCAATTCCTCGGAAAGGCCGTCGGAGAAGTATTCATCGCTCGAGTCGCCGCTTTCATTGAGAAAAGGCAGGACGGCGATCGACTTGGCAGGCGCAGGTGTGCTCGGATTTTGCGCCGTTGCCGGCGGGCCGGTGTGCACGAGCCGGAAGATGAGCAAGCCGGCGGCAAGGATTGCGAGACTGGCGAAGAAAGCGACAAACTTGCGCAGACTCCATTGCGGCAGCTTTTCGTCAGGCGAGATATTCTCCGTTCGCTTCATCCCTTCCGGGGTCATTTCAAAAGCCCAGGCAATCACGAGCGCGATGGGAAAGCCGAGCAAGACCACCACGACCACCGCGGTCGTCAGGCTATCGGGCAGATGGAGCGCAGGCACGACCGTGGCCGCCACCTGCATCATGAGCCAGCCGACGATCGCATAAGCGACCGCCACCTTGTAGACATTGCGCCGCTTTAATTCAGCGAAAAAGCCACGCGCATTCATGCGAGATTTGCCATGGCTGTTTTTCGTAGCGATTTACCGCGGCGAGATCATCGTCGTAACCGCTTGCAATACAATACCGCACCTGCCGTCGCCAACAGAAGCGGAAAAAATCGGCAAAAAACAGCGCTTCCAGCTGATTTTTTGTAGCGGCTTGCCGCTATAGCAAACGAAATCGTAGAAATCGGCGCGCTTGAGGGTGTTTTGAAATCACACTCAGCGCCGCTCCTCCGAACCGACATTCGCCTCAGCCCCGTAGATAGTGAGATTCCCTATCGCCCGATTAAAGGACCTGCGCGGGGAAGAGCGCTTTGAGCTTGTCGTGAAAGACGGACGCAAATTTTTTGAAACCGTCTTTTGAGGGGTGCAGCTCATTGTGCCACGAACCGGAGCCCGGCGCCAAAGTTCCCTGGCCGTTGATGAATGTCACGCGTGGGTGGGTCGCTAGCGAGCGCAGGACGTCAGCAAACTGCACCAACATTGCCTTAACGACTTCGAACCTCGCGGGCGAGGTCGCGGGAAACCTGCGTAAATCGAATGTTGGTTTCAACCAGGGACCCATTAAGCACACTCCCCGCCCATCCGGAATGGCAAAGTCATAGGAGTGAAATACGAGATGGGTGTTTGGG
>Ga0070670_100000819_pt1 | contig 24249 bp, 24 predicted proteins | sample KBSS63metaG_FD_64665 | JGI IMG/M metagenome (GOLD analysis project Ga0070670, IMG submission 64665) | Switchgrass rhizosphere microbial communities from Kellogg Biological Station, Michigan, USA - KBS S6-3 metaG | ecosystem: Host-associated > Plants > Roots > Rhizosphere > Soil ... | reverse complement strand
CGTACCCATCGTCCGAGGTGAAAGGTGACACGAGGAACGCGGAAGGCGCGTTCCGCCGGCTCGCTCGCCACGACCTCGCGTATTTCAGACGAGAGCGCTGGTGTCACCCGTTCGTCGGCATCGAGCGAAAAGATCCAGTCGTGCGAGGCGACTGAGGCGGCATAGTTCTTTTGGTCGACGTATCCGGGCCACGTGCGACCCATGACGCGGACACCCTTCCCCGTGGCGATCGCCACGGTATCGTCGGTGCTGCCTGAATCGACGACCAGTACTTCGTCAGCCCACGCAGCGCTGTCGATGGCTGCGGCAATGTGCCGCGCCTCGTTGAGGGTGATGATCGTGACCGTGACGGGCACGGGGGGATTCTGCCGCGGCTGGTGCGAAAAGACCAAACCGCGGGGTCAAATCCCGGTGGTTCGTGAGCGTCGTGTCTATCGCAGCGGCACTTCCTGCACTGTCTCGAGATCGATCTTGGACTGGATGTAATCGAGGATCGCCCGCAGCTCGTTGTTCTGCGAAACCGACAGGTCTCGCTGCGCCTGGAAGACGAGGAAGTTGGTCGACGTACCGGCCTCGAACTTACGCTGCTCGGCCTCGAGACGACGCTGCGTGAACTCGCGCGACGCCCTCGTCGTCTGCACCCGCTGCTGGTTGGTGACCACCTGACGGGCGGCCTGGCGAACCTGCGTCGTCACCTGCAGTTCCTGATTCTTCAGCTGGGCCTGGTCCCTGGCCTGCTGCAGCCGTACGCGGGCCAGGCTGGCCTGCTGCGGACTCTTTCCGATCGGCTGACTGAAATTGATTGAGAACGTCCACGCCGGGAAATCGTTGGTCAGCAGGTCGGACAGCACCGATCCGAGTCCGCGGTGCTCTTCGCCGATGACGGCGCCCGGGGTCAGGCCCACGCCCGCTGAGCGGAGGAACTGAACGCCGCCGATTGCGCTCAAGCCGTAGTTGAACTGTGCGCTCACGTCGGGCAGGGTCTGGTTCTTCAGGAAGCCGATGTTGATGTCGTTCGCCTCCATCGACTTCCTGGCCTGCAGCAGATCAGTCCGACGGTCCAGTGCATTACGAATCGCGGCATTCACGTCGACGGGAATCGGTTCGAACGGCGGCATGTCGATTGGCTCGATCTTGATGGTCCAGAAGTCCGGCATCGACGGGTTGTAAACAAGCAGCCGGAGGTTGTCCTCCGCCGTATCGATCTGAGCCTGGCCGACGATCACGGATTCCCGCCTCGTCGCGACTTCGGCTTCCGCCTCCACGATGTCGATGGGCGGAGTGGTGCCGATCTCGACACGCGCCTTCGTGTTGCGCAGCGATTCTTCGGCAAGATCCAGCGATTGCTGGGCCACCCGCAGCGCGGCGATCTGATACGCCAGCTCCCAATAGGCGTTGCGCACGTTCCGGGACGTCCCCGTCAGTGTCTGCCGCAATCCGACATCGGCGATCTCGCGATTCTTCTCACTGAGCTGGAGCTGCTCGCGGGCGCTGTCGATCTTGAATCCTCGCCAGAGCGGTTGCGTGTAATTAAACGAGATTGATGAACGGAGCTGCGGGTTGAAGTTGCTGAAGAAGTTATTCGACGTCGAGCGCGCGCCGTCGAAGCCGGCGGAATAGTTCCCACCGAACCACGGCAGCTGCTGCTGCACTTCCGTCGTCATCGAGAACTGGTCGGAGTTGAGGGCGGCGCCCTGCGCGCCCGACAGAAAACTGTTGGGCGGCGACGTGTTGCTGTTTTGTTGCAACGACGAATTCAACGTCGGCGTCCAGGCGCGGCGCGCCTGCACGACGTTCAAATTCTCGATCTGCGGATCGAATCGCGCGATCTCAATACCGAGGTTGTTCTCCGCAGCCAGGCGGACTGCCTCGTCAGCGGTCAGGCGCCGCACCTGCGTTCCAGCGGCGGCGGCCTGCTGGAGCGCAGCCGGCAGCAGCACGCCACCGGCTGCCGCCTGCCGCCCTTGTGCGAAAACGGACGATGAGGGCGTGAGACCGGCCACACACAACGTCATGACGACCGGCAGAATTCCAGACGTACGCATCAATGCCGAGCTCCCATGTAAGGATCTTCGTGTCTTCGTAGTTAACACCTGTAGGACGATCACTTTGCGCCGGATGTTCGCCTGAAAGCAAAAGGTATACTCGCCGACGTGTCTGCCGCCACCGCTGATGACGTTCTGAGCCTGTTCCGCCGCGTCGGAGCGCTCCTGGAAGGACATTTCAGGCTCACGTCCGGCCTGCACAGTTCTGGATATCTGCAGTGCGCCCTCGTCCTTCAGCACCCGCGCGAGGCGGAGGCCTGCGGCGTGGGCATAGCCGAACGGGTCCGCAGTCTGGGTGCGACCGTGGTCCTGTCACCGGCTCTTGGCGGGATTGTCATTGGCCACGAGGTTGCCCGCGCGCTTGGCGTTCGCGCGATCTTTGCCGAACGGCAGGACGGAACGCTGACGCTGCGGCGCGGTTTTTCATTGGGCGCCGGCGACCGGGTGCTGGTCGTGGAGGATGTTGTGACGACCGGCGGTTCGACACGGGAAACGATCGACGTGGCCCGGGCGCAGGGAGCGAGTGTTGTCGGGGCCGCCGCGATCATCGATCGCAGCGGCGGCAGCCAGAACCTGGATGTTCCCTTCCATGCGCTCGCGACGGTGTCGCTGCCGACCTACCAGCCAGACGCGTGTCCGCTCTGCGCGCGCGGCGAGCCCGTCGTGAAGCCCGGCTCCCGCGCATGACCGATGCGCACCCTGAAGATCACGCTGGCCTACGATGGCAGCCGGTTCGTCGGCTGGCAGCGCCAGGCGGACGGTGAGTCGATCCAGGGCCTGCTCGAAGACGCACTGGCCCGGTTCGAAGGCGGTCCCGTCACGGCTCATGGAGCAGGGCGCACAGACGCGGGGGTGCATGCACTCGGTCAGGTTGCCAGCGCGCGCGTAACGTTCGCGCACGACGTGTCCACGTTGACCAGGGCATTGAACGCCCATTTACCTCCCGACGTGCGCGTCGTGTCTGTCGCGGACGCCGACGAGGCCTTTCACGCGCGGTTCAGTTCCAGAGCCAAGACCTATCGCTACCAGATCCGCAACACGGCAGTTGCCGACCCGTTCGATCGAGCGTTCGTCTGGCATCTCCCGGAGCCGCTTGCCGTCGAGTCGATGGCACTGGCCTCGGCATCGCTCGTCGGCACGCATGACTTCGGCGCGTTCAGGAGTGTCGGCAGCGAAGTCGCCAGTTCGGTGCGCACGGTCACGAGGTCGGCGTGGCGTCGGCATGACGGTCTGCTGACGTACGAGATCTCCGGCGACGGGTTTCTTCGTCATATGGTGCGGGCGATCGTTGGAACGCTGGTGGAGATTGGTCGCGGGTGGCGTCAGCCGGAAGATATCCCGGCACTTCTCGGGGGAGGCACCCGCGCACACGCCGGGGCAACGGCGCCGCCGCACGGCCTGTTCCTTGTGTCGGTGGACTATGATTAGGCGCTTGCAGACAGGGGACATGCCACGTGGCGCGTGACGAGCTGCTGGCGTGGATTCCGGCCGGCGATGCCGACCGCATGCTCGTGGATCAGCTGCATTTCGAGCGGCTCCCTGCGCATATCGCCGTCATCATGGACGGCAACGGGCGATGGGCTGCGCAACGTCATCTGCCACGCGTCGAGGGCCATCGCGCCGGTATCGACGCGGTTCGCGACACGGTCGAGACCGGAGCCCGCCTCGGAATAGACGTCCTTACCCTGTACGCCTTTTCTGTCGAGAACTGGAAGCGCCCGGCCTCCGAAGTCGGGACACTCATGGGGCTGTTGAAGCGCTATCTGCGCTCCGAGCTGAACACACTCCTCGCCAACAACATCCGTTTTCAAGTCATCGGCCGGATGGAGGAGCTGTCCGCCGACATTCAAGACGAGTTGCATCGCGCCATGGAGCGCACCGCGAAGAATTCCGGTATGCGGTTCAACATCGCGCTGAATTACGGCGGCCGCACGGAGATTCTCGATGCGGTGAAGCAGGTGATTGCGGACGGTCTCCGGCCGCAGGACCTCACCGAGGAACGTTTCGCGTCGCTGCTCTATACGGCCGGCCAGCCCGATCCGGATCTCCTGATTCGCACCAGCGGCGAAATGCGCGTCAGCAATTTCCTGCTCTGGCAGATCGCCTACGCCGAAATCTACGTGACCGAAACGCTCTGGCCCGACTTCCGGCGGCGTCACCTGTTCGAAGCGGTTCTCGCCTACCAGAAACGCGAGCGCCGTTACGGCGGCATCACTCCATCACCGGCCATCATCGGCGCGAAATGACCCGTGTGCTCAGCGGGATCGTCATGGCCGCGGGCGCGCTGGCGGCGATTCTGTTTCTGCCGCCAATCGGGCTGAGAGTGCTGGTTGCCGTGCTCGCTGGCGCGGCGGCCTTCGAATACATGGCGCTCGTCGGAGTGGACAACTCGCGTGGCCGCGTCGGGTTTGTCCTTCTCTCAGGCCTTATCGCCTGGCAGCTGTCGTCCGGGGTCCAGATGGCCATCATTGCGCCGATGGCCCTGTTCGTCGCCGGGGCGTTCGCCGTGTTCTTCAAACGGACGACGGGGCAGCAGGCGGTGCTCGGGGCGTTCTCGATGGTGTACATCGGAATGCCGCTGGGCATGCTGGCCGCCCTCCAGATTGCGCGCGGCTGGCGTGCGACGGTGCTGCTCATCGCAACCGTCGTGGTCAGCGATTCGCTGCAGTTCTATACGGGCCGCCTGTTTGGTAAGCACCCGCTCGCGCCCGCGATCAGTCCGAAGAAGACGATCGAAGGCGCTATCGGCGGCGCGATCGCAGGCACGTTGTTCATGGCGTTCGCCGGCCGAATCGTTTTTCTGGAGCAACCGCGGCTGATGCTCGCCCTCCTCGGCCTGGTCATGGTGCTGCTGGGGATTCTCGGCGATCTGTTCGAGTCGCGTCTCAAGCGCGAAGCGAACGTCAAAGACAGCTCGTCGTTGATTCCCGGCCATGGCGGCGTGCTGGATCGCATTGATGCGCTGTTGTTCGTCACTCCGGCGTTTGTGATCGCGGCAGGTGTCGTGAGGTGAAACGGATCGCGATCCTGGGTTCGACCGGCTCCATTGGCCGAAGCGCGCTGGCGGTCGTCGATGCGCACCCGTCCCGGCTTCAGGTCGCCGCACTCGCTGCTGGGGACAACGCTGCACTCCTTGCCGAGCAGATCAACCAATACAAACCCCGTGTCGCGGCGATTGCCACTGCCACGGGTCTGGATCGACTGCGGCCTGCACTGAGCTCAGCCACTACCACCCGCGTTCTTTCGGGTGCCGACGGACTCCTGGAAGTTGCGTCGCATCCCGAAGTCGATGTCGTGATCTGCGCGTCTGCCGGCACGGCCGGGCTCGAAGCGGTGCTTGCCGCCATTGAGGCTGGCAAGACCATCGCGCTCGCGAACAAGGAAGTGCTCGTCATGGCCGGTGCGCTGGTGATGGAGGCCGCACAGCGCAACCGTGTGTCGATCTTGCCGGTGGACAGCGAACACAACGCTATCCACCAATGCCTTCACGGCCGAAACCCAGACGAGATCAGAAGGCTGATCCTGACGGCCTCAGGCGGCCCGTTCCGGGCGCTTCCGGAAGCAGACCTCGAGCGAGTGAGGCCCGAAGCCGCGTTGCGGCATCCCACGTGGCAAATGGGGCGGAAGATCACGATCGACTCTGCGACACTTATGAACAAAGGGCTGGAGGTGATCGAGGCGCACTGGCTCTTCGGCGTTGATGCCGACCGCATCAATGTGCTGATCCATCCGCAATCGATCGTGCACTCGATGGTGGAGCTCAACGACGGCTCGGTGATCGCACAGCTCGGCATCACGGACATGCGCCTGCCGATCCAGTACGCATGCTCGTATCCCGAGCGGTGGGACACGGCACTGCCGACGTTGAATCTGGCGAAAGCGGGCCGGCTCGAATTTCATGAACCTGCACACGATCGATTTCCCTGCCTTGCACTGGCGTACCGGGCTCTCCGGGCGGGAGGGACGCTGCCGGTCGTGTTGAATGCCGCCAACGAGGTCGCGGTCGAGGCGTTTCTCGACGGCAAGCTCGGCTTTACGGCGATTCCGCGCGTCATCGAGAAAACGATGAACACACACGAGATCGAACGCGTCGCCACGATCGACACCGTTCGCCGCGTCGATCGGTGGGCCCGCCAGCAGGCACACGATGCGGCGCGGGCGCTAGAATTGACAGTGTAGTGGTCACCATTCTCGCGTTCCTGTTCGTTCTTGGCGTCCTGGTGTTCGTTCACGAGCTGGGACACTTTCTCGCCGCGCGCCGTGTCGGCGTTCGCGTCATCACGTTTTCGCTCGGGTTCGGGCCGAAGATCCTGAAATTCACCCGCGGCGACACGGAATACTGCGTCAGTGCGGTTCCGCTTGGCGGCTACGTCAAGATGGCGGGCGAGAACCCCGACGATGTGCGGTCGGGCCAGCCGGATGAGTTCCTATCCAAAAGCAAGTGGCAGCGGTTCCAGATTCTGATCGCGGGACCGGTGATGAACATTGTGCTCGCCGTGGTCGTGCTGGCGTTCGTGCTGGCGCAGGGCGCGCATGTGGCCGCCTATCGCGACGAGCCACCGATCGTCGGTGTCGTTGTGAAGGGATCGCCGGCGGAACGCGCCGGGTTGATGCCTGGCGACCGCATCCTGGTGGTCAACGCCGACCGTGTCGACACCTGGGAAGACATGCTCATGCGGGTGGCCACCAAGGCAAACCGCGAAGTCGAGCTCTCCGTCCTGCGCGGCGGTCAGACCATCATCGTCGGCGTCCGACCAGCGTCTGAGGGAAGATTCGAGGTGGGCACCTTGGGTGTGATGCCCGCCAACACGCACCCAATCGTCGATTCTGTGATTGCCGATGGGCCGGCCCAGAAGGCGGGCCTCAAGGCGAAGGACGAGATCGTCGCCATCAACGGCGAGCCGATGGTGTTCCGGTCCCAGCTCATCACGGCGATTTCGAAGCACGGCGGCCAGACGGTCACCCTGACCGTCAAAAGAGCAGACCAGACATTCGACCTCCGTGCAACGCCAGCGAAGCGCGGCTCGCGCGGAATGCTCGACATGTACCTGACGGACCGCGTGAAGTCGTTCACGCCCGGTCCACTCGAAGCTGTCAAGCTCAGCGTCGAAGAGAACGTCGAATCCAGCGGGCTGATTTTCAGGACCCTCGCGGGCCTCTTCACCGGAGAGACGTCCGTCCGCCAGCTGCAGGGTCCTGTCGGAATCGCGCAGCTGTCGGGCGAATCGGCGGCCGAAGGCTGGATTCCGCTCTTCTCGCTGATGGCGATGCTCAGCATCAACCTCGGGATCCTGAATCTGATGCCGATTCCCGTGCTCGACGGAGGACATATTCTGATCCTGATGCTCGAGGGGATTGCGCGGCGCGACTTCAGTATGCGCGTGAAGGAAAAGATGCTGCTGGCGGGATTCGTATTGCTGATGATGCTGATGGTCACTGTCATCTACAACGATTTGACCCGCATCAGCTGGATTGAAAACCTGATGCCCTGGCGGCAGTAGAGGCCAAGGGCAAGGCCCAAGGCCTAAGGAGGCAGGATGTCGTTCATGATCCGGGCTGCACTCGTTGCAGCCGTTGCGCTGAGTCTCGCGGGGCCGGCCGTCGCTCAGCAGAGTGTGACGCAGGCCGATATTCAGCGTCTGCAGGACAACGTGTTCCAGACGGAACGTGACATCAACCAGATGCCGTCTCGCGACTCGGCGCGCGTGGCGCAGCTGCGCGACGACCTGGACGACCTCCGGGACGAAGTCATTTACCTGAAGGTCAAGCTGCGGAAAGAGCGCAACGTCACTCGCGCTGAATACGCGGATGTTCGGGATCGCATCGAGGATCTCCGCAGCCGCGTCCGCGGCGATGCGTCTTCCCGGTCCACTGCCGCGCCGCCGTTGCCGGCCCCAGCAGCGTCTACACCACCGCCCGCGCCGGCCGCGACCAGAACCCAGCCCCAGACTGCGGGTGGCGCCAATGAAATCCCGGCAGGAACGGAGTTGGATGTACGGCTCCAGAACAGCCTCAACTCAGGGACGGCCCAGGTCGAGGATCGTTTTGAGGGCACGACGCTGGTCGATCTCAACGTGAACGGCCGAGTCGTGATTCCAGCCGGATCGGTGATGCGCGGTGTGGTGACGGCGGTTGAGCCCGGCACGCGCACGAATCGCACCGCCAAGATGACCGTCAGCTTCGACCAGGTGACGGTGAACGGACGCGCCTATCCAATGCGCGGAACCGTGACCGAGGCGCTCAAGGGCGAAGGGATCCGCGGTGAGGCAACGCGCGCCGGAGCAGGTGCCGCCGTCGGCGGAATTATCGGCGCAGTGCTGGGTGGAGCGAAAGGCGCGCTGCTCGGTGTGCTCATCGGCGGAGGTGGAACGATCGCCGCGACTGAAGGCAAGGAAGTCGAGTTACCGCAAGGCACGGTGCTCCGAGTCCGTGTCGACGCTCCGCTGCAGATTCAGAACGCCCGTTGACCCATAGGGGCCGGCCCGAAGGTCGGCCCCTCCCATTCAGCCCCGCGCCACCTTCCGCACTTCCTTCATCGCGCTCCGTGCCGCCGCGATCGTTTTCGCGATATCCCGATCGCTATGCGCCGCCGACAGGAACCACGCCTCGAACTGCGACGGCGGCGGGTAGATGCCGCGGGCAAGCATGGCGTTGAAAAACGTCGCATAGGCGGCAGTGTTGGACCGCACAGCCGAGTCGTAATCGCGGACCGGCGCATTGGTGAAGAACGGCGTCAGCAGTGATCCGAACGCATTGACCTGAAGCGGGACACCGGCCTCGCGTGCCGCGTCCGCGAGTCCGGCGGCGAGGATGGCGCCACGCCGCGCGAGGTCTTTGTACAGACGCGGCTTCAGTCGTTCAAGCGCCCAGAGGCCAGCCGTCATCGCGACCGGGTTGCCCGAGAGCGTGCCGGCCTGGTAGACCGGGCCGGCCGGAGCCACCAGCGACATCACATCCGCACGGCCGCCATAGGCGCCGACCGGAAGACCGCCGCCGATGATTTTTCCAAGACAGGTGAGGTCGGGTGAGACGTCGAACACCGATTGCGCCCCACCGGCGGCCGCGCGAAAGCCGGAGATCACCTCGTCGAAGATCAGCAGGGTGCCGTTCGCGGTGCATCGCTCGCGCAGACCGGCCAGGAAACCGGCGGCCGGCGGCACGACGCCGATGTTGCCCGCGATCGGCTCGACGATGACTGCGGCGATCGACGTGCCGTGTTCTCGTATTAGCGAGTCCACGGACGCCAGATCGTTATAGCCCGCGATCAGCGTATCGGCGGCGACCGCGGGCGTGACGCCCGGACTGGTGGGGATGCCCAGGGTGAGCGCACCGGACCCTGCCTTGACGAGGAATGCGTCGGCGTGGCCGTGATAGCAGCCCGCGAACTTGATGATGCGAGATCGGTTCGTGAACGCCCGCGCCACGCGGATCGCGCTCATGGCCGCTTCGGTACCCGAGCTGACGAACCGGACGCGCTCGAGTGACGGCATCAATGTGCGGACACGGGCGCCGAGCTCGTGTTCGAGCGCGGACGGCGCGCCGAAACTGGTGCCAGTGCGTGCCGCGGCGCTGATGGCGCGGACCAGTCCACGTGGCGCATGCCCGTGCAGCAGCGGCCCCCACGACATTACATAGTCGATGTAGGTGTTGCCATCGACATCGCGGATCCGGGCGCCGGAGGCGCGGCTGATGAACAGCGGGGTACCGCCGACGGCCTGGAACGCACGAACCGGACTATCGACGCCGCCGGGAAGGATGGTGCTCGCTCGCGCGAAGAGCTTTCGTGATGTGACCGGCTTCTTCATCCCAGCATACGGGCGGCTTCACGCGCGTAGTAGGTGATGATGATGTCCGCGCCGGCGCGCCGGATTGCCGTCAGCGTCTCCATCATGACGCGCGGCTCGTCGATCCACCCGCGCGCCGCCGCCGCCTTGATCATCGAGTACTCGCCGCTGACATGATAGGCCGCCGTCGGACGCCCGAAGCGTTCCTTGACCTTGGACAGCACGTCCAGGTACGGCAGCGCCGGCTTGACCATCACGATGTCCGCGCCCTCGGCGATGTCGGTCTCAACTTCTCGCAGCGCCTCCTCGACGTTCGCGGGATCCATTTGATGCGTACGCCGGTCGCCGAACTGCGGCGCAGAATCCGCCGCTTCGCGAAAGGGTCCGAAAAAGCCGGAGCAGTACTTCGCCGCATACGACATGATGCTGACGGCGTCGTAGCCGCTGTCGTCGAGCGTACGTCGTATGGCTGCGACGCGCCCGTCCATCATGTCTGACGGCGCGACGAAGTCGGCGCCTGCCACGGCATGCGACAGCGCGGCCTGCGCCAGATGCGCGACGGTGGCGTCGTTCAGGATCTCGTCGCCCTCCACAATCCCGCAGTGCCCGTGCGACGTGTACTCACAGAGGCACACATCGGTCATCACCACCAGATCGGGAATGGCGCGCTTCAGCGCCCGCACGGTTGTCTGGACAGGAGCTTCCGGGTCGGCGGCGAGCGAGCCGATTTCGTCTTTGCTGGACGGCAGCCCAAACAACAGGACGCCGGGTACGCCGTCGGCCCGTGCCGCCTCCGCTTCCTTGACCGCCTCATCGGTAGAGAGCTGATAGACGCCAGGCATCGAACTGACCTCGCGCCGTACGCCCTCGCCGTCACAGACGAATAGCGGATAAATGAAGCAGTTGGGCGTGAGGTGCGTTTCGCGCACGAGCTGCCGGATGGCTTCAGTGCGCCGCAGCCTGCGGTGGCGGTGTGTCAGGGGGAGCTTGTAAGTGGCGGTTGCCCGCATCGTCCGATCTTGCCACGAAGTGCGCGACCGAATCCTTCGTGGCTAATCCTCCGTGGCTTTTGTGGCCAGGCTCTTGTCGGGGATGAAATAAGCGGCGATCGCGTCCACCAGGCCGCCGATCGTGTATGAATCCGGCTGCACCGATACGGTGATCCCGGCCTCGCGCGCGGCGTCCGCCGTGACAGGGCCGATGACCGCCACGGTCGTGTTCTTGAGCAGATCCGTGACCTGGTCGGCGCCGTAGACCCGCACGAAGTTACGCACGGCCGATGCGCTGGTGAACGTGACGATGTGTATCCGGCCTTCGAGCATCATGCCGTAGACGTCGGGATCGCCTTCGCGCTGCACCTCATCGAGCAGGGTGCGGTAGGCGATCACGTCGGTCACCACGGCGCCCGCTTTTCGAAGTTGATCGGCGATAACCTCACGTCCGATGTCCGATCGTGGCAGCAGCACGCGTTTGCCTGTCAGAGGGCCGTGTGCCTCGAGCGCGCCCAGCACTGCTTCGGCGCGGTACTCGTGAGGCAGGACGTCGGCGACGACACTGTAGCGTCGGAGGCGCTCGGCGGTGCCCGGGCCAACCGTACACAGCTTTGGTCCCTTCAGCGCCCGTACGTCACGGTGATGAGAGAGCAGCGCGGTCATGAACCCCTCGACCGAGTTCGCGCTCGTAAAGACGATCCAGTCGAATGCTGATGGATCTTCGGCGGACTGCAGGAGCGCCGTCGGATCATCCGGCGGCGTGATCCTGATCATCGGCGCCTCGACGGTGTCGGCGCCGAGCGCTTGCAACCGTTCGACGAGATCGCGTGCCTGCTCCCTTGGCCGCGTGATCAGCACTCGTCGGCCGAAGAGCGGACGCGCATCGAACCAGCGAAGGTGTTCGCGAAAACCAACCACGCGGCCGACGACGAGGATCGCGGCTTCTCGGCGTGGTGGCTGCGTCTGCAGACGTTCGCGAAGCCCGCCGATCGTCGTCGCGACGGTCTCCTGGCTGGGCAGCGTCCCGTTATAAACGGCGATCGTCGGTTCATCAGCCTCCCAGCCATTGGCAAGAAGGGCTTCCGTGATGCCGAGCAGCTGATGTGCGCCGGCGTAGCAGACGACCGTGCCATCCAGCCGTGCGACGCTCGCCCAGTCGATGTCTGGTGCCGTCCGGCTTTCACCCTCGAACCCGCGGACCAGCGTGAGCGTGTCACCGCCGCCGGGGTACGTCACCGGTACACCTGCATAGGCCGGTACCGCGGTGCCCGCGAGAACTCCCGGAACCACCTCGAAAGGAATTCGCTGCTCGTGCAGGAACAGCGCTTCCTCGCCGCCGCGATCAAACACGAACGGATCGCCCCACTTCAGGCGCGCCACGATTTTGCCTTCGCGTGCCTTCTCAGCGATCAGGATGCTGATCGCTTCTTGCGCCATCGGCTGCGGCGCGGCGATGCCGACGTCGATCAGCTCCGCACTGCGGCGGGCTTCCTTCAGCAGCGCCGACGAGACGAGGTGATCGTGAATGACGACGTCCGCCTCGCGAAGCCGCTCGAGTCCACGTGCTGTAATCAGTCCGGGGTCACCCGGGCCGGCGCCGATGAGATAGACAGGTGTCACGGCTGGATGCCTTCGACGGCGGCGTGGTTGCGCTGCACGTCCGCGAGGATATCTCCAGCGCCGCCGCGCAGAAGCTCGTCAGCGACAGAAATGCCGAGTCGTTCGGCGTCATGCCGTACGCCGGTTGCCGACGCGCGCGCGATACGAGCGCCGTCGGGCGACACGACGATCCCCTTCACCGTGAGCTCAGTGCCTGAGGGCTCAGCCAGGACCCCGATCGGCATCTGGCATCCTCCGCCCAGACGCGTGACGACCGTTCGCTCGGCGCAAAGCGCCACTGCGGCATCTGCATCATCAATTGATTGCACCGCGCGTCGCACACGGTCGTCCCCTTCACGGATCTCCACGGCGATGATGCCCTGGCCGGGCGCGGGAACGCAGACGTCGACAGGCACTGCCGCAGCGATTCGATCCTCGCGACCCAGTCGGCGCAGACCAGCGGCGGCAAGCACCAGGGCGTCGTACTCACCCGCATCCAGCTTGCGGAGGCGCGTGCCCAGGTTGCCGCGTACAGGCAGAAACGTGGCTTCGGGGAGCAGACGCACGAGCTGGGCGACGCGGCGCACACTGCTGGTGCCGATGCGTGGACGACGACCGAGCCTGCTCACCACTTCGTCAAGCGAGAGCGTCGTGCGCTCGGTGCCGGGCAGCACAATCGCGTCGTGCGGATCTTCGCGTCGTAACACAGCGCCGACGCGTAGTCCCGGTGGAAGCACGGCGGGCATGTCCTTGCTGCTGTGCACGGCCAGATCGATTTCTCCAGCGAGGAGTGCGTCTTCAATTTCCTTCACGAAGAGGCGTTTGCCTCCGATCTGCGCCAGACTCGCATCCGCGAGACGGTCGCCGGACGTCTTAATCACGACAATGTCGGAGGCGACGTTCGTCTGTTGAAGCAGCAGGGCCGCGACGGTGTTGGCCTGAAACAGCGCCAGCTCGCTGCCTCGTGTTCCGAGCCTGAGCGTGTCCATGGTCAGCGCGATCGGCGGTGGGCCGGCGTGATGTCGTCGGTGGAGCTGCCGGTCCCGGTCGGGCCGCCCTCATCGCGCAGGCGGAACAACCGGTTGATGGCCTCGGTATAGGCCACCTGCGTTTCCTCGTCGGGCAGGGCCTTCAGCTGCTCGGTAGGATCGAGCAGCAGCTTTTCCACAATCAGTCGCGTGAGCTGATCGAACAGCGGGCGCGCCTCGGGTGGCAACGCGGCAAGCTTCGGGTCGAGGCGCAGCAGCTCGGCCCGGCGGATCGCGTCGAATCGATCGCGCAGGGCCACCACGGTCTGAATCGCGCCACGTGACTTCTGCCACGCGGTGAACCGGCCGAGCTCCTCGCGGACGATCCCTTCTGCATGCTCGATCTCGGTCGTCCGCTTCGAGATGTTCTCCTGCACGATCGACTGGAGATCGTCGACGTTGTAGAGGAACACCTGATCGAACTCGGTGACCGCTGCCTCGACGTCGCGGGGCACCGCCACGTCGATGATGAACAGCGGATCGCGACGCCGTCCGAGCGCGGACTCGATATGTGCCTTGGTGATGATCGGCCGCTGCGAGCCGGTGGCCGTCACGATGATGTCGGAAGTGCCGAGTGCGTTCGCCAGGCCTTCCCACGGCACCCAGTGTCCGCCCACTTCCGTCGCGAGCGCTTGTGCGTGGGCTGCTGTCCGGCTGGTAATGGCAACTTCGGCAACACCCTGGGCTCGAAGATGCTGCGCGGTGAGCGTGCTGATCTCACCGGAGCCGACGACGAGCACGCGGCGACCGTTCAGGCGTCCGAAGATCTTTTTCGCGAGCTGCACCGCGGCGTAGCTGATGGAGACCGCGCCTTCTCCGAGCGCAGTCTCGCTGCGCACGCGTTTGCCGACATTGAACGACCAGTCGAACAGCTTGCGAAGAACCGGGCCGGTGCAGCGACGCTCGGCCGCCGTCTGGAACGCATCCTTGACCTGACCCAGGATCTGCGGCTCGCCGACCACCAGCGAGTCGAGACCCGCGGCGACGCGGAACAGATGCTGCACCACTTCGGCGTCGGACAACGAAAACACGTGAGGCGTGAAGCTCTCCGCGGGAAGCTGATGGTACTCGCTCAGGAAGCGTACGAGCTCTTCCCGCGCCGTCTCCAGCGCATCGCTCGCCACGTAGATCTCGGACCGGTTGCAGGTGGAGAGCACGACTGACTCCGCGGCCGACGATCGCGCTGCCAGCGCCTCGACCGCCGCGCCGACGTCGCGGCTCGAGAAATCCAGCTTCTCCCGCAGGTCCACCGGGGCCGTCTTGTGACTCACGCCGAGCAGTAACAGGTGCATCGTCGCCACTCACTAGAGAGGGTGGCTGCTCGAAAAGTAGCTGAGCGGTACGAAGGTGAGCAGCACGATGATGAACCCGAAGGCCGACAGCCAGGCCGCGCGCCGACCGTTCCATCCCATCATCCGGCGCGCCATCACGGCAAACGAGTAGACGGCCCACGTCAGTACGGCGAAGAGAATCTTCGGGTCGTTCAACGACATCGCCTGCACGTTGCTGTGCTCTGGCGCGAGCGGACGCGCTTCGAGCGTCCAGACGACGCCGACGATGAGGCCGAGCGTCAGGAACGCCCATCCTGTCGCCGTTGCGCGGGAGTTCATGCGGTCGAGGATCTGCAGCGATGGCAGGCGCGTGTAGAAGTAACCGAGGTGCTTCTTCTTGATTTCCTTGAACTGCAGCACGTAGGTGGCGCCGAGCACGCCGGCGAGTCCGAAGCTGGCATAGGCGAACAGGAGCGACGACACATGGACCCAGAACCACGGGCTGTCCAGCAGCGGGTCGCGATTCTCAACACCCGGTGAGAGCACGGGAATCAGCTGCAGCGCGACGATGATCGGCAGGATGAACACGCCCATTGATCGCTCGTCCGTCGTGAGCTCCAGATACAGATAGGAGAGCGTCAGCAGCCATACGAAGGTCGAGACCGCGCGCGATGGATTGGCGAATGGCACGTGCCGGACTTCCATCGTTTGCATGCCGATCACAAAGGTGTGCGTGAGGACGGCCAGGAGAAGCAACGTGGTGGCGGTCCGCCCGGCGTTGATGTCGCGGCGCGCAAAGTGAATGGCATACGCGACGCCAGCCGCGGCGTAGAGGATCAGCGGAAGTAGGTTCAACGCCCGGTCGGGGCGTAGTAGCCCCGCTTCGTGCGCGCCGCGACATTCTGGCGCGACACGCGAACGTCGATGCGACGCCACGCGCCGTCATGCCGCGGATTCTTCGACGTGTACCCGATGGTGTACTGGCTGGCGAGCTCGTCGGCGATCTGTGAATACACGTTGTTCAGGTCGTCGATTTTCGTGGGGAAGAAGGAACGGCCGCCCGTTTCGAGCGCGAGCGTCTTCATGACGAACTCGGCTTCCCGGAAGCCCTTCGTCTGCACGTCAGGGCCGCGCAGCGCGATTGCGTAGATGGATGTTTCCGAGCGTTTCGCGAGATCCAGGACCTCGTCGAACGACACCAGGCTCGACGTGTCCTCGCCGTCGGAGAACACGACCAGCGCCTGGCGGCGGATGTCCTGCTCGGTGACCGCTCGAACTTTTCGCAGCTCTTTGAGCGCGATGTAAATCGCGTTGTGCAGCGAGGTCGAACCGCCGGCGGCCGTGCGGTCGATGGCGGTGAGGAGATCCGCCTGGTTGCCTGTGAACACCTGACGAACGTCAACGCGGCTGTCGAAGTCGATGACCTGCGCGATGTCGTTGGGCTTCAGGCGACGGACGAAGTTGCCGGCGGCGGCCTGCAGCGTCGGCAGTTTGTCCTCCATACTGGCGCTGCTGTCGAGCAGCAGCGACAGCGCGATCGGCTGCTGCCGCCGCGAGAAGAAACTGACCTCCTGACGCACCCCGTCCTCGAAGATCTGGAAATCAGGTTCGTCAAGGTCGGTTACGTAATGGTTGACGCCATCCGTCACCGTCACGTTGAGCGAGACGATGTCGATTCCCGCGCGGAACGCAGGACTCTGCGGCTGGGTTCCTTCCTGCTGCGCGGCGATCGCGCCGCCGAGGATCGCAAGTCCGACGACGGTGACGAACAGACGGGCGATCATTTCTTTCCCCCCGGCTCACGCGCCGGCGTTCCGCGGACGGTGATCCCCGGTCGTCCAGGGGTGATTTCGACAGCGCCGGTGTTGTAGAGGGTGTCCGCGCGGGCGTAGACCACCTTGTATTGCGACGACAACTCACGCGCCAGCCGTTCCATGGTGCTCGCCAGCGAGTTCGCGACAAGCAGCTGAATCCGCTGGCCGCCGGTTGCCTTGGGGCCGTCGTCAAGGAGAAAGCTGCGTTCGCGAATCGCGTGCTCGTCCGAATACGGGAAGCGGCCGATCGCTACCGTGTGGAGCGCTACGCCCGACTCGCGCAACTCTTTCACCAGATCTTTGGAATAGCGGTTCGTGAACTCGGTGCCGTCAGTGACCACGGGAATGAATACCGCCCGCAGGCTGTCGCGCCGGCGCAGGCCGCGCGAGGTTTCATAGAGCGCATCGAGCAGCGTCATGCCGCTGCCCGCGATCGAGAACAACCGCCCGGCTGCTGTGGCCAGCTGCGTTTTGTCCGTGGTGTATTGCACGAACACCGTCGGTCGCTCGGCCAGGCCGAGAATCGCGATCCGGTGCTCGCCGTCCATGGCGGCGACGAACCTCGAAACTCCGTCGCGGATAAAGGTGATCTCGTCGGCCGTGGCCTGGCTGTTGTCGATCATCAGCGCGATGTCGAGCGGTTCGGTTGCGCGGGACACGCGAAGGATTTCGCGCCGCCTCCCATCTTCGCGGACGACGAACGCATCGGGCCCGAGGCCTTCGACAGGCTCCCCTTTATCGTTGACCGCGCTGACGAACAACGTGCGTTCGCGGGCCTGGGCGGTCAGCCCGGAGTTCGACGAAGAAAGAACCGCGATCGCGACGGCAATCGCAAGAGTGGGTCGGAAGGAGGAGCGCATTTGAGCCGATTCTTGAGGCCAGTATAGGGCCCGGCAGGAAAGAGGGTCAAGCCGCGAAGGTGGCCGAAAAATATTGAAAACACTGGACTTCCGCGCTGCCAGCGCTGGCGAGCACGCGCGGGCGGCGGGACGGCAGCCTCGCATCAGCTGGTGAATGTTTTCACAAGGCGGGGTATACTGGTCGGCGGTACGCAGGACGACGGAGTGGACCGTGCGACATGGCAGACAAGGGTAAGGATTCCTCATTCGCACGTTCGACCAAGTCGCTGCAGGATAACGTCACGCGGGCGGCGCCCGCGATGGCCGCCAGCTACTCGCTGGTTGGCGCAATTATCCTGTTCGGCGCAATCGGGTATGCCCTGGATCGGTGGCGCGGGACCGCACCATGGTTCCTGCTGGCGGGCCTGGTACTTGGCGTGGTCATCGGCTTCTACGAGTTGATCAAAGCGACCCAAAGGAAATGAACCCTCTCGCATGAGGGAAGCTGCGTGGATGGCTGGAGCCGCGATAGGGTCGTGGCTCGCCGTGAGCGTAGCCGGCGGTGATCGGGTCAATCCGGAGAGTTTTTTCGGGATGGCTGGTCCGCTGGTGGCCGTGTGTGCGTCGTGGATCGCTGTGAAGCGGACCCATCACGCGGCGCCCGAGCGCGTGATGGGGGTCATGATTGTCTGGTTCGCGCTGAAGCTGGTGTTCTTCGGTGCCTACATGGCGGTGATGATCCGGCTCCTGTCGCTGAGGACGGTCCCGTTCGTCACCGCGTTTGTGAGTTACTTCATCGCCTTGTACGCGATGCAGGCGCTGTTCCTGAAGCGCCTGACGATGACCAAATAAATGCTGCAACACGCCGAACCTGCCTCGCACGCCGCCGAAGAAGCCGGCCACGCCGCGTCCGGAGCCTTTGACGCCGGTGCCACGATTCTGGGCCACGTGGCCAATTCGCCGCTCGAACATCCGCTGATTCCTCTGCCGCCTGTGTTCGGGATCGACATGTCGATTACCAAACACGTGCTGCTGCTGTGGGTGTATGCCGCGGTGCTGCTGGGCGTGGTCACCGTTGCCGTACGCCGCTATGTCCGTGACGGGCAGATGGTGCCGAAAGGCCCAGTCATGGGCCTCATCGAGTACGTCGCTGTGCGGATCCGCGACGAGATCGTCGCGCCGAACGTCGGCAAGAAGTGGGTCGACACCTACACGCCGCTGATCATGATGTTCTTCCTGTTCATCGTGACCATCAACGCGCTTGGCCTGCTGCCAATCTTCGATCTGCTGGCCCTGCTGAATCACACGGTCCTGCACCTTCCGGAAGACTCATTTCTCGTGCGCCTGACGCACGGCGGCACAACGCCGACAGGAAACTTCAACGTCACCGCAGCCCTGGCGACGATCAGCTTCTTCGCCATCATCATCGCGGGCACGCGTGCGCACGGCTTCTTCGGCCACTGGAAGAATCTGGTGCCCCACGGAGTTCATCCGGCGCTGTGGATCATCCTGATTCCGATTGAAATCATGGGGATGTTCGTCCGCCCGTTCGCGTTGACGATGCGACTTGCGGCCAACATGACAGGCGGTCACATCGCGGTGCTGGCGGTGGTGGCGATGATTTTCATCATGGCCGAATCGGCCCGCAGCGCCGTCGTCGGCCTGGGCATGGCCGTGATCGCCGTGCCGCTCGCGGTCGGCATCTCCGTGCTCGAAGCCGTGGTCGTCGTACCGGTCCAGGCATTTGTGTTCACACTGCTTACGGCCGTGTTCGTTGGCATGGCCATTCACGCTCATCACTGAGCTCACGTCCGAAGGAGACTAGAGAATGACAGGCAATGTTCTAGCGATTGCATATCTGGGCGCGGCGATCGGCGCCGGTCTGGCCGCCATCGGCGCCGGTGTCGGCATCGGCCGCCTGGCCGCAGGCGCGGCGGAAGCGGTCGGCCGTCAGCCCAGCGCGGCGGCGCAGATTACCGGCGCTGTGCAGTTGCCGCTGTTCCTGCTCGAAGGCGTCGCGGTCATTGCCGAAGTCGTGGCGCTGCTGATTGCCCTCAAGTCCTAGACGCGCCGCAGGCAGGACGCGGAGGTCACAATGAATCCACTGCTCCAGGTAGACCCCGGACTCTACATCTGGACGATCATCATCTTTCTGGGGCTGCTCTGGGCTTTCAGCAAGCTGGCCTGGAAACCGCTGCGGGCGACCTTGAACGCGCGCGAAGATTCGATTCGCAAGTCGCTCGATGACGCGCGGCAGGCACGTGAGGAGCTGCAGCAACTGCGGGCCGAATCGGCACGGATGCTTGCCGAGGCCAGGGCCGAGGCGGATACGATCCTCACGCGCACGCGGGAGGACGCCAACCGGTTCCGCGACGAGATGAAAGTGAAGGCGCACGCGGAAGCGTCGGGCATCGTCAAGAACGCCGAACAGCGCATCGAGATGGAAACGGCACGCGCGCTGCAACAGATTCGCGCGGAAGCGGTCGAGTTCTCGGTGGCGATTGCATCGAAGATCCTGCAACGCAACGTGTCGAAGGAAGACAACGAGCGTCTGATCGAAGAGACATTCCGTCAGATTCAGTCCACACGACCCAGCTAGTCGCATGGCCCGCGGGCGGCATCCGGCGTTTGTGGTTGCGGCGGCGCTCCTCGGCGTCGTGCTCTTCACCTACGCAATTCGAAACGTCGGCTGGGCCAACGTCGTCGACGGTGTCAACCGTGTTGGCTGGGGGCTGGTGCCGATTCTGGCGCTGGCCGGACTGCGCTTCGTCCTGCGTGCGGCGGCCTGGCGGATGTGTATGCCACCGCACGCACAGTTCACGCTGGGTCAGGCGTTCACCGCTTTTCTCTCGGGCGACGCGGTAGGCAACGTCACACCGCTCGGCCTGCTCGCCAGCGAGCCGACCAAGGTCTTCCTCATCCGCCATCGGCTGGCCACGCGTGAGGCAGCGTCGTCACTGGCGGTCGACTTCGTCATCTACTCGACTTCGGCGGTCACGATGATCGTGGTCGGCGTTGCGGTGCTGCTCGCTTCTGACGAGGTCCGGTTGAGCCTGGGATGGCGGGAGATTCTTATCGGTGGCCTCGTCGTGCTCGTCGCGGGCGTGATCGTCGCGTTCCGGGTGATCGGTGGGACATGGAAGCCCGAACGGGGTGAGCGGCCGCCGTGGCGGGCGCGCCTTGCCTCGCTGCGCGAGTCCGTGCTCGCGTTCTCAGCCGGTCGCCCCGCGCGCCTGTGGCGCGTCTTCTTCCTCGACCTCCTCTTTCAAGCTGTGGCCGTCATCGAAGTGTTCCTCACCCTGCAGTGGCTGCTGCCGGAACCACCCACAATCCCCGAAGCGATCATGTTCAGCGCGCTGGACCGCGCGACCATCGTCGTCTTCAAATTCATTCCGTTCCGGGCGGGGATCGACGAGGTGCTCACAGGCGGGATGGCGGCCGTGCTCGGCTGGTCGGGCGCCACTGGTGTGGCGCTCGCGGTGATCAAGAAAGTGCGAAGTATTGCGTGGGTCGGCGTCGGCCTGATTCTTATCGCCGCCCATCCTTCCCCAGCAGCGCCAGAGTCGGATCCCCCCGAAACCGGGCGCGTGCGTCCGATCTGAGCGCTTCGGCGCGCGATCGATTGCCGACGATCGTCCACAGACGCGCGGCCACCGCATAGCTCTCGGGTGTCGGCGTCGCGGCCACGAGCTCGTTCAGGACGTCCTCGACGGCCTCCTGACGGTTGGTCGCGGCATACAGCATCGCGAGGCGCGAGTAGACGTGCACGCTGCGCGGAAACGTCCGGAGCTCCTCGCGGTACTCCGCTTCCGCTTCGGAATAGCGTTCGAGATGTGCCAGCGACTCTCCGAGGTACAGATGCAGCTCGGGGATGCTGCGCTTCTGTGCACGTGCCAGTGTCACCGCCTCCTGAAACGCCATCGCCGCGTCGTCGTACTTGTCTTGCTCATAAAGGAGACGACCGCGTACGAACGGTTCAACCGGGAGGGCCGGGTCCGCCTCGTGTGCCGCCTTTGCCTGAATCGTCGCGGTCTCCGCGTCGTTGCGCGACAGCGCGATTCTGGCGGCCAGCTCGTGTGCAGCGGCCCGCGTGCTCGTATCCGCGGTCTTCGCCAGCGCGATCGCTTCGTCGGCCTGATGGCCGGCCTGCTCGGCGCGGTCGGCGCGCATCAGCGCGTCTGCGAGTGCGAGCGCCAGGTCGGCTTCCTCCGGTTGCCGATCGCGAGCATCCTGGAGAACAGCGATCGCTTCGTCGAGCCGGCCCGCCCGCATCAACGCCGAGGCGAGCTGATACTGCACCACCACGAGGTCGGGATGCGCGGCGACGATCGTCTGCAATGCCCGGATGCCGGCTGAATACTTCTTCTGTCCGATGAACAGGGCAGCGTCGCGATGCTGGGAGATGAGCGCCGTCTGATCCGTCACCGACAACAGCGGCGTGGTGACGTCGAGATGCGGAGGCGAGAGATAGCCGAGCAGCGCGACGCGCTCCTCGTCGGCCGGTGCGATGCGTGACGGGAGTGGAACGGGTGTCGCGCCGGTCAGCCGCTCGAGCTCATCGCGGAGGCGCACGGTTTCCGCGGCAGCACCGGTCTGCTCATCCGCGCTGGGAGCGAGCGACGTCAGCTCTTCGTCCGCGCCGCGCACGTACCGAAAGCGTGCGGTCGTCAACGCGTAGACGCCGTGACCGCCGAATCCATAGTGCGGCGCGAGCCATTCCGCGTAGAGCGGGCGATCCCGGATCGTCGCTCCTTCGTCAGTCAGCACCGCGCGCAGCGACCTGCCGCTCAGTGCGTCGGGGATCGGAGCACGCACGAGATCGAGCAGCGTCGGCACGAGGTCGATCTGCTGCACTGGTGCCGCGACACGTCGGCCTGCGCCTTCGCCTTCAGGCTGCTTGACGATCAGCGGAACGCGAAGCGCCGCGTCATCGAGCGTGCGCGTCGGCTCCTCGCCGTGGTCGCCAATCAGCACGATGGTTGCGCCGTCGTACAACTGACGGCTCTTCAGCAGAGCGGCGAGTCGCGCCACTGCGGCATCCGCATCCCGGTGATCGACCTGGACGAGGAGAAAGAAGCGGCGCCCGCCCTGCATGCGCACCCATGTCTCGGCGGCGTCAAGCGTTTCAGATGCGCTGCGTGCCAACACTGGCGACGCATCGTCAGCAGCGCGATCGGGGAGTTCGGCGTCGTAGAACCTGAATCCCTGCGCGACACCCGTGTCCGGCCGAAGCAGAAACGACGATACGGCCGCGCCCGTCGCGAAGCCGCGATTGCGAAGCATTTCCGCGAGCGTCTGGACCTCTTCCTTGAGCGTGAACCCTGCGTCGTCCCGGACGCCGTGTTGCGGTGGTAGTTGTCCGGACAGCAGCGAGGCATGCGCCGGCAGTGTCTGCGGCGACTGCGCATAGGCACGCTCGAAGACGACCGAATCTGACGCGAGCAGATCAATGGCCGGCGTATCGGTGCCCGGCGCGCCGTAAATCGGCAACGTCGCTGCTGGCAAATTGTCGACAGTGATGAGGACGATGGGCCCCTGGTGCGCGGGCGATTCGCGTGCGAACCACCAGCCACCTGCCGCGGCGCCAACGACGGCGAGAACAAATGCGGAAGCGATGGTCACGGCGACCAGCGGCCGCAGCTTGCGAGGACCCTGTGTCATCAGTTCGGAATCGAGGACGCCTCGGCTTGCGTGGACGCGAGCTCAGCTTTCGCACGCCGGTCGTCGGGGTCCGCTTTCAGGAGCTCCGTATAGCACTCGATCGCGCGGTCAAGCGCTGCACGCCGTGCCGACGCGTCGGGCTCGAGCGCCGCCTTGCGGCGGTAGGCGGCACCAATCACGAGATTCAGAGACGTGAGACTCGCGTATCGGGTTCGGATGTCCTGATAGACGCCGATCGCCTGATCGAGGCGTCCCTGATCGCGCATCATATTTGCCGCGGCGATCTGTGCCTGGATATTCGACGGAAGAGCTCCAGGCGTCAAACCAGGCTCGCGCGGCAGCACGAAGGGGATCGGCGGCGTGGCCGCGGTGCGGACAAGCCCGTCGCCCTGCATCGGCACGAACCCGGGCGCGTCGACCACGAAGGTGTAGGTTCCCACACGCAGGCCCACCATTCCCCAGCGTCCCTTCGAGTCGGAGGTGGAGATGAAACTGCGTGGGCCAAACTCCGGGTTGAAGGCACGGATCGTCGCGCCCTTGATCGGCTTGCCCTCGGCGTCGCGCACGGTCCCGCTGACTCGTGCGCTCTGCGCGTGGGCCGGTGCGGCGAGCGACAGCGCGCTGACGGCGACGACGACGATGCGGCGCAGGCATCGAACCATGGCGGACTATCTTAACTCCCAACCTCCAACTCTCAACTTCCAAGTCCCCAGAGATTTATGCGCCTTTGGCAGTCGGGAATTTGGCAGTTGGGTGTGGTCAGTACAGGTGATACAGCATCAGATAGACGATCACTCCGGTCACCGACACGTACAACCACAGCGGTAGCGTCCATCGGGCGACGCGGACGTGCCGGCCGTAGTCGCCGCGAAGTCCGCGAGCCGCTGTCAGGAGCGCCAGGGGCAGAATCGTCGCCGCCAGGATGACGTGCGGGATCAGGACGACAAAGTAGACAACGCGGATCGCGCCGACGCCGCGGAATGGCACCGAGCCAGCGTTCGCGTGATAGATGACGTAGCTGGTGAGGAAGAGAGCCGACGTGGTGAGCGCCAGCAACAGGCAGCGCTTGTGGGCGGCGCGGCGGCAGCTTCGAATCAGGATGTAGCCGACGACCAGAAATACGGACGCGAGCGCGTTCAGGCTGGCATTGAGCGCGGGGAGGTCGGCAATCGTCATCGGCGACGCGGCAGCGTCAGAGCCAGAGACGATCCGCCAC
>Ga0070670_100000817_pt1 | contig 24262 bp, 20 predicted proteins | sample KBSS63metaG_FD_64665 | JGI IMG/M metagenome (GOLD analysis project Ga0070670, IMG submission 64665) | Switchgrass rhizosphere microbial communities from Kellogg Biological Station, Michigan, USA - KBS S6-3 metaG | ecosystem: Host-associated > Plants > Roots > Rhizosphere > Soil ... | reverse complement strand
ACCGGGTTCTGCGCCGCCGCGCGCATCGCCAGGCCGAGCGGCGTGAAGCGGAAGAAGACGAACAGCAGCAGCAGCACGACCAGGGTGATCGCCATCGAGCCGAGCTCGTGCGAGGAGACGTACGAGTTGCCGAACAGCGGCGCCGCCGGGAACGGGCTCGGGAACGGCTTGATCGTGTACGAGAAGATCCAGCCGGCGATGCTGTTGAAGATCACCAGCAGGGCGATGAAGACGATCACCACCGCCAGGATCGGCGCGTTCTCGACCGGCCGGATGACGATCCGCTCGATCGCGACGCCGAGAACGAAGGCACCGGCGACCGTGATCGCGAACGCGCCCCAGTACGGCACGCCCGCCTGGAGCAGCGCCCAGGCGAGGTAGGTCGCGAACATCGCCATCTCGCCCTGGGCGAAGTTCACCAGGTGCGTCGCCTGGTAGATCATGACCAGCGCCAGGGCGACGCTGGCGTAGATGCCGCCGGTGGCGAGGCCGGACAGCACCTGGTGCAGGAACTGGTTCATCGCGTCGCCCCGTTCAGTAGCCGAGGTACGAGCGGCGCACCGACTCGTCGTTGCGGATGGTCTCGGCCGATCCCGACATCACCACGCGGCCGGTCTCGAGCAGGTAGGCGTTGTCGGCCAGCGCCAGCGCCATCGCCGCGTTCTGCTCGACCAGCAGCATGCCGATCTTGTCGCTCTGGTTGATCGCGCGCAGGATCTCGAACAGCTGCTGGACGATCAGCGGCGCCAGGCCGAACGACGGCTCGTCGAGCAGCAGCAGGCGCGGCCTGAGCATCAGCGCGCGCGAGACCGCGAGCATCTGCTGCTCGCCGCCGGAGAGAGTGCCGGCCTGCTGGCGGCGCCGTTCCTTCAGGCGCGGGAAGTGCGCGTACATGCGCTCGAAGTCGGCACCGACCTCGCTCCGGTCGCGTCGCACGTGCGCGCCGACGCGCAGGTTTTCCTCGACCGAAAGGTTCATGAACGTGCCGCGCCCGTCGGGCACATGGGCCACGCCCTGGCGGACGATCGACTCGGTCGCCTGGCCGTCGATGCGCGCGCCGCCGAGCCGCACCTCGCCGCTGGTCTTGATCATGTTGCAGACGGCACGCAGCAGCGTCGTCTTGCCGGCACCGTTGGCGCCGAGGATGGTCGTGATGCCGCCCTCGGCGACGGCGAAGTCGATGCCGTGGAGAACGCGCGTCGGACCGTACTGCGCCGCGAGGCCGCGAACGTCGAGCAACGGCACCTGCGACGCGCTCACGCCGCGACTCCGAGGTAGGCGCGGATCACGTCCTCGTTGGCCTGCACCTCGGCCGGGGTGCCGTCGGCGATCTTCTTGCCGAAGTCGAGCGCGACGACGCGGTCGGAGATGCGCATCACCATGTTCATGTGATGCTCCACCAGGAGCATCGTCAGGTCGAGCTCGCTCCGGATCCGGCGCAGCAGCTCCATCAGCGTCTCGACCTCCTCGTGATTGAGGCCGCCCGCGGGCTCATCGAGCAGCAGCAGCTTCGGCGCGCTCGCCAGCGCGCGGCCGAGCTCGACCCGCTTTTGCGTGCCGAACGGCAGATCCATCACCGGCACGTCGGCGAGCGCGCCGAGGTCGAGCAACGCCAGCAGGCGATCGACGGCGCTGCCGAGCCGCTCTTCCTCGCGCCGGACGCTCGGCAGGCGCAAGGCATTGGCGACGAAGCCGCTGGCGGCGCGCGAGTGGCCACCGAGCAGAACGTTCTGGCGCACGCTCATGGTCCGGAACAAGGCCAGGTTCTGGAACGTGCGGCCGATGCCGAGCGCGGCGATGCCGTGCGGCGGCGTCTCGAGCAGCGAGCGGCCCTCGAAGGCGATCCGGCCGTCGCTGAAGGCGTAGAGGCGCGACAGGCAGTTGAACATCGTCGTCTTGCCGGCACCGTTCGGGCCGATGAAGCCGACGATGTGGCCCCGCTGCACCGCGAACGACACCCGGTCGAGCGCGACGATGCCGCCGAAGCGGACCGACACGTTCTCGACCAGGAGGAGCGGTTCGGACATCGAGCGACGGCGCGGGGGCGCGACCGGAAATGCGATGCCGCACCATAGGGGCCGCCGTTCCGAATGGAACAGGTCTTGCCCTAGGTCTTCGGGTTTGTCCCCGGCCGGAAACGGTCGTCTGTCGCGCCCGGGTCGGCTAGTGCGCTTCGTCCCAGTTGGCGCCGACGCCGACGTCGGCGACCAGCGGCACCGCCAGCGTCGCGACCCCGGCCATGACGCGCGGCACCGCTTCCTTGGCCCACGCCAGCTCGGCCTCGGGGACCTCGAACACGAGCTCGTCGTGAACCTGCATGATCATCCGTGCCCGGCGCTGCTCGCGGTCGAGCATCTCCTGCACCGCGATCATCGCCAGCTTGATCAGATCGGCGGCCGTCCCCTGCATCGGCGCGTTGATCGCCTGGCGCTCGGCGGCCGACTTGCGCGGGCCGGGCTTGTTGATCTCGGGCAGGTAGACGCGCCGCCCGAACAGCGTCGCGACATAGCCCTTCTCGGCGGCTGACGCGCGCGTCTCGTCCATGTAGCGCTTGACCGCCGGATAGCGCGCGAAGTAGCGCTCGATGTAGGCCGTCGCGGCGCTGCGCTCGATGCCGAGGTTGGCCGCCAGTCCGAACGCGCTCATGCCGTAGATCAGGCCGAAGTTGATCACCTTGGCGAAGCGACGCTGCTCGGCGGTCACGGCTTCCAAATCGCCGCCCGCGAAGACCTCGGCGGCAGTGGCGCGATGGATGTCGATGTTGCCGCCGAACGCGCTCAGCAGGCCGGCATCGGCCGAGATGTGGGCCATGATGCGCAGCTCGATCTGCGAGTAGTCCGCCGACAGGATCACCGAGCCTTCCGGGGCGACGAACGCCTCGCGGATGCGCCGACCCTCGACGGTCCGGATCGGGATGTTCTGCAGGTTCGGATCGTTGCTCGACAGCCGCCCGGTGACCGCGACCGCCTGCGCGTAGGTCGTGTGGACCCGGCCGGTCGCCGGATTGACCATCAGCGGCAGCTTGTCGGTGTAAGTGCCCTTCAGCTTCGACAGGCTGCGGTGCTCGAGCAGCTTGCCGGGCAGCGGGTAGTCGGCGGCGAGCTCCTGCAGCACGTCCTCGTCGGTCGACGGCGCGCCGCTCGCGGTCTTCCTGCCCACCGGCAGGCCGAGCTTGCCGAACAGGATCTCGCCGATCTGCTTCGGGCTGCCGAGGTTGAACGGCTGGCCGGCGATCGCGAACGCCTCCTGCTCGAGCGCCGCCATCCGCTCGGCGAGCTCCTGGCTGAGCGCCGCCAGCTGCGCCGAATCGATCAGCACGCCGGTGCGCTCGATCCGCGCCAGCACGTCGGAAGTGGGCATCTCTATGCGTCGATAGACGTCGGCCATGCCGGCATCGGCCTCGATCCGGGGCCAGAGCGACTGGTGCACGTGCAGCGCCATGTCGGCGTCCTCGCACGAGTACGCGGCGGCGCGGCCGACCTCGACCTGCGCGAACGGAATCTGGTTCGCGCCCTTGCCGCACACGTCTTCATAGGTCAGCGCGGTGCGGCCGAGATGGCGGAACGCCAGGCTCTCGAGCGTGTGCGCCTTGTGCGCCTCCCAGACGTAGCTCTCGAGCATCGTGTCGTGCCGGTAGCCGCGCACGGCGACACCGGCGCCGGCGAGGACGTGGCTGTCGTACTTGGTGTTCTGGCCGACCTTGGCGGCGGCGCCGTTCTCGAGCCACGGCCGCAGGCGCTCGATCACGGCGTCGAGCGGCAGCTGGTCGGGCGCGCCGGCGTAGCTGTGGCCGAGCGGGATGTAGCACGCCTCGCCGGCAGCGACCGACAGCGACAGGCCGATCAGGCGGGCACGGACCGGATCGAGCGAATCGGTCTCGAGGTCGAGCGCGGTCAGATCGGCGGCTTCGACGCGGAAGATCCAGGCGTCGAGCGCCTCGAGCGTCGTCACGGTCTGGTAATTCCGGACGATCGATTCCGACGGCACCGGATCGACCGCGTCGAGCGGGACGATCGCCGGCGCGCGAGCGGCGCTGCCCGGCGCCGCCGGCGCGCGCCCGACCGACGCCTCGAGCTCCTTCCTCATCGCGCCGAAGCCGTAGCGGTCGTAGAACGCGAGCAGCGAGTCGACGTCGATCGGCCGCAGCGCGAGCGCGTCGAACTCGGGCCAGCCCATGACGTGCCCCGAAAGGTCGCAATCGGTGGCCACCGTGACCAGGCGCCGCCCCTGCGGCAGCCAGTCGAGCGCCTTCCTCAGGTTCTCGCCGACGACGCCCTTGATTCCGGCGGCGGCGGCCATCACGCCCTCGAGCGAGCCGTGCTCGGCGAGCCATTTCGCGGCCGTCTTGGGGCCGACCTTCTCGACGCCCGGAATGTTGTCGACCGAGTCGCCGATGAGCGCGAGGTAGTCGACGATCCGCTCCGGCGGGACGCCGAACTTGGCGGCGACGCCGGGGACGTCGAGGCGCTCGTTGCTCATCGTGTTGATCAGGACGACGTTGTCGTTGACGAGCTGCGCCAGGTCCTTGTCGCCGGTCGAGATCACGACTTGGAAGCCGCCCTTGGCCGCCATGCACGAGATCGTGCCGATCGCGTCGTCGGCCTCGATCCCGGGGACCGTGAGCACCGGCCAGCCGAGCAGCTTGACCGCCTCGACGATCGGCTCGATCTGCAGCGCCAGGTCGTCGGGCATCGCCGTTCGCGTCGCCTTGTACTCGGGGTACCAGTCGTCGCGGAAGGTCTTGCCCTTGTCGTCGAAGACACACGCGCCATGCGCTGCCGGATACTGCTCGCGCAGGAGCTTCATCATCGAGACGACGCCGCGGATCGCTCCGGTCGGAACGCCGCCCGGACCGCGCAGGTCCGGCAGGGCATGGTAGGCGCGATAGAGATAGCTCGAGCCGTCGACGAGCAGCAGGGTCCGGTCCGCCATGCAGCCCATTGTGAAGGAAGGGCCACGTTCGTCGCGCCGTCCGCCGGCCTAGAATCGGCGCCATGAAACGCAACGTCGTTGCCGCCCTCGCTGCCTGCGCAATGACGTTGGCGGCGCCGTTCGCGACCGCCGCCGACGCGCCCCCGGCGCAGCCGTCGGCGGCCAAGCCTCCCGCGGCTGCCGCGAGCGGAGCGATCCTGATCGACGAGATCGAGCCTCAGAAAAGCCGCTTCCCCGAGCCGGCGGTCCAGCACACCGTCATCGAAGACCGAGGCACGCGCATCGACGAGCTGCGCGTTCGGGGCCAGTTGCAGAAGGTCACCGTCAGCCCCAAAGGCGGCGCGCCCGAGTACGAGGTCTTGACCCAGACCGACGGCACGCGCGTCTTCGTCAGCGAGACCGGCCAATCGCCCGGCTCGAGCGGCAAGCGCGTCTGGAAAGTCCTGCGCTTCTGACCTGCCCGGGCGGATGGCGGTCTACACCGAGGTGTCGTTCGACGAAGCGGCAGCGCTGATCGACGGCCTGGGTATCGGCGCGTTGCAGGCGCTCGCGCCGTGCGCCGGCGGCATCGAGAACACCAATTATTTCGCCGACACCGCGTCGGGGCGCTACGTGCTCACGGTGTTCGAGCGCCTCGGCGCCGACGAGCTGCCGTTCTATCTGCAGCTGATGAAGCACCTCGCCGATCGCGACCTGCCGGTGCCGCGTCCGCACGCCGGCAGCGACGGCGGCCTGCTGCTCGCGCTCAAGGGCAGGCCTGCGGCAGTGGTCGATCGGCTGCCCGGCGAGCATCACCTCGCCCCCGACGCCGACGACTGCGCCAGCGTCGGCAAGGTCCTCGCGCGCATGCACCTGGCGACGCGCGACTTCGCTCCGGCGCAGCCGAACCTGCGCGGCCTGGCTTGGTGGAATGCGACCGTTCCCGTCGTCGTCGGCCATCTCGATCCGCCCGCCGCCGGGATGATGCAAGACGAGCTCGACTATCAACGTCACCTCGCGGCGACGCCGGCCTACCAGACCCTGGCGCGCGGCGCGATCCACGGCGACCTGTTCCGCGACAACGTCATGTTCCAGGCCGGCGCCCTGACCGGCGTGTTCGACTTCTACTTCGCCGGCGTCGACACCCTGCTCTACGACATCGCCGTCGCCCTCAACGACTGGTGCAGCGACCTCGCCACGGGCGAGCTCGCCGAAGATCGCGCCGAGGCGCTGGTCGCCGCCTACGCGGCGCTGCGTCCGCTCGAAAGCGCCGAGGTGCGGCTCCTGCCGGCGTTGATGCGCGCCGCGGCGTTTCGCTTCTGGCTCTCGCGCGTGTGGGACGCGCATCTGCCGCGCGAGGCCGTGGTCCTGACCGCGCACGACCCGGGGCACTTCGAGCGCATTCTGGGCGCCCGACGCCAGACGCCGTGGCATCCGCGCCCGAGCGCGGTGGCGGCGCCATGAAGCTGCAACTGGTGCCGCCACGGCGCGGCATCGTCTGGGTGCGAAAGGCGTTCCAGATCTTCGCGCGCCAGCCGCTCGGCTTCGCGGCGCTGTTCGCGGCCTGTCTGTTCGTGTTCCTGCTGCTGGGCCTGATCCCTTTCGTCGGCACGATCCTGCTCTTGATCCTGCCGCCGGCCGGCTCGCTGCTGTTCATGATCGCGACGCGGCTCGCGACCGAGGGCAAAGCGCCGATTCCGGCCGCCATCGCCGAGCTGGTGAAGGCCGGGCGACCGCGCCTGGTCGCGCTGCTCAAGCTCGGCATCGCCTACGCCGCCGCGACCTTCTTCGTCTTCTGGCTCGCCGGGGTGCTCGACGGCGGTGCGCTGGAAGCCTTCCTCGATTCGCTGCCCAGCGCCCAGACCGCGCCCGAGGCGGCCGCTGCACGGGTCGCCGATCCGCGCCTGCAGTTCGGCTTGCTGTTGCGGCTCGTCTTTGCCGGCGCGCTCTCGATTCCGTTCTGGCATGCGCCGGGGCTCGTCTTCTGGGGTGGCCAGTCGTGGGCCAAGTCGCTCTTCTTCAGCAGCATCGCGCTCTGGCGCAACAAGGGCGCGTTCGCGTTCTATGGCCTCGGCTGGCTCGTGCTCTGGCTGCTCCTGCTCGCCATCGTCAGCGTCGGCGTCGGCGTGTTCGGGCCGCAGCGCTCGACGCTCGTCGCGACACCGCTGACACTGCTGTTCTCGACCGTGTTCTACGCCAGCCTCTGGTTCACGTTCGCCGATTGCTTCGCGCCGGCCGACGCCGACGCCGACGCGCCGCGCGACGACACGGGAACGACCGATTCACTCACGAAAGGCTCGCCATGAAGAAAGTCGCCATCGTCACCGGCGCCGGCAGCGGCATCGGCCGCGCATCCGCGCTCGCCCTGCTCAAGGCGGGCTTTCACGTCGCCCTCGCCGGCCGGCGCGCCGACGCGCTCGAGGCGACTCGCGCCGGCGCGGAAGGCGCGGCCGACCGTGCCCTCGTCGTTCCCACCGACGCCACCGACCCGGCGGCGGTCAAGGCACTCTTCGGCGCGGTCAAGAACACCTTCGGCCGGCTCGACGTGCTGTTCAACAACGCCGGCACCGGCGCGCCGCCTCTGCCGCTCGAGGAGCTGACGATCGAGCAGTGGCGCACGGTCGTCGACATCAACCTCACCGCGGTCTTCCTGTGCACGCAGCAGGCGTTCGTGCTGATGAAGAGCCAGTCGCCGCGCGGCGGCAGGATCATCAACAACGGCTCGATCTCGGCGCACACGCCGCGCCCGTTCAGCTCGCCCTACACCGCGACCAAGCACGCGATCACGGGCCTCACCAAGGCGACCGCGCTCGACGGGCGCCCGTTCAACATCGCCTGCGGCCAGATCGACATCGGCAACGCCGCCACCGAGATGACCGAGCGGATGAAGAAGGGCGTGCCGCAGGCCGACGGCTCGCTCGCGGTCGAGCCGACGATGAACGTGCAGCACGTGGCCGACGCGGTCGTCCACATGGCCGGCCTGCCGCTCGAGGCCAACGTCCAGTTCATGACCATCATGGCGACCGCGATGCCCTTCGTCGGCCGCGGCTGAACGCCCGCGCGCGTGACGGAATTGCGTTGGCGGAGCGACACGAACGGATGCAAAGACGCCGTCGCGGCGCGAGCCTTACGCCACAATCTTTGGCATGGCCTCGACCACTCGCCGCCGCCCGCTTGAGCGCGCCGTTCTCGTCGCTTCCCTTCTCCTCGCAGCGCTGGCTTTGCCGGGCTGCGCCGCGGTCAGCGTCGCCGGCGCGGCAGTGAGCGTCGCCGGTTCGGCCGCGGGTGCGGCGATCTCGGTCGGCGGCGCGGTCGTCGGCAGTACCGTCAAGGTCGCGGGCAAGGCGGTCGAGAAGACGATCGACCTCGTCACTCCCGGCGCCGCGCCCGCGACGCCCGCCAAATGAACCCTTCCTCGATGACGACCCACATCCATTTCATCGGCGGCGAAAAAGGCGGCGTCGGCAAGTCGCTGATGGCCCGCGTGCTGGCCCAGTACCTGATCGACAAGGAGTTGCCCTTTCTCGGCTTCGATACCGACCGCTCGCACGGCGCCCTGATGCGCTTCTATCCCGCCTACGCATCGCCGGTGGCGATCGACAAGGTCGAGTCGCTCGACGCGATCGTCGAGGCCGCGGTCGACCAGCCCGGCCGACGCATCCTGGTCGACCTCGCGGCGCAGACCCACGACCCGCTCGCTTCGTGGATGGAAGACGCCGGTGTCATCGGCCTGGCCGACGAGCTCGGCATGAAGCTCTTCTACTGGCACGTGATGGATTCGGGCAAGGACTCGGTCGACCTGCTGCGCCGACTGCTCGATCGCTTCGGCACCGGGCTGGCCTACGTCCTGGTTCGCAACCAGGTGAGGGGCGCCGACTTCAGCGGCCTCGAGCAATCGGGCGAGCAGGCACGCGCGATCGGCATGGGCGCGCAGGTCGTCTCGGTGAAGAAGCTGAACGAGCACGTGATCCAGAAGATCGACGGCGCCAGCAGCACGTTCTGGCAGGCGAAGGCGTCCGACAAGGACTCGACCGGGCTCGGCCTGATGGACCGCCAGCGGGTCAAGATGTGGCTGCGCGACGTCTACCGCGAGATCGACGAAGTCGGCGCCTGAAGGGCCGATGAGAAGAAGGCGGTTCGTCGCCGGCGCGACCGCCCTCGTCGCCACGCCTTGGCTGGCGAGTTGGCCGCGCGCCGCCGACGTGCCGCGCTTCGCGCTCGGCATCGCCTCGGGCCAGCCTCGCGCCGACGGCATGGTGCTATGGACGCGCCTGATCGGCGCAGAGCTGCCCGATCGTGTCGCGGTGCGATGGGAAGTCGCCGACGACGAGCAGTTCCGCAACGTCGTCGCCCGCGGCGACGAGAGCGCCGAGGCCGACTGGGCGCACAGCGTCCACGCCGAGCCGCGTGGCCTGGCGCCCGGTCGCTGGTACTTCTATCGCTTCGCCGCGCTCGGCCAGATGAGCCCGGTCGGCCGGACGCGCACCGCGCCGGCCGTCGATGCCGCGGCGAAACTCCGCTTCGCGATCGCGAGCTGCCAGCGCTACGACGTCGGCCACTACGCGGCGTGGCGCCATGTCGCCGGCGCCGATCTCGACCTGGTGCTCTTCCTCGGCGACTACATCTACGAATCGGCCACCCGCCGCGACGCGATCCGCCGTGTCGAAGGCGGGGAGATCTTCACCCTGGCGCAGTACCGCGCCCGTTATGCGACCTACAAGAGCGACCCGCTGCTGCAGGCCGCGCACGCCGCGGCTCCGTGGCTGATCGTCTGGGACGACCATGAGGTCTCGAACGACTACGCCGGCACGAACGGCGCGGATCCCGCCGTCGACACGCGCGCTCGCCGCGCCGCCGCCTACCGCGCCTACTGGGAGCACATGCCGTTCGCGAAGGCGGCGCGGCCGACCGGCGCAGACATGCGCATCGTCGCCCGGCTCGACTGGGGCACGCTGGCGCGGATTCACCTCCTCGATGACCGCCAGTACCGCGACGCCCAGGCTTGCCCGCTGCCCGGCCGCGGCGGATCGAACACCGTCGCCCTGGCGCAGTGTTCCGCGCTTGCCGATCCGGCACGAACGCTGCTCGGCGCGGAGCAGGAGCGCTGGCTCGCCGACGGCTGGGACCTGGCGCGCCCCTGGAACCTGGTCGCGCAGCAGACGCTGATGGCGCGCATGAATTGGCAGGACCCCTCTCAGGGCGACGGCGTCTACTGGACCGACGGCTGGGACGGCTACGCGCCGGCGAGGAAGCGCCTGCTCGGCACGGTCGCGGCGAAGAAGGTCCCCGGTGTCGTCGTCTTCGGCGGCGATGTGCACAGCAACTACGTCGCCGACCTCAAGGCCGACTACGACGACCCGGCTTCGGCGGTCGTCGCCAGCGAGTTCTGCGGCACCTCGATCACGAGCCTGTCGCTGCCGCAGCCGCGCATCGACGCCGTGCGTGCCTTCAACCCGCACATCCGCTACGCCCGCTCCGACCAGCGCGGCTACGTCAGCTTCGAGCTCGCCGCCGGCCAGCTGCGCGCTGCGCTCCAGGTCGTCGACCGCGCGACCGATCCCGAAAGCAGCGTCACCACCGGGGCACGATTCGTCGTCGACGCCGGGCGGCCGGGCCCGATCCCGGCCTGACCAGTGGCGGCGCCCCGGCGCGGCCTAAGTCCCTGTCACGGACGCGGCCGTTGACATCGCCGGACCACAGGCGCAGATTTGTCGGCTCCGGGCGGCGCCGCCGTCGAACAGCTCCAAGAAGGGGATTCCCATGCTCAAGATCGCTGTCGCCCTGCTCAGTTCGCTGCTCGCCGGCAGCGCCACGGCCGTCACGATCCTGACTGCGATGCTGACGAACGGAGCGGAAAATCCTCCGACCAACCCGACGACGGCGGCCGGCGCGCCGCGCCTGTCGTTCGGCAGCGCCATGTTCGTCATCAACGACGCCATGACCTCGATGACCTTCGCGGCATCGATCTTCGGCCTCGACGTCACCGGCTCGCAGACCGCCGACGTCAACGACAACCTCGTCGCCGCGCATATCCACGCCGCCCCGACGGTGACACCGACGACCAACGGGCCCGTCGTCTGGGGCTTCTTCGGCGCGCCCTTCAACGACAACAGCCCGAACGACTTCGTGATGGCTCCGTTCGTCAATGACGTTGGCGGCACCTTCAGCGGCAAGTGGGACCTGAACGAAGGCAACAACACGACCTTCGCGGCGCAGCTGGCCAACATCCTCGGTGGCCACGCCTACATCAACTTCCACACGACGCAGTTCGGCGGCGGCGAGATCCGCGGCAACATCACGGCGGCGGTGACGGCGGCGCCCGAGCCCGAGATCTACCTGCTTCTTCTCGGTGGCCTGGGATTGATCGCGGCCGCGTCGTCGCGGCGCCGCCGCCTCTAGCGAGCCGACGAGTCCGGCCGGCGCTCAGAACACGCCGGCCTTGGTCGCCGCGGCGAACAGCGTCTTCGAGAGCTCGCTCATCTGCGCGTTGATGTCGCCCGACGCCGGCGACGTCGCCTTCGCGGTCCAGAGCAGTCGCTCGCTGGCGACGTCGGTGAGGCGACCGTTGGCGGCGTAGCCCTGGGTCACGTTGCCGCCGCCGACGGGTGCGGAGATGCCGATGCCGCCGCCGCCGCTCGAGCCGAAGCCGAAGCCGCCGATGCCGATCGACATGCCCTGGCTGACGTTGCTCGAGGCCACGGCGACGGTCACGACCAGCATCGCCTTGGCGCCGACGTCGCGCGCCGCCAGCAACAGCTGCGGATCGATCGCGCGGGTCGGCGAGATCGGGAAGTTGGTCGGCACGAAGACCGGTGTCGCGCCTTGGGCCGACACCGCGCCCGCCATCTGGTCGCGGCAGATCTGAACGATGACCGCCTCGAACGCATCGCAGGCGACGAGGACGCGTGCGCCGCGCAGCGCGCCCGGGCTCGCCTGCGGGTCGCGCCATTCGGCATCGAGCTGCGTCGTGGCGCAGCCGGCGATCGCGACGGCAGCGGTGGCGAGCAGGGCGCGTCGTGCCGGCCTCATCGAAACAAGCATGTCATGGCTCCTCGCGGATGAATCATCGTACTTGGGACGTCCGGCCCACGACCGCGGTCGGGCAAGCGCCATGCCCCTCGGCGCTCGAATCAGTCGACCGGCGTCAGCTTGGCGACGCTGAGCGCGAGCCACTTCATGCCGTGGCGGCCGAAGTTGACCTGCGCCCGCGCGTCGTCGCCGCCGCCTTCGATCGTGACGACGACGCCTTCGCCGAACTTGGTGTGGAACACGCCCTGCCCCGGACGCAGGCCGTGCGAAGGCGCCTTGGGGATGACGGGAGCGGCGTTGAAGCGCGGCTCGCCGCGGCCGGTGCCGACGATCGAGTGCAGCCCTGACCCGCTCTCCCAGGCGCGGCTGTACTCGCGCGCAAACCCGGAGCCGAACGACTGGTTGCGCGGCGTGATCCAGCGCAGCGCCGCCTCCGGCAGCTCGTCGAGGAAGCGGCTCTTGACGTTGTAGCGCGTCTGGCCGTGGAGCATCCGCGTCTGCGAAAAGCTCAGGTAGAGGCGCTTTCGCGCGCGCGTGATCGCGACGTACATCAGGCGCCGCTCCTCCTCGAGGCTGTCGAGGTCGCTCGACGAGTTCTCGTGCGGAAACAGCCCTTCCTCGAGGCCGCTGATGAAGACGCAGTCGAACTCGAGTCCCTTGGCCGAGTGGATCGTCATCAGCTGGACCGCGTCCTGGCCGGCCTGCGCCTGGTTGTCGCCGGCCTCGAGCGCGGCGTGGGTGAGAAACGCGGCCAGCGGCGACAGGATCTCGCCGGTCTCGGCGTCGGGAACCAGACGCGGCGGCGCGATGATCTCGCCGCTGTCGACGGGCTCAGCGCCCGGTGTATTGAACTCGGCCTTGCCGGCTTCGCCGCGGTAGATGCCGAGGCCGCCGGTGCCGGTCTCGTCGACCGGCAGCGCGACCGCGTCCTTGCCGAACCCTTCCTGGGTCACGAACGCCTCGGCGGCATTGACCAGCTCCTCGAGGTTCTCGAGCCGGTCCTTGCCTTCGCGGTCGGTCTTGTAGAAGTCGACCAGGCCCGACGCCTCGAGCATGTGGACGATGATCTCGCGCAGCGTCAGGCCGCGCGTCTGCTCGCGCATCGAATCGATCCGCTGCGTGAACGCGACCAGGTTGCTGCCGCCCTTGCCGCCAACCGAGGCGACGCTTTGCCAGAGGCTGCGGCCGCTGGCGCGCGCCGCGTCCTGGAGCTGCTCGATCGTTCGCGCGCCGATGCCGCGCGCCGGGAAGTTGACGACGCGCAGGAAGCTCGTGTCGTCGTTCGGGTTCTCGATCAGCCGCAGGTACGAGAGAGCATGCTTGACCTCGGCGCGCTCGAAGAAGCGCAGGCCGCCGTAGACCTTGTACGGGATGTGCGCGTTGAAGAGCGCGCTCTCCATCACCCGGCTCTGCGCGTTGCTGCGGTAGAGCAGCGCGATCTCGTGGCGCGCCACGCCGTCGCGGTAGAGCGACTGCGCCTCCTCGATGAACCACTGCGCCTCGGCGAAGTCCGACGGCGCCTCGTGCACGCGCACCGGCTCGCCCGGCCCGGCCTCGGTGCGCAGGTTCTTGCCGAGGCGGCGCGAGTTGCGCGAGATCAGCTCGTTGGCGGCGTCGAGGATATTGCCGAACGAGCGGTAGTTGCGCTCGAGCTTGACGACCGTCCTGACCCGGTACTCGCGCTCGAACAGGGCCATGTTGCCGACCTGCGCGCCGCGAAAGGCGTAGATGCTCTGGTCGTCGTCGCCGACGCAGAAGAGCGCGCAGCCGTGCTCGGGCGGGCCGGCGAACATCTTCAGCCACGCGTACTGGAGGCGGTTGGTGTCCTGGAACTCGTCGACCAGGATGTGGCGGAAGCGCCGCTGGTAGTGCTCGCGCAGCGGCCGGTTGTCGCGCATCAGCTCGTAGGTGCGCAGCATCAGCTCGGCGAAGTCGACCACGCCTTCGCGCTGGCACTGGGCGTCGTAAGCCTCGTAGACCTGGGCCAGGATCCGGCTCTGCTCGTCCTTGACCTCGATGTCCTTCGGCCTCAGGCCGTCGTCCTTGGCGGCGGCGATGGCCCAGGTGATCTGCTTCGGCGGATGCCGCTCCTCGTCGAGGTTCATCGCCTTGACGACGCGCTTGACCGCCGAGAGCTGATCGCTCGAGTCGAGGATCTGGAAGCCCTGCGGCAGCGCGGCCAGCTTCCAGTGCGCGCGCAGGAACCGGTTGCAGAGGCCGTGGAAGGTGCCGACCCACATGCCGCGAACCGGGATCGCCAGCATCGCGTCGAGCCGGACCAGCATCTCCTTGGCCGCCTTGTTGGTGAAGGTGACCGCGAGGACGCCGCCCGGCGAGAGCTGGCCGGTCTGGATCAGCCAGGCGATCCGGGTCGTCAGCACGCGCGTCTTGCCCGAGCCGGCGCCGGCGAGGATGAGCGCCGGCTCGGGCGGCAGGGTCACCGCGGCGAGCTGCTCGGGATTGAGGTTGTCGAGCAGCTTCGAGCGGCCCGGATCACGTTCGGCAAGAGACATCCGCCGATTGTCCGGCAGGCACGGCGGCCGGCCGCGAGCGAGGCGATCAGGCGGCGTCGCGCATCCTGCCGTCGGCGCGCGCCGCCGGTGACGACTCGTCGGCACCGACCATCGCCCTGAACAGCGGCTGGCGGGCAAGCAGCGACGCGGCGCTGCCCGAATCGACGATCTGCCCGGCGACCATCAGGACGACCCGGTCGAAGTGCGCCAGCAGGCTCATGCGATGGACCGAGGCGACGATGCAGGCGTCGGGGAACGCCGCGGCGATGCGGGTGAAGACGAGCGCCTCGGTCAGCGGATCGAGCGCGCTGGTCGGCTCGTCGAGGAGCAGCACCTCGGCGTCGCGCGCGGCAAGGACGCCGCGTGCGAGGCACAGTCGCTGGCGCTGCCCGCCCGAGAAGTTGCAACCGCCCTGGCTCACCGCCGTGTCGAGCCCGTCGGGCAGCGCCGCCAGGACGGTGTCGAAGCTGCTGATCGCCGCCGCCGCCTCGATCTCGGCTGGCGAGTGCGTCAGGTCGAAGGCGATGTTCTCGCGTACGCTGGCCTCGAACACCTGCGCTTCCTGCGGGATCAGCGTCGCCATCGCGCCGAGCGCGCGCATGCCGAGACAGGCGACGCCGTCGATCTCGACGTGGCCGCGCTCGGGCTCGTAGAGGCCGGCGAGAAGGCGCAGCAAGGTGCTCTTGCCCGAGCCGCTCGGGCCGACCAGGGCGACGCGCTCGCCGCGGTGGAGCAAGAGCGAGATCCCGTGCAGGCCGGTGCCTTTGCGCTCCGATCCGGGCGTCGGCGCATGCTCGAAGCGAAGGTCGCAGACGTCGACGCGCCGCCAGGCCGGAGCGGCGACGAGCGACGGCACGTCGCGTCTCGGCATCGCGTCGGCAGCACCGGCGCGGCGCGGCGCCGCCCAAATCACGTCGGCGCCGGCGAAGTCGGTCCGCATCCGGGCGAAGCCTTGCAGATTGGCCGCCATCGAGCCGACCACCGATCCCGCCTGCTGCGCGTACTGGTAGACCATGAACAGGACGCCGACGAGGACGAAGCCCGAGCGGCTTTCCTGCCAGGCGTAGGCGCCGACCAGCACCCAGGCGAGGCCGGCTGTCAGCAGATCGACGGCGCACCACTTCCATTCGGTCAGGACGATGCTGCGCGCCAGTGGGGCATTGCTCGCTTCGAGTCGACGATCGAGCGTTCGCCGGGTGCTGTTCGCCAGCCCGAGGCTGAGCACGGTCGAGATGTTGGAAAGGCAGTCGAGCAGCGCCGAGCCGTAGCGGCGCTGGGCCGCGTTCTCTTCGCTGGCCAGGCGCATCAGAGCGCGATCGAATCCGAACAGGATCAGCGCGACGACGGCCAGGCCGGCGAGCGCGACCATCCCCGCGAGCGGCGACAACAGCGCCAGCGCCAGGACCGGCCCGACCAGGTTGACGCCGCTCTGCAGGAAGACGAACTGGTTCTGGGTGAACTCGAACAGCGCGCCGCTGCCCTGCGACATGCGGTGCTGGAGCGCGCCCGGGTGATGCTGCTCGTGCCAGGCGAGCGGGGTTTGCGCCAGCCGCTCGTACAGCTTTCCGGCAAGCGCGCGCCGGACGCGTACCGCGACCTTGCGCTCGACCACACGGCCCGGCCCGTGCAGCGCCCAGCTGGCGGCGAGCGTGGCAAGGATCGCGAGCACCCACGGCAGCGCCGACGCAGCCCCGGCTCCGCCGCCGCCGCCGCGCTGCAACGAATCGATCGCCTGCGCGGCCAGCCATGGAACGAACAGCTTGACGATCTGCGAGAGGAGCAGCAAGGCGAAGGCGAACAGCAGCCAGCCGCGCGCGCCGGCGGCGTGGCGCCACATCTCGCGGTACAGCGTCGCGTAGCTCGCCGTGCCCGAAGCCGGGGCGGCGGCCGCGGGCAACGCCGGCGCGGCGGTCGAAGTCGTCATGGCCATTCCCTGGTGGCGGATCTGCAGCGATTGGAGCGGTCGATGCCGCCCGCGAAGCTTGGAAAAGAGCCTCGGCACGCGCCTACCTTGTGCGCCTGCCGCTCGCCATCGCTTTTTGTGCCCGGTCGACAACGCGACCCCGCCAGCGCCGTTGACGTCAGGCGGCGCGCCAGCACCCGCCTGCGTAGAATCGATCACGCTTTTCCATGGAAATCTTCGACTACGACAACGTCCTGCTGCTGCCGCGCAAGTGCCGCGTCGAGAGCCGCGCGGAGTGTGACCCTTCGCAGGAGTTCGGAGCGCACCGTTTCGAGCTGCCGGTCGTTCCGGCGAACATGAAGACCGTCGTCGACGAGCCGATCGTCGAGTGGCTGGCCGCCAACGGCTTCTTCTACGTCATGCACCGCTTCGACGTCGACAACGTCGCCTTCGCCAGGCGCATGCGCGACAAGCGCCTGTTCGTCTCGATCAGCTCTGGCGTCAAGCCGCCCGACTACGCCGTGATCGACCGGCTGGCAAGCGACGGTGTCGGCGCCGACTACATCACGATCGACATCGCCCACGGCCACGCCGACACCGTGCACCGGATGATCGAGCACATCAAGACCAAGCTGCCGAAGGCGTTCGTCATCGCCGGCAACGTCGCCACGCCCGAGGCGGTGATCGACCTCGAGAACTGGGGCGCCGACGCGACCAAGGTCGGCGTCGGCCCGGGCAAGGTGTGCATCACCAAGCTCAAGACCGGCTTCGGCACCGGCGGCTGGCAGCTCTCGGCGCTCAAGTGGTGCGCCCGTGTCGCGACCAAGCCGATCATTGCCGACGGCGGCATTCGCGACCACGGCGACATCGCCAAGAGCGTCCGCTTCGGCGCCTGCATGGTGATGATCGGCTCGCTCTTCGCCGGCCACGAGGAGTCGCCGGGCAAGACGGTCGAGGTCGACGGCAAGCCGTTCAAGGAGTACTACGGCTCCGCGTCGGACTTCAACAAGGGCGAGTACAAGCACGTCGAGGGCAAGCGCATCCTCGAGCCGATCAAGGGCAAGCTCGAGGACACGCTGCGCGAGATGCGCGAAGACGTGCAGAGCTCAATCTCGTACGCCGGCGGCACCAAACTCGCCGACATCCGCAAGGTCAACTACGTGATCCTGGGCGGCGACAACGCCGGCGAGCACCTGCTGATGTGAGCTGGCGCGGCCGTGGCACGGCAACGGCCGCCTAAAATTCGGGCAATGACCGAACTCGCGAAATCATTCGATCCCGCCGCCATCGAGGAGCACTGGGGCCCGCTCTGGGAAGAAGGCGGCGTCTACGAGCCGACGCTCGACCCGACCCGGCCTTCGTACTGCATCCAGCTGCCGCCGCCCAACGTCACCGGCACGCTGCACATGGGGCACGCGTTCCAGCACACGATCATGGACGCGTTGATTCGTCATCAGCGCATGCAGGGCGCCAACACGCTCTGGGTGCCCGGTACCGACCACGCCGGCATCGCCACCCAGATCGTGGTCGAGCGCCAGCTCCAGGACGCCGGCCTCAGCCGCCACGACCTCGGCCGCAAGAAGTTCATCGACCAGGTCTGGGACTGGAAGGAAACGAGCGGCTCGACGATCACGCGCCAGATGCGTCGGATGGGCGATTCGGTCGCCTGGAAGTACGAGTACTTCACGATGGACGAGCGGCTCTCGGCCGTCGTCACCGAGACCTTCGTCTCGCTCTACGAAGAAGGACTGATCTACCGCGGGAAAAGACTCGTCAACTGGGACCCGGTGCTGCTCTCGGCAGTGTCCGACCTCGAGGTCGTGAGCGAGGAGCGCGACGGGACGATGTGGCACATCCTCTATCCGTTCAGCGACGGGCCGCAAGCCGATGCGAACGGGCAGCCGATGGCCGGCATGCACATCGCCACGACGCGACCCGAGACGATGCTCGCCGACGGCGCGCTCGCGGTCCATCCCGACGACGATCGGTACCGGCACCTGATCGGCAAGCTGGTCGACCTGCCGCTCTGCGACCGCAGGATTCCGATCATCGCCGACGACTTCGTCGACCGCGAGTTCGGCTCGGGCTGCGTCAAGATCACCGGCGCGCACGATTTCAACGACTACGCCTGCGCGCTGCGCCACGGCATCCCGCTGATCACGATCTTCACGCTCGACGCGAAGATCAACGAGAACGGGCCGGTCGCATATCAGGGCCTCGACCGCTACGACGCCCGGAAGGCCGTGCTGCGCGACCTCGAGGCGCAGGACTTCCTCGAGAAGGCGGTACCGCACAAGCACGCGGTGCCGGTTTGCGAGCGCACGGGCCAGGTGGTCGAACCGATGCTCACCGACCAGTGGTTCGTGGCGATGACCAAGGCCGGCGCCGACGGCACGAGCCTCGCGGGCAAGGCGATCGAGGCGGTCGCGACCGGCGCGGTCAAGTTCTTTCCCGAGCAGTGGATCAACACCTACAACCAGTGGATGAAGAACATCCAGGACTGGACGATCTCGCGCCAGCTCTGGTGGGGGCATCAGATCCCGGCCTGGTACGGCGATGACGGCAGCGTGTTCGTGGCCCGCAGCGAGGACGACGCGCGCCTCAAGGCCGAGGCCGCGGGCTACAGCGGCGCGCTGACGCGCGATGCCGACGTCCTCGACACCTGGTACTCGTCGGCGCTGGTGCCGTTCTCTTCTCTCGGCTGGCCGAAGAAGACCGAGGAGCTGGCACTGTTCCTGCCTTCGTCGGTGCTCGTCACCGGCTACGACATCATCTTCTTCTGGGTCGCCCGGATGATCATGATGACGCTGCACTTCACCGGTCGGGTGCCGTTCCACGACGTCTACATCCACGGCCTGGTGCGCGACGCGCAAGGCAAGCGGATGAGCAAGTCGGAAGGCAACGTGCTCGACCCGGTCGACCTGATCGACGGCATCGCCCTCGAGCCGCTGCTCGACAAGCGCTCGACCGGCCTGCGCCGCCCCGAAACCGCGCCGCGCGTCAGGAAGGACACGGCGGCCGAATTCCCGAACGGCATTCCGGGCTTCGGCGCCGATGCGCTGCGCTTCACCTTCGCCTCGCTCGCCAGCCTGGGCCGCAATGTCAACTTCGACTCCAAGCGCTGCGAGGGCTACCGCAACTTCTGCAACAAGCTCTGGAACGCGACCCGCTTCGTGCTGCTGAACTGCGAGGGCAAGGACTGCGGCCTGGCCGAGCACACCAAGGCCGAGTGCGCGCCGGGGCAGCCGTTCCACAACTACCTGAGCTTTTCGCCCGCCGACCGCTGGATCACGGGCGAGCTGCAGCGGGTCGAGGCAGCGGTCGAGCAGGGCTTCGCCGAGTACCGGCTCGACGCCGTGTCACAGGCGATCTACTCGTTCGTCTGGGACGAGTACTGCGACTGGTACCTCGAGATCGCCAAGGTGCAGCTGCAGTCGGCGAGCGAGCCCGAGCAGCGGGCGACGCGGCGAACGCTGCTACGGGTTTTGGAGACGGTGCTCAGGCTGATGCACCCGATCACGCCGTTCATTACCGCCGAGCTGTGGGAGCGGGTCGCCGTCGTCGCCGGACGCAAGGTCGGCGCCAGCGCGCACGGCATCGTCCGTGCGCCGTATCCGAAGGCGCAGCTCGACCGCGTCGACCCGGTGGCCGACGACTGGGTCGCGCGGTTGAAGGCGATCGTCGGCAGCTGCCGCAACCTGCGCAGCGAGATGAACCTGGCGCCGGGCGAGCGCGTGCCGCTGAACACGATCGGCGACGGCGAGTTCGTTCGCGCCGCGACGCCGCTCCTGAAGTCGCTCGCGCGCCTGGCCGAAGTGACGATCTTCGACGGCGACGCGGCCTTCGCCGACGCCTCGCGCGATTCACCGGTGGCGGTGATCGGCGCGACCCGGATCGCCCTTCACGTCAAGATCGATCGCGGTGCCGAGATCGCGCGCCTGGCCAAGGAAATCGATCGTCTCGGCGGCGAGATCGGCAAGGCCAACGCCAAGCTGGGCAACGAGAGCTTCGTCGGCCGCGCGCCGGCAGCGGTGGTCGATCAGGAGCGGAAGCGGGTCGCCGACTTCACGGCGACGGTCAGTCGGCTTCGAGACCAGCGAGCTCGCCTGGAGTCGACGTCGGATTGAGCTCGCCCGGCGCCGTCGCCGGGTCGAGTTCGCCCGGCACGGTCATCGGGCCGAGGTCGCCCGGAATGGTCGCGATCGAGTCGAGCAGCAGCTCGTCGATCCGGCGCGCGACCGCCCAGACGCTGCGCTGTCGCGACTCGCGCGTCGTCGCGGCGAGACGCGGCGTCACCTGCAGCGTCTCGATGCCGTGCAGCGACCGGTGCGGATCGAGCGCACCCGGCTCGACACTGTCGAGCCAGGCGGCGGCGATGCGACCGCTCTGCAGCGCCGTCGCCAGCGCGACCTCGTCGAACAGGCCCGAATGGGCGGTGCTCACCACCACCTGGTTGATCTTGCTGTGGCGCAGGAAGCGGTCGCCGAGCAGGCCGTGGTAGCGGCTGAAGTAGTCGAGCTGGACGCAGAGCACGTCGGCGCGCTCGACCAGCTCGCGCAGGCCGGAATGCGTCACCTGCCATTGCGCCCACGACGGATCCTTGGCATGCAGCGCCGGGTCGTAGCCGAGGATGCGAACGCCGAAGCCCGAGAGCAGCCCGACCATGGTTCGCGCCGACGGCGGCATGCCGACCAGGCCGATCGTGGCGCCGCCGAGCTCGCGGCCGACGAGCGAGCCGTCCGAGGCGCGCACCGGCACGCGCCGAAACAGCGACAGCATCGCGCCGACGATGAACTCGGCCTCGGCGCGGGAGCTCGCGGTCAGGCTGCGGACGACCTCGACCTTGCGCTTCTCGCACGCCTCCAGGTCGATGTTCTCGGAACCGGCGCTGACCCGGCCGACCGCTCGCAGCACCGGGGCGAAATCGAGCGTCTCGGCGTCGATGCCGACCGAGGCTGGCACGATGACTGCTCTGACGTTGTAGAGCGCACGGCGAAAGTCGCGCGGGGCGAAGGCGAGCTCGGGCACGAACCGAAGATGGTGCCGGGACCCGAGCCAGCGCATCACGTCGGCGTCGATCGGGTCGATGACGAGCAGGTCCACGGAACCGTTCCTTTCCCTGCTGATTCGACCTTGCGTGCAAGAATCGTAGCGACTTCCTGGGCATTGTAAATGTTGGTCAGACACGCGATCTTCCCGGTGGCCGGGCTCGGCACCCGATTCCTTCCCGCGACCAAGTCGCTGCCCAAGGAGATGCTGCCGGTGGTCGACAAGCCGCTGATGCAGTACGCCGTCGAGGAGGCGTATGCCGCCGGCGTGCGCGAGATGATCTTCGTCACCAGCCGCCACAAGCGCGCGATCGAGGACCACTTCGATCGCACCTTCGAAGTCGAGGACGCGCTCGAGAAAGCGGGCAAGGCCGAGCTGCTTGCGACGCTGCGCGCGGTCAAGCCCGACGACATGGAGTGCGTGTTCGTGCGCCAGCCGCAGGCGCTCGGACTCGGCCACGCCGTTCTCTGCGGTCGCCAGCTCGTCGGCGATCATCCGTTCGCGGTGCTCCTGCCCGACGACCTGATGATCGGCACACCGCCGGTGCTGGCGCAGATGGTCGAGCAGTTCGAGGCGCGCCAGGGCTCGATCATCGCCGTGCAGGAGGTGCCGGCAGCGCACACGCGGCGCTACGGCATCGTCGCCGGTCGGCCGGTCGGCGACCGTCTGGTCGAGATCGAGCGGATCGTCGAGAAGCCCGAGCCCGACGTCGCACCCTCGCGCCTCGGGGTTGCCGGCCGCTACATCCTCACGCCGCGGGTCTTCGCCGAGATCGAGCGCCAGCCGCGCGGTGTCGGCGGCGAGATCCAGCTCACCGACGGCATCGCCGGGCTGCTGCGGCACGAGAAGGCGTTCGCCTATCGCTACCAGGGACGGCGCTACGACTGCGGCAGCAAGGAAGGCTTCCTGCAGGCCAACGTCGAGCTCGCCCTCGCCGATCCGGTACTCGGCACCGAATTTCGCGCCTTCCTCCGATCGCTATCGCTGTGAAAAGTGACGCCGCGCCAGCGGCGTAGACCGCTCGGCGCGCGGACTATCGTCGCCGCAGGTAGTGGACGAACTCGTCGTTCGCGCTCGACTGCTCGAGCAGCTCGTTGCCGGTCTGGCGCGCGAACGCCTGGAAGTCGCGCACCGAGCCCGGGTCGGTGGCGACCACCTTGAGCACGTCGCCGCTCGACATGTCGGCGAGCGCCTTCTTGGCCTTCAGGATCGGCAACGGGCAGTTCATGCCGCGGGTATCGATTTCCTTGTGCGCTTCCATCACAGGCCCTAGTCCACGTCCACTTCGGTTGCCCGCTTTCCCGGCGGCAGATCCATCCACTTCGGCTCGACGCCGCGCGAGCGCAGCCAGTCGGCGAGCGCCCGGCCGGTCCCGGCCGGCCAGCAGCTGACCGCCGTCGGCGCGAACAACCGGTAGGCGACGAGCTCGGGCGAGAGAACGATCTCGCCGCGCGCCGCCGCATGGTAGGCAATGATGACCTGATTCATGCGCAGGAACTCGTACACGCCGATCAGCGAAAGCGAGTCGACCGTGAGCGAAGTCTCCTCCGCGACCTCGCGCGCGATCCCTTCCTCCGGCGTCTCGCCCGCCTCCATGAAGCCGGTGATGAGACCGTAGAACTTGCCCGGCCAGGCGGCGTTGCGCGCGAGCAGGATCTGGCCATCGCGATCGACCAGCTCGATCACCGCGGCGAGCACCGGCGTCGGGTTGTTCCAGTGGGTCCAGCCGCATGCCGGGCAGCGCAGCCGTGTCTTGTCGCCGCCGTCCTCGACAACCGAGATCGGTGCCAGCGCGGTCGCGCAGTTGACGCAGAAGCGCGTCTCGAAGCTCATGCCGGAAACACCCCGGTCGAGAGATAGCGGTCGCCGCGATCGCAGACGACGAAGACGATGGTCGCGTTCTCGACCGTCGCGGCGATCTGCAGCGCGACCCAGCACGCGCCCGCAGCCGAGATGCCGGCGAAGATGCCCTCCTCGCGCGCCAGCCTGCGCGTCACCTCCTCGGCATCGCTCTGGCTCACCAGCACCAACTCGTCGACCGCCTTCGGGTCGTAGATCCTGGGCAGGTATTCGACCGGCCACTTGCGGATGCCCGGAATCCGCGAGCCCTCGCTCGGCTGCGCGCCGACGATGCGGACCTGTGCATTCTTCTCGCGCAGGAAGCGCGAGACGCCGGTGATGGTGCCGGTGGTTCCCATCGCGCTGACGAAGTGCGTGATCCGCCCGCCGGTGTCGTCCCAGATCTCGGGGCCGGTCGTCTCGTAGTGGATGCGCGGGTTGTCGGCGTTGGCGAACTGGTCGAGGACGTGGCCCTTGCCGTCCTTTTGCATCTGCGTCGCCAGGTCGCGCGCGTATTCCATGCCGCCCGAGCGCGGCGTCAGGATCAGCTCGGCGCCGAAGGCCTTCATCGTCTGCGCGCGCTCGACGCTCAGGTCCTCGGGCATGACCAGCAGCATGCGGTAGCCGCGGATCGCCGCCGCCATCGCCAGGGCGATGCCGGTGTTGCCCGAGGTCGCCTCGATCAGCGTGTCGCCCGGCTTGATCGCCCCGCGCTCCTCGGCGCGGCGGATCATGCTGATCGCCGGCCGATCCTTGACCGAGCCGGCCGGGTTGTTGCCTTCGAGCTTGCCGAGGATGACGTTGCCGCGCGCCGCGTTCTCGGCACCCGGCAGGCGCACCAGCCGCACCAGCGGTGTCGCGCCGATCACGTCCTCGATCGTCGGATAGTTCGGCGTGGAGTCGCTCATGAAGGGGTCGGCCGCTGACTGGTGCCTCGGGTCGGAATCGAACCGACACTCCTCGCGGAACGGGATTTTGAGTCCCGCGCGTCTACCAATTTCGCCACCGAGGCCGGTGC
>Ga0070670_100000816_pt1 | contig 24269 bp, 19 predicted proteins | sample KBSS63metaG_FD_64665 | JGI IMG/M metagenome (GOLD analysis project Ga0070670, IMG submission 64665) | Switchgrass rhizosphere microbial communities from Kellogg Biological Station, Michigan, USA - KBS S6-3 metaG | ecosystem: Host-associated > Plants > Roots > Rhizosphere > Soil ... | reverse complement strand
GTCATCTCGCACGAGCCGCAGCGCGCGCTGGACGAAGGGATCCTGCGCGCGTTCTGGCTGTCCCACGACGACCTGCTCGCGAGCCGCGACCGCCATCGCAGCCCGCTCGTGCTCCGGTGCGTCGACGATTTCCGGTCGGGCACGAGGCGATCCGTCGATTTCGTGACCGAGTTGTGATGACCCGCAAGTCGCGTGTGATCGTCGGCATGTCGGGCGGCGTCGATTCGTCGGTGGCCGCGTGGATGCTCAAGGCGCAGGGCTTCGATGTGGTCGGCCTCTTCATGAAGAACTGGGAGGACGACGACACCGACGAATACTGCACGTCGCGCGCCGATCTCGTCGACGCCGCATCCGTCGCCGACGTGATCGGCATCGAGCTCGAGGCGGTCAACTTCGCCGCCGAGTATCGCGAGCGCGTCTTTGCGCACTTCCTGCGAGAGTACTCGGCCGGCCGCACGCCGAATCCCGACGTGCTCTGCAACAGCGAGATCAAGTTCCGCGCGTTCCTCGACCATGCGCGCACGCTGTCGGCGGATTTCATCGCCACGGGACATTACGCGCGGCTCCGCCGGGCGGGCGAGCATGTCCAACTGCTGAAGGCTCTGGATTCAGCCAAGGACCAGAGCTACTTCCTGCACCAGCTCACGCAGGCGCAGCTTGCGCCGGTGCTCTTTCCGCTCGGCGAGGTGACCAAGCGTGAGGTGCGCGCGATCGCGCAGCGCGAGGGCATTCCGACGTGGGCGAAAAAGGACTCCACCGGCATTTGCTTCATCGGCGAGCGCCCATTTCGCGACTTCCTGGCGAAGTACCTGCCGCGGAGGCCAGGTCCGATCGAGACGAGCGACGGCAGCGTCGTCGGTCGGCATGAAGGGCTTTCGTACTACACGCTCGGGCAGCGTCAGGGCCTGGGTGTGGGCGGGACGCGCGCCGGCCGCGATCTGCCGTGGTTCGTCGCAGCCAAGGACCATGCTCGCAACGCGCTGATCGTCGTGCAGGGACACGACCATCCGTCGCTGTACCGGAGGGTCGTGGACGCGCACGAGATGCATTGGATCGCGGGCGCGCCGCCCGCGGCGACAGCCCTCGGCGCACTCGGCGCGAAGACGCGATACCGAATGCCTGATGCGATGTGCCGTCTCGAGCTTGCGAGCGGCGAGCGGGCTCGCGCAATCTTCGACGCGCCGCAGTGGGCGCCCACGCCCGGCCAATATCTCGTGCTCTACGACGGTGACGTGTGCCTCGGCGGAGGCGTGATCGCGGCGGCGGAGAACGCCGATGCTTCAGCGACTGGCGAGGTCACGGCGGCGCACTGACGTATCTGGGCAAAGCGGCAGCGTCGGCTCGCGCCTGCGATCGGCGGAGCGGCAGGATGGCTCGAGCTGCATGAGCGGAGTGTCAGGATTGGCTCGGGCTTCGCATCCGCGATTCTCGTCGGCCTGCGGGTCCCACCGCCGGCCGCACCGGGACCCGCAGGAAGGCGTTTGCGCACGTAAGCACGCAAGCCCTTGCCACGCCCACGCGACCTAGGGCAGCTAGAACGGGATGTCGTCGTCGATCTCGTCCGGATTCGAGCGCTTCGCTCCGCCGCCTTTGGCTCCGCCACCTGCTCCCGCGCCCGATCCGCCACCGCCTGCGCGAGATCCGCCGCCGCCGCTGCCACCGCTGCTGCCGAAGTCGACATCGCCGCCTCCGCCGGCGCCTTCACGGCTGCCGAGGAGCTGCATGCGGTCGCCGACGATCTCGGTGGAATACTTCTCGACGCCGTCCTTGTCGGTGTACTTGCGCGTCTGCAGCCGGCCCTCGATGTAGACCGAGCGGCCCTTCTTGAGATATTCGCCCGCGATCTCCGCCTGCCGGCCGAACAGCACGACGCGATGCCACTCCGTGCGCTCCTGCTTCTCGCCGCTTTTGTCCTTCCACTGCTCGCTGGTGGCGATGTTGAGGTTGCAGATGGCGTCGCCGCCGGTGGTGTAGCGCGTTTCGGGGTCGCGGCCGAGATTGCCGATCAGGATCACTTTGTTAACCGAGGCCATGTCACGTCTCTCCCATCGAATAATTGCTTTGATTGTAAGCCGGCGGCGCCGACATGCCGGCGCTGAGCGCCAGCCACAACGCGGTCAGCACGAGCCCGAAGCCGAATACGGCCGCCGCGCCATGCCGCTGCGACAGCCAACCTCCCGCGGCAGCGCCCGCGAAGGTGCCGAAGAACTGCACGCTGGAATAAACGCCGGTCGCGGTGCCCTTGATCGCGGGCGGCGCGAATTTGGAGATGAGCGAGGGCAACAGCGCTTCGAGCAGGTTGAAGCCCGTGAAGAACACGACCATGGCCGCAATCGTCATCGACAGCGACGTGCCGGCCACCGCAAACATCGACTGCCCGACGAACAGCACCGCCACGGCGCCGATGAACACGATCTTGCCGCGACCCGGCCGATCCGCCTGCCACAGCGCGGGCAGCATCAGCGCGACCGATCCCAGGAGCACGGGCAGATAGACGAGCCAGTGATCGATCGGTGCGATGCCGTTGTCCCGCAGCATGAACGGCACCTGCACGAAGAGGGCCATCAAAGCGGCATGCAGCGCGAAGATGCCGTAGTTGAGACGCAGGAGCTGCCGGTCCACCAGGACCCGCCGCCATTGCGAAGTTGCAGGACGCGGTGCAAAGGAAGCGTCGACCCCCGCCACCGTGCGCAACAGAACGGCGATGGCGCCGAGCGCAAGAACGCCCGTCAGCACGAAGATGCCGGGCACGCCGATCAGCGGCGTGAGCGCGGGCGCCGCGATGAGCGAGATCGCGAACGTGGCGCCGATCGTCATGCCGATGGCGGCCATCGCCCGCGAGCGCACCGAGTCGCGCGTGAGGTCGGCGGCGAGCGCAATGACCGCCGCGGAGATCGCGCCCGCACCCTGAATGATGCGGCCGGCGATCGTCCAGCCGATCGTCGGCGCCCACGCGGCGACGAAACTGCCGAGCGCGAAGACGAGAAGCCCGACGACAATGACCGGCTTTCGTCCCCACCGGTCCGACGCCCAACCAAACGGTATCTGCAGCAGTGCCTGCGTGAGGCCGTAGGCTCCGAGCGCGATGCCCACAAGCGTGTGATCTCGTCCGCCGGGGAGGGTCTCGGCGTAGAGCGCGAACACCGGCAGGATGATGAACATGCCGAGCATGCGCAGCCCGAAGATGCTCGCGAGGCCGGCCGTGGCGCGGCGCTCGGTGGCTGTCATCTTGACCGTCGCGTTGCTGGCGACGGGAGGCGCGCGGTCGTGCATGAGCGGTGAGAGGCGAACCAGCGGCAGCGAAGGGACGAGCGAGCGTCGGTCGAAAAACCACGAAAGAAAAACGGGTGAAGCCGCGAGGAAGCCGAACGCTGCGCGATCAGGCGATGCCGTTTGAGCCCGACCGTGACGCGACTTAGAAATCGCTGCGGAATGACGGTATTATAGACGGTTGCCCTTTCTCCGGCATGCGCCGGACGGACTAAGTCCATCGTATGGAATACATTCGCATCCGCGGCGCGCGGACGCACAACCTCAAGAACGTCAATCTCGATCTGCCGCGCCACCGGCTGATCGTCGTCACGGGCCTTTCCGGTTCGGGAAAAAGCTCGCTCGCCTTCGACACGCTGTACGCCGAGGGCCAGCGCCGCTACGTCGAATCGCTGTCCGCGTACGCCCGGCAGTTCCTGCAGCTCATGGAGAAGCCGGACGTCGACCTGATCGAAGGCCTGTCGCCCGCGATCTCGATCGAGCAGAAAGCGACGTCGCACAACCCGCGCTCGACGGTGGGCACGGTGACCGAGATTCACGACTACCTGCGCCTTCTCTATGCGCGGGTCGGCGACCCGTACTGCCCCGATCATCCGGAGCAGAAGCTCGCGGCGATGACGATCTCGCAGATGGTCGACGCGACGCTCGCTTTTCCCGAGGACACGAAGCTCATGATCCTCGCGCCGGTCGTCGTCAACCGCAAGGGCGAGCAGCTCGAGCTCTTCGTCGAGCTGCGCGCCAAGGGCTTCGTCCGCGTTCGTGTCGACGGGACCGTCCACGAGATCGACGCCGTCCCGCGGCTTGCGAAGAACTCGAAGCACACCATCGAGGTCGTCGTCGATCGGCTGCGGGTGCGCGCCGACCTGAAGCAGCGGCTGGCCGAGTCGTACGAGACTGCGCTCCGCAACGGCGACGGCCGCGCGATCGCCGTCGAGATGGACACTGATAAGGAACATCTCTTCTCGGCGAAGTTCGCCTGCCCGGTCTGCAACTATTCCCTGGCCGAGCTCGAGCCGCGCCTCTTTTCGTTCAACAACCCGATGGGTGCGTGCCCGCGCTGCGACGGCCTGGGCAGCATCAGCTTCTTCGACCCGAAGCGCGTCGTCGCGTTTCCGCAGCTTTCGCTCGCGTCGGGCGCGATCAAGGGCTGGGACCGCCGCAACCAGTTCTACTTCCAGATGCTCGGCAGCCTCGCGAAGCACGTGGGCTTCGACCTCGAGCGGCCGTTCACGCGGCTCGCCGAGCGCGTCCAGGAGATCCTGCTGTATGGCAGCGGCGCGGAGAAGATTCCGTTCGCCTACCTTTCCGAGCGCGGCAAGCCGACGATTCGCGAGCACGTGTTCGAAGGGATCATCCCGAATCTCGAGCGCCGCTACCGGGAAACCGATTCGCAGATGGTGCGCGAGGAGCTCGCGAAGTACCTCAATTCGAAGCCGTGCCCGGAGTGCCACGGGACGCGCCTGCGCCGCGAGGCGCGATACGTCAAGGTCGGCGCCGACGACAAGGCGCTCGCGATCTACGAGGTTTCGGCGATGCCGCTGCGCGCTGCGGCCGCGCATTTCGAGCGAATGGTGCTCGACGGCCACAAGCAGGCGATCGCCGACCGGATCATCAAGGAGATCGTGAGCCGGCTCGCGTTCCTCAACAACGTCGGCCTCGACTACCTGGCGCTCGACCGCTCGGCGGAGACGCTCTCCGGCGGCGAGTCGCAGCGGATCCGTCTCGCGTCGCAGATCGGCTCGGGGCTCACCGGCGTGATGTACGTGCTGGACGAGCCGTCGATCGGGCTTCACCAGCGCGACAACGACCGGTTGCTGGCGACGCTCAAGCACCTGCGCGACCTCGGCAACAGCGTGATCGTCGTCGAGCACGACCACGACGCGATCTCGTCGGCGGACTACATCGTCGACATGGGCCCGGGCGCGGGCGAGCACGGCGGCCAGGTGGTCGCGCAGGGGACGCCCGAGGAAATCCGCCTGGCGCCCCATTCCCTCACGGGCCAGTACCTCGCAGGTCGCCGTCAGATTCCGATGCCCGCTCGCCGGCATCGCATCGACCCGCAGCGGATGCTGACGATCGAAGGCGCGCGCGGCAACAACCTGAAGCGCATCACGCTCAACCTGCCGGTCGGCGTCTTCGTCTGCGTCACGGGCGTATCGGGCTCCGGCAAGTCGACGCTCATCAACGACACGCTGTACCACGCGGTCGCGCGCCACCTCTACGGCAGCACGACCGAGCCCGCGCCTTACGACGACATGCAGGGCATCGAGTTCTTCGACAAGGTGATCAGCGTCGACCAGAGCCCGATCGGCCGGACGCCGCGTTCGAACCCCGCGACCTACACCGGCCTTTTCACGCCGATCCGCGAGCTCTTCGCGCAGGTCAAGTCGGCGCGCGAGCGCGGCTACGGCCCCGGACGCTTCTCGTTCAACGTGAAAGGCGGCCGCTGCGAGGCGTGCCAGGGCGACGGTCTCATCAAGGTCGAGATGCACTTCCTGCCCGACATCTACGTGCCGTGCGACGTGTGCCACGGCCAGCGCTACAACCGCGAGACGCTCGACATCCGCTACAAGGACAAGAACATCCACGAAGTGCTCGCGATGACGGTCGAGCAGGCGTATCCGTTCTTCGAGCCGGTGCCGGCGGTCGCCCGCAAGCTTGCGACGCTGCTCGACGTCGGCTTGGGCTACATCACGCTCGGGCAGTCGGCGACCACGCTGTCAGGCGGCGAAGCGCAGCGCGTGAAGCTCGCGCTCGAGCTCTCGAAGCGGGACACGGGCCGCACGCTGTACATTCTCGACGAGCCCACGACGGGCCTGCATTTCCACGACATCGAGATGCTCCTCACCGTGCTGCATCGGCTGCGCGATCACGGCAACACGGTCGTCGTCATCGAGCACAACCTCGACGTGATCAAGACGGCCGACTGGATCGTCGACCTCGGTCCTGAGGGCGGCGCGGGCGGTGGCACCATCATCGTCGAAGGCCCGCCCGAAGAAGTGGCGAAGACGGAGGCGAGCTATACCGGCCGCTATCTCAAGCCGGTGCTCGACGCGCACGCCGGCCGCCGCAGCCGAGGTACCGCAGCCACCGTTCCCGCTTCGGCCCGCACGGGTCGCGGGCGCAAGGCCTCCGGGGATCTCCTGTCCTGAAACAGTCGGGCAACGGCGGTTAACATGAGCGAGCTCCTCGTGCGCATCCGCCGGCCTCGCGCCGCGGACCTCGCGGCCGAGGCGGATGCCACTGCGACGATGTACCTAGCCGCCCGGCAGGCGATGCTGCCGGACCTTCGCGAACCGCACACCGAGGCCGAGACCCGCGCGTGGATGCGCGACACCGTCTTCACGCGGTACTCGGTGCGCCTCGCGGACACCGGTCACGAGATCGTAGGCTTCGCGGCGCGCGACGGCGCTTGGCTCATGCAGCTGTACGTAAAACCAGGCTGGACCGGCCGTGGGATCGGCGCGAGCCTGCTGCGCGAGATTCTTGCCGACGCGGCGTTCGCCACGCCCGTGCTGCGGCTGTACACGTTCGCACGCAACGAGGGTGCGCGACGGTTCTACGAGCGCCACGGCTTTGTTGCGGTCGCCTTCGGCGACGGCAGCGCCAACCAGGAAGGCGAGCCCGACGTGCGCTACGAGCGCAGCACCCGCGGCTGACGGCCGCTGGCGTCCGCCCCATCCGATCACTTGGCGGTGGCGTTGCCCCGAGCGCAAAGGCCGAGCGCGGTCGCAACGTCGTCGCAACGCTGATCGGTGGTTGCGGCCGGCGCGCTGTTGGCTGTCCGAGGGCTTGCGGCGCTCCTCGTGCCGGGCCGCTTCTTGTCCTTGGGCGAGGCCCGTGCCGTCGACGCGGTGATTTCGGTGCCGGCACTTCCGGGCGCCGGCGGCCCCATGTCGATGGCCGCTTGCAGAGCGCGCGCATCGACGTCGCCGGCAGACGAGGTCGATGCGTGGGTGGCGCTGAAGCCAAGCAAGGCCTTGATGCGTCCCGAATGGGTGTAGAGATTGAAGGCGGAGAGCACCACGACGACGCTCATCAACGCCGCCAGGGCGGCGCGATAGCGTCCCCGGATCTCGCGGATCGAGCGATACGCACGTGGATCGAGCGCGGCCGAGGCGAACCTTCGCGCATGGTTGAACCTTGCTGCCACGGCGCGCGTGTAGAGCTTTCGCCGGCGGTCGTATTTCGGGCGACGCACGGGATCGGCGAGCACTTCGTAGGCCTGCGTGAGCTCGGACATCCGGCGATGCGCTTCCTCCGGCGAGCCCGCGAAGCGATCGGGATGGTAGCGCTGTGCCAGCGCCTTGTAAGCGGCCCGTATGACGATATCCTCGGCAGTGGGGTTGACCCCGAGGATGGCGTAGTAATCCGTCATTGAAGCTTTCACCCGTGGGCGGGCACGGGCTTCGTCCTCCACGCGTCGTCGGCGATACGCATGCCGTCACTATAGATCGTGCCGGCGAAAAGTCACCCCTTCCGCATCGCCATGGCGCAGGCGGCGTGGACGGAGGTGGACGCGTTCTTCGTCAGGCCCGCAGGTGACTGGAAAGGAACTGGCGCAGGCGCTCCGACCTCGGGCTTGCGAAGAGATCGGCGGGCGTGCCTTCTTCCTCGACTACGCCCTGATTGAGGAAGACCACGCGGTTGGACACTTCCCGGGCGAATCCCATCTCGTGCGTCACCACGAGCATGGTGCGACCTTCGCCCGCGAGCGTGCGCATCACGCGCAGCACTTCGCCGACGAGCTCGGGGTCGAGCGCCGAGGTGGGCTCGTCGAAGAGCATCACCCGCGGGTGCATCGCCAGCGCGCGCGCGATCGCAGCCCGTTGCTGCTGGCCGCCGGACAGATGGGCGGGGTAGGCATCGCGCTTGTCGGCGATGCCCACCTTGTCCAGCAGCGCCTCCGCCTCGCGCAGCGCTTCGGCGCGCGGGCGCTTCTGCACGTGGACCGGCGCTTCGATCACGTTCTCGACGACCGTCATGTGCGACCAGAGATTGAAGCTCTGGAACACCATCGCGATCTGCATGCGCATGCGATCGACCTGGCGGCGATCGACGGGCTCGCGCCCGCCGCGGCGGCCATTGCGCAGCGCGATCGTCTCGCCCGCGACGACGACGTCGCCATCATCGGGGATTTCCAGCATGTTGATGCACCGGAGCAGCGTCGACTTGCCCGAGCCGCTGGCGCCGAGGATGGAGATCACGTCGCCTTCGTGCGCATCGAGCGAGATTCCCTTCAGGACCTCGAGGGCGCCGAAGCGCTTGCGCAGGTTCCGCGCGCTGACTGCGCACGGACTCGGTGGTTGCGGCGTCATCGCGCGGGCTCGGGAACGCCGGTGCCGGGCTTTGCGCCGCGCCGCTGGGGTGCGAGCCGCCGCTCAAGCAAGGCAATCGCGCGCGAGATCGCGAAGTTGAGGAGCAGGTAGATCGCTCCTGCGCAGACGAAGACTTCGACCGCGCGGAACGTCTCGGAGATGATCTTCGACGCGATGCCCGTGACCTCCATCAGCGTGATCACGGAAGCGAGCGCCGTCGAGCGCGTCATCAGGATGATCTCGTTGCCGTAGGCGGGCAGCGCGACGATGAGCCCCTGCGGCACGATGATCCGGCGAAAGATGAGCGAGCGCGACATGCCGCAGGCGCGCGCGGCCTCGATCTGGCCGAACGGGACGGACAGGATGCCGCCGCGGATGATCTCGCTGCTGTACGCGGCGGTGTTGAGGGTGAGCGCGAGCAGCGCGCACCAATAGGGCTCGCGCAGGAACGGCCACAGGAAGCTCTGCCGTATTTCCGGGAACTGCCCGAGGCCGTAGTAGATGAGAAAGATCTGGACAAGCAGCGGCGTGCCGCGAAAAACGAAGACGTAGCTCCTGGCCGCGTAGTCGAGCGCACGATTCCGCGAAAGGCGCATCAGCGCGAGCAGCACGGCGAACACCGCGCCCGCCGCGATCGAGTAGAAGGCGAGCTTGAGCGTCAGCGGGACGCCCGCGAGCAGGAGCTTCAGCGTCTCGACGATGAACGGGGTGTCCATCGTCACGTGCGCCGCACGCCGCGCATGGCAAGCGCCTCAGCGCGCTGGAACGCCATCCCGGAAAACGTGGACAGCAGCAGGTAGAGCGCGGCCGCCGTGATGAAGAACTCGAACGGCTGGCGCGTGGAGCCGGCGCCGACCTGCGCCTGCCGCAGCAGCTCCGTGAGACCGACGACCGAGATCAGCGCCGACTCCTTGAGCGCGAGTTGCCACACGTTGCCGAGTCCCGGAATCGCGAAGCGCAGCGCCTGCGGGGCGATGATCCGGCGGAACAGGAGCAGGCGCGGCATGCCGACGGAACGCGCTGCTTCGAGCTCGCCGCGCGCGATCGCGTGAAACGCCCCGCGGAAGATCTCCCCCTGGTAGGCGCCGGAGATGACGCCGACGGCAATCGCTCCAGCCGCGAACGAATTGACACCGACGAACCCGCTGGCGCCGAAGAGATGCGCGGCGGACGTCAGCGCCTGGCTGCCGCCGAAATAGAGCAGGTAGATGACGAGGAGGTCGGGGATGCCCCGAAGCACCGTCGTGTAGGTGTCGGCGGCCACGCGGACGGCGCGGTTGCCCTCGATCCGCGCCCACGCGACCACCGCGCCGAGCACGCTGCCGAGCGCAAACGCCGTCGCCGACACGAGGATCGTCATCAGGGCCGCCTGCGCCATCAGCAGGCCCCAGCCCTTGGGGCCGAAGCCCATCAGCTCGACGTAATCGGCCACGGACGCTTCCCCGCGCGAGCACTGCGCGGGGCGCCGGATGAAAGATGCGACAGCCCGTCAGTGCGCGGGCGTGATGTCGAAACCGAACCACTTGGTCGAGAGCGTCTTGACCGTCCCGTCGGCGACCGCCGCCTTGACCGCCGCGTCGAACTTCGAGATGAGCTCGGCATCTCCCTTGCGGAGTCCGACCGCCACGCCGAAACCCAACGGCCCGCCGCCATAACGCGGTCCGGCGAGCGTCATGTCCTTGTTCTTCGGCTCCTCGACCACGCCCTTGAGATACGAGATCGACGCGAACACGCCGTCGACGCGACCGGCGGCGAGATCGAGGTCGTGCTGCTCGGTGGTCTTGTATTGGCGGATGTCGACGACGTCCTTGAAGTACTTCTCGAGGAAGTTCGCCTGCGCCGTCGAGGTCTGCACGCCGATCACCTTGCCTTTCAGCATCGGCTTGATGTCGTTGATCGACTTCTCCGCCGCGGCCAGCCCGTCCGGATTGAGTGAATACACCTTGTCCGCATCCGGCAGCTTGGCGAGAGGGCTCGACTTCAGCACCGCGAACGTCGACGGCGTGCGCCCGTAGGGCTCGGTGAACGCGATCGCCTCCTTGCGCTTGTCGGTGATGTTCATGCCGGCCATGATCGCGTCGTACTTGCCGGTGTTGAGCGCGGGAATCATGCCGTCGAAAGCCTGGGCGACGATCTCGCACTTCGCTTTCATCCGCTTGCACAGGTCCTCGGCCAGGTCGACCTCGAACCCGATCAGCTTGCCGCTCGCATCGGTGAAGTTCCACGGCTTGTACGCGCCTTCGGTCGCGATCTTGATGTTCGACCAATCCTTGGCCTGCGCCAAGGCGGCGGCGGGCGCGAGCAGCGAGAGCGCGGCGACCGCCGCAAGGATGTTCCGTCGTTTCATGATTTCTCTCCCATGATGTTCAAAGCTCAAAGCATCGACTACGCCCGCAACCGCCGATTCTGCTGCCGGCGGCGAATCGCCATGAGGCATAGCAACTCGAACAGACACTGCGCGGCGATCTGCGCCGTGTTGGTCGTCGCGTCGTACTGCGGTGCGACCTCGACGACGTCGCCCCCGACGATGTCGATGCCGGCGAGGCCGCGCAGAATGCCGAGCACTTCCCGCGGTGTGAGACCGCCGACTTCGGGCGTTCCGGTGCCCGGCGCAAACCCCGGATCGACGCCGTCCACGTCGAAGCTTACGTACACCGGCCCGTCGCCTACGACCTCGCGCGCTTTGGCCACGACGGCAGCGACGCCCATCGCCTGCACGTCCTCGTCGTGGAGCACGGTCATGCCGCTGTCGTAAGAGAACTCCCAGAGGAACTCGGCGCCGCCGCGAATGCCGATCTGGATCGATCGCTCCGGATCCAGCACGCCCGCGAGCACCGCCTGCCGGAAGGGGCCGCCGTGATGGAACTTCGATCCCTCGTAGACGCCCGCCGTGTCGCAATGCGCGTCGATGTGGACCATCCCGACGGGCTGCTTTCGACCGAGGGCCTTGAGGATCGAGTAGGTGATCGAGTGATCGCCCCCGACGGCGAGTGGCAGGAGGCCCTTTGCACAGACCGCATCGAAGAACGCCTCGATGTCCGCATGACATTGCTCGAGGCTGAACCGGCTTTGCATCGGGACGTCGCCGACGTCGGCGGCGGCGAGATGAGCGTTCGGGGCAATGCGCAGCGCGTGTTCGAAAGGCCCGATCCGCTCGACGGCACGGACGGCGCGTGGACCGAGCCGCGCGCCGGCGCGATTGGTGACGCCCAGGTCCATGGGCACGCCGATCACCGCCACGTCGAGATCCGAAGCTTTTTCGCCGGGCTTCGCGTCGACTTGCGAGAGCGCCGCGGCGATAGGGCCGACCACATCCGGCCGGAATGGCAAGCCGAGGAACGTGGCGGGATCCGCGAACGGCCACTTGCGCCGTTCCGTGCCGGTGAAAACCGTCGCCGCGGCCGCTGCGAACTCAGGGTCGAGGATATCGCCGCCTTTGGCATCGGCGTATTTTTGGCGCAGTGCGTCGAGCTTGCTGGCGTCCAAGGGATCTTTCCCGCGAGCGCCGACCGTCTCGATCGGCTTGCGCACTATACTGCCAAACGCGCGGTCCGATGAACGGTCACCTCGCTTTGCGCCTGCCAATCCCCGCCATGCGGCTCCGTATCACGCCAGCGCGGGACGCGGGACCTCGACGCCCGTGATCTTCGTCAAACCGGACGGGCGCCGTTGGACTGATCATGCAAGAGGTTGGCTCGGCCGCGGGCCTCACTGGACGAGAGAGGGATACATGCGGGTGATCCGGAGATGGCGTCGCTCGCCAATGTGCGCATTGGCAGTGCTGGCGACGGTCGTGCTCCTTGCCGGCTGCGCGACGCGCCCTGTCAATCCGCGGCTCGCCGAGGCGAGCCCCGACAAGGGCTATACGTTCCAGACGCGGCAGAAGCACTTCAAGAGCCAGGACAATCTCGTGATCCTCGCCTTCTCGGGCGGCGGCACGCGGGCGGCCGCCTTTTCCTTCGGCGTTCTCGAATTTCTGCGCCGCACCGAAGCGGTAGGACCGAAGGGCGAAAAGGTTCGCCTGCTCGACGCCGTCGACATGATCACCGGTGTGTCGGGCGGCAGCTTCACGGCGCTGGCCTACGGGTTGTACGGCGAGCGGCTCTTCAGCGAATACGAGCAGAGGTTTTTGAAGCGCGACGTCCAGGGCGAGCTCATCTCGCGTGCGCTCAGTCCTGCGTACTGGGGTGAGCTGTGGTCGCCGTACTGGGGCCGCTCGGAGCTTGCGGCGCAGCTCTACGACGAAATCCTGTTCAACGGCGCGACGTTCGGCGACCTCGATGCCGGCACCGGTCCTTTCATCGTCGCATCCGCGACCGACATTTCCTCGGGCGGCCGGCTGCCTTTCAACCAGAACATCTTCAACGTGCTGTGCGCCGACCTCAATGGCGTGCGCCTTTCCCGCGCCGCCGCTGCATCTTCCGCGGTTCCCGTCGTGCTGTCTCCCGTCACCATCAACAACTACGGAGGCACGTGCAACTATTCGCTGCCGCCGTGGGTGGAAGCATTCACCAATGCGAAGAATCCCCCGCGGCCCGCGGCCCGCGTGATACGCGAGCTCAAGGACATCGAGCCCTACGCCGACAGCGCCAGCAGCCCCTACATCCACCTCGTCGACGGCGGCGTGTCCGACAACGTGGGCATGCGCGGCGTCCTCGAGGTGTTGGAGCTGCTGCAGGCGCTGCACGATGTCGGCCAGCCGACGCCGCTCGATCACGTGAAAAGGATCATCGTGCTCGTCGTCAATTCCATCTCGTCGCCTCCGACGACCTGGAACGAGAGCGAGGCGTCCCCCGGCACGCTCGACGTGCTGCTGAAAGCCGCCGGCACTCCGATCGACCACTACTCCTACGAGGCGGTCGAATTGCTGAAGGACATCTCGGCGCGCTGGGAAACCGGACGGAAGATTCGTGAGCTCGCCGGGTGCGCGGCCGGCCGCAACGCGCCCATTTGCGCCGAGGTCCACGTGCCGGACGCGGAGGTCTACGCCATCGACGTATCGTTCGCGAAGCTCGCCGACACGGCTGAGCGCGACTACCTCAATCGGCAGCCGACGACCTTCGTGCTGCCGGCCGAAGCCGTCGATCGCCTGCGCCGTGCCGCGGGCACGATCATCCTCGCCTCGCCCGAGTTCCAGCGGTTGCTGAAGGATCTCGGCGCGACGATCGTCGCCGATCCTAACGCCAGGCCGGCGCCAGCGCCGTGAATTTCTGACCCGGCGGCCTACGCTTCGGGGGCTGCGGAACTGTCGTCGTTCGCGTTGTTCCCGGCGTTCCCCGCGATCGCCGGCTTCGCTGCGCTGATCGCGGCGAGAATGCCCTCGAGCAGGGCCGTCGGGGTGGGCGGGCACCCCGGGATCTCGACATCGACCGGAATCACGTTGCGCACGGCGCCGAGGCTCGCATAGCTCTCGCCGAAGATGCCGCCCGAGCAGCCGCACTCGCCGACGGCCACGACGAGCTTCGGATCCGGCGTCGCGTCGTAGGTTCGCTGGAGCGCGATCGCCATGTGCTTCGACACGGGCCCGGTGACGAGCAAGAGGTCCGCGTGACGCGGGCTCGCGACGAACTTGATGCCGAGTCCCTCGATGTTGTAGTACGGGTTCGCGAGCGCGTGGATCTCGAGCTCGCAGCCGTTGCACGAGCCGGCGTCGACGTGGCGGATCGTCAGCGCGCGTCCGAGCGTTCGGACGATCCGTTCCTGCAGCCGTGCGGAGACAACCCGGTCGTGCGCCGGCGCGGGCGGATTCTCCGTCACAATGCCCGTGCGCGCGATCTGGCGAAGGATTTGAAGCATGGCGCCGCTCCGTGCCTAGAGATCCTGGCCGCTGTAGGAAAGATTGAACGACTTGTTGATCAACGGGAAATCGGGAACGATGTTGCCGATCACCGCATGCTCGAGTACCGGCCAGTTGGCGACCGACGGGTCGTGGGGATGACAGCGCCGCACGGTGCCCTCCGGTCCGCACTCGAGCCCGACGAGCACGGGCCCTCGCCAGCCTTCGACGTAGCCCAACCCCTTGCGAAACGCCTTCGGTGGCGGCACGTCGACGGTGAATTCACCGTCGGGAAGCCCGTCGACGATCGCGCGGACGAGGCGAAGCGATTCCGCGATCTCGTCGAAGCGCATCGCAACGCGCGCCGCGACGTCGCCCCCGGACGCGGAGGCGATCTTCACGCCGAGCGTGCCGTACGGCGGCGCCGGGAAGTCGCAGCGAACATCGTGCGGCTGTCCGCTCGCGCGACCGGCGAGCCCGGTGAGGCCCAGCTTTGCAGCAAGCTCGGGAGCAACGATCCCGCAAAGGCGGAACCGGTCCTGCAGTCCGTCGTGCTCGTCGTAGATGTCGCGCAGCACGCGAATCTCGCGCTCCAGCATCGAGCATTCGTCGGCGACGCCGACGCGGCTCCCGGCAGGAAGATCCTGCGTCACACCGCCCGGAACCACGTAGTCCATCGCGAGCCGGTGGCCGAAGAGCTCGAGATTGCTGCGCAGCACCTGTTCCTTCAGGCGCGAGAACTGCGAGAGGCCGAATGCGAACCCGCCGTCGTTGCCGAGATAGCCGAGATCGCCCAAGTGATTGGCGATGCGCTCGCGCTCGAGTGCCAGCGCCCGCAGCCACGACGCTCGAGGAGAAGGCGTCGTTTCGGCGATCGCTTCAAGCGCCTGCGAATACGCCCATGCATAGGCGACGGTGCTGTCGCCCGACACGCGCCCCGCGAGCCGGTGACCGGTGGCCGCGCTCATGCCCTCGAAGCGTTTCTCGATGCCCTTGTGCACGAACGAAAGGCGCTCCTCCAGGCGAAGGACCTTCTCCCCGACGACCTGGAAGCGGAAGTGGCCGGGCTCGATGATGCCGGCGTGCACGGGACCCACGGGGATCTCATGCACCCCGTCGCCCTCGACGCGGACGAACGCGTACTCCTCCTGCCCGGGCTGCCACTTCGCGAGCGCCTCGAAATCGCGGCGCAGCGGATAGCAATCGATCGGCCAGCTCGCCTGCCACACCCAAGGCCGCTGATCGTCGCTGTCCGCGGCAATGCCGAGAAGGTCGAACGTTGCGCGCTGCATCCGGTTCGCCGCCGGGAACACGATCGACAAGTCCGGATAAGTCGAGTCGACATCGGGCAGCGTGTGCTCGAACATGACGAGGCCATCCGCATCGCGGACGACGACGTCGATCGTAAATCCGCGGCCGCGATCGCGGTCGTCGCTTCCCCACAGTCCGACCAGGTGCGCGCCTTGCTCCCAGGCGACGCGGCACGACGTGAGCAATCCCATGCCGTCGACGGCGCAACGGCGCGCGGGGACGCCGGCCGGCAATGCGGCGGTGGCGAACTTGAGACGCGAGAAATCCATGCGGGAGCCGGTCTATCCGATCAAGCGCGCGGCCTGCCGGTACCACTCGGCCAGGAAGGGAGGTATCCAGAGCCCAAGCAACAGCACCATCGAGAGGTGCACGAAGACAGGGATCATCGCCGGGCGCATGGCAAGTCGTCCGCCGGCGGCGCTGCCGAACACCATCGGCTGCACTTTCGAGAAGACCGAGGCGAACGCGAGGCCCAGCGCGGCCAGGAAGAACGCCGCGGCCCACGGGCGCTCGCCGATTGCCGTGACCAGTATCAGGAACTCGCTCGCGAAGACGCCGAACGGCGGCATGCCGAGAATCGCCAGCGTTCCCACGAGCAGTCCCCAGCCCAGCAGCGGGCTCGACTCGATCAGGCCGCGGATGTCGTCCATGATTTGCGTGCCGCTCGCCTGCGCGGCGTGGCCCACGGTGAAAAAGATGGCGGACTTAGTGAGCGAGTGGACGGTCATGTGCAGCAGCGCTGCGAAATTCGCGATGGGGCCGCCCATGCCGAACGCGAACGTCATGATCCCCATGTGCTCGATCGACGAGTACGCGAAGAGGCGCTTCACGTCCTTCTGCCGCGACAACAGCAGCGCGGCGACGACGACTGACAGGAGCCCGAAACCCAGCATCAGGTCGCGGGCGAAGGACGTGTTGAGCGATCCCTCGACCAGCACCTTGCAGCGGACCACCGCGTAGAGCGCGACATTGAGCAGCAGGCCGGAGAGCACCGCCGACACGGGCGTGGGCCCTTCCGCGTGCGCATCCGGGAGCCAGTTGTGCAGAGGCACGAGGCCGACCTTCGTGCCGTAGCCCACGAGCAGGAATACGAACGCGATGGACAGCACCGTCGGCTCGAGCTGGCTCTTGACGTCGGCGAGCTCCGTCCAGAGCAGCGCACCGCCGCCTCCGCCCAGCAGCTTTTCGGCGGCGAAGTAAAGCAGGATGGTCCCGAACAGCGCCTGCGCGATGCCCACGCCGCACAGGATGAAGTACTTCCACGCGGCCTCGAGGCTCGCCGGCGTGCGATACAGCGAAACCAGCAGCACGGTGGCAAGCGTCGCGCCTTCGAGCGCGACCCACAGGATGCCCATGTTGTTCGTCAGGAGCGCGAGCAGCATGGTGAAATTGAAGAGCTGATACATGCTGTGATACAGCCTGAGCCGGCGCGCGGTGAGCCGGCCATTGCGCTGCTCGATCCGCATGTAGGGACGCGAGAAGATCGACGTCGTGAAGCCGACGAACGCCGTCAGCGCGACCAGGAACACGTTGAACGAGTCGACGAAGAACTGCCGCTCGAGGACCAGCAGCGGCCCGTGTACGACGACGCGAAGCGTCAGCGCGACCGCGGCAGCGAGCGTGAGAAAGCTCACGGCGACGTTGACGGCCGGCGCTTCCCGCCGCTCCCCGACGAGCGCGAGCACGGCGGCGCCCGCGAGCGGAAATCCCAGCACGGCGAGGATCTCGATCACGCGGCCTCCGCCAGCAGTGCAGTGTGGGCGCGGCCGTTTGTCGGCCGCCGGTCAATCGCTCGCGGACGCGTTCTTCGAACCTTGGCTTCGCCCCGCTCGCTCATTGCGGCCTCCGCGGCATCGACCCGACGTGTTGCCTTTCCGAGTCGGCCGCTGTCAATCGCTCGCGGACGCGTTCTTCGAACCTTGGCTTCGCCCCGCTCGCTCATTCCTTGAGCTTCTCGAAGTGCTGCAGGTCGAGGCTGTCGAACTGCTCGCGGATTTGGAAGAAGAACACGCCGAGTATCAGCATCCCGACGAGCACGTCGAGCGCGATCCCGAGCTCGACCACCATCGGCATCCCGTAGGTGGCGCTGGTCGCCGCGAAGAAGAGGCCGTTTTCCATCGACAGGAATCCGATGACCTGCGGCAGCGCCTTGCGCCGTGTGATCATCATTAAAAACGACAGCATCACGCTCGCCATGGCGATGCCGAGCGTGGCGCGCGTGACCGTGCTTGCGAGCTGGGCGATCGGCAGCGCGAGGTTGAACGCGAAGACTACGAGCACGATGCCGATCAGCATCGTGGTCGGCACGTTGATCAGCCCTTCGACGTCCCACCGGACATCCAGCCTGCGGATAAGCCGGTGCAGCAGCCACGGCAGCAGCGCGACCTTGAGCGCGAACGTAAGCGCGGCCGATGCGTAGAGATGCGGCTGGTTCGTCGCGAACGCGACGATCGCGGTGGAGATTCCGAGCGCCATGCCTTGCGCGGCGAAGAGGTTCACGAGCGACAGCACGCGCCGCTGCGCAAGCATCGCGAAGGCGAGCAACAGCAGGACTGCCGCCAGCAGGTTGATGAGCTGCGCGTGGAGCGGAATGCCGGTCATGCCCTTGTGCCCTAGCTGCCGAGCATCTGGTTGACGAGCATCGCCAGCACCGCGAGCAGGAACGCCGTCCCGAGGAACTCCGGCGCGCGGAAGATGCGCATCTTCGCGGACAGCGTCTCGATGGTCGCGAGCAGGAACCCGCCGACGGCGAGCTTCGCGACCAGCACCGGGGCGGCGCCGAGCAGAGCAACAAACCCGTCCTCGGCGGCCGCGATGCCGTAAGGGAAGAACAGTGCCAGGCCAATGCACGAGTAGTTGAACAGCTTGAGCGCCGCCGCCCATTCGATCAGCGCCAGATGGCGTGCCGAGTACTCGAGCACCATCGCCTCGTGGATCATCGTGAGCTCGAGGTGCGTCGCCGGATTGTCGACCGGGATGCGGGCGTTCTCGGCAAGCGAAACCATCGTGAAGGCGACCCCCGCGAACGCGAGGCTCGGGTAGATCGCGAGGTCGCGGTGGGCCAGCGTGTCGACGATGGAGGGCAGCGACGTCGAGCCGGAGATGAGCGATGCCGTGAACAGCACCATCAGCAGCGCGGGCTCGGCCAGGAAACCGACGAGCATCTCGCGCCGAGCGCCGAGCGAGCCGAACGCGGTACCGATGTCCATTGCGGCGAGCGCGATGAAGACGCGGGCGAGCGCGAACAGCCCCACGAGCGCGATCGCGTCAGCGGCGCTCGCGAACGGCAGGTCGGTGGCGAGCGACGGCACGATGGCAGCCGCGCAGCACATCGCACCGAACACGACGTACGGCGTGATGCGGAATATCGCGGATGCGTTGTCCGCGACCACGGCATCCTTGACGAACAGCTTGCGGATCGTGAAATACGGAAGCAGGAGCGGGGGCGCGCGCTTGTTCTGCAGCCACGCCCGGCATTGATTGACCCAGCCGACGAGCAGCGGCGCCAGCAAGAGCGCGAGCGCGAGCTGCAAAAGCTGGGAGCCGATGCCGGCGATCGTCATGCGAGCGTGCTCGAGGTAGCGCTCATCGGACGAAGAACAGCAGTGCCAGCAGGGTGAGGAAACTGTACGTCAGGTAGATCGATATCCGTCCTTGCTGCAGCAGGCCGGTCAAGCGCGCAAGCCAGTCCGCGCCGCGCGCGACCGGCAGGTACAGCGCGCGCCAGAAGCGGTCGTCCGCCTTGACCGAATAGCGTGGCTCCGAGTCGAACGGCGAGGGCAGGTGACGCTCGATGCGGAAGAACGGCTCGAAGATCTGCCGTATCGGCTGGCCGAAACCTTCGGCGGTGTCCTGCATGCGCGGTGTCTGCAGCGCGAACCCGCAATCCCACGCGGGCGCGAACCGGACCCGTCCGTGGTACAGCCGATGGACGATGCGCATCGTCAGCAGCACGACGCCGACGATGACGGCGAAAACGATGAGCGGGCTGTAGCTCGAGCGGTCCGCTGAGAGCGGCGCGAGCAACAGCCAGTTGTCGGCGATCGGCTGCGAGCCGGCTCCGCCGATCAGCATGCGGTGCACGGGCTCGATGAGCGCGATCACGTTCACCGGAAGAACGCCGAGCAGAACGCAGCCGACACCGAGATAAATCAGGGCGGAGCGCTCGAACGGGCCCGCGTCCTTCGCGTACGCGAGGTTCGCCTCCCGCGGCCGGCCGAGGAACACGACGCCGAAGAACTTGACCATGACGTAAGCGGCAAGCGCCGCCGACAGCACGAGCGCCGCCGCGGCGAGCGGCACGAGCATGTTGACGAACGACTGCGGCAGGCTCGGCGTGAACAGGAACGCCTGCAGCAGCAGCCATTCGGAGACGAAACCATTGAGCGGAGGGATGCCGGCCGCGGCCAGCGTGCCCACGAGCGCTAGCCACGCGACCCAGGGCATGCGATGGATGAGCCCGCCCAGCTTGCCGAGGCTGCGCTCGTGTGTCGCGTGGAGCACCGAGCCGGTGGCGAGGAAGAGGAGGCTCTTGAAGAACGCATGATTGAGCGAGTGATAGAGCACAGCCGTGAGCGTGATGGCCGCGAGCAGCGACTTGTCGTAGGCCTTGAACAGCAACGCGAGGCCAATGCCTGCGACGATGATGCCGATGTTCTCGATGGACGAGTAGGCGAGCAGCCGCTTCATGTCCGTCTGCACGGCGGCGAAGATCACGCCGAAGAGCGCCGTCACGAGGCCGAGCGCGAGCGCGACCACACCCCACCACCAGAGTTGCGCGTGGAGCAGGTCGAACACCACGCGCAGCAGGCCGTAGATCGCAGTTTTCAGCATCACGCCGCTCATCAGCGCCGAGACGGGCGACGGCGCTGCCGGATGTGCCTCGGGCAGCCAGACGTGGAGCGGCAACACGCCCGCCTTGGCGCCGAAGCCGCCGAGCGCGAGGAAGAACGCAGCCGTCGGCCACGCGCCGGTGAGCGCGACCGCGCGCATGGAGTCGAACGTGTAAATCCCCGTGCCGCCCTGCAGCACGCCGAAGCACAGCAGGATGGCGATCGCGCCGATGTGCGCGATCACGAGATACAGAAAGCCGGCCCGGCGGATCTCGGGAATGCGGTGCTCGGTCGTGACGAGGAAGAACGACGCGAGCGCCATCGATTCCCACGCGACCATGAACAGGTACGCATCGTCGGCGACGAGCACGAGCGCCATCGCCGCGAGGAACGCGTGATATTGAAAGCAGATGACGCCCGGAGGCGTTCCTTCGCTCGAGCGGAAGTAGCCGGCGGAGAAAAGCGAGATCGCGGCGCCCGCCCCGCCCAGCAGCAGCAGGAAGAACGCGGACAGCGCGTCGAGTCGCAGGTGGAACGGCAGGTCCGGAAGCCCGAGCGGCAGCACCACGGCCGACGACGGGAGCGCAATGGCGTAGCCGCCTGCGACGGCGATCGCGAGGCCGACGAGCGCGCCGGCAGGGAACAGCACGCGGCCGATCAGACGCAGGTCATGCGGACGCGCGAGGCCCACCCCGCCCATGACGAGCCACGCGACGATGGCGGCAATGACGAACGAGAGCGGCGTCGCGGTCATCGCCGCGCAATCGCGACCAGCGCTCGAGCAGCTCGCTCACGGTGGTTTGCGGCCGGCCGCCCGCTCACTTGACGCGCATTCCCGGCTGCGCGCCGCTGTCGGGTGTGAGCAGGTAGATGCCGGGGCCGTCGCCGGACGCCGCGAGCACCATTCCTTCGGAGAGGCCGAATTTCATCTTGCGGGGGGCAAGGTTCGCGACCATCGGCGTCATGCGTCCTATCAGATCCTCGGGTCGGTAAGCGGACTTGATGCCGGCGAAAACGGTGCGCAGACGTCCTTCGCCGGCGTCGAGCGTGAGCTTCAGGAGCTTGTCGGCGCCCGCGACGTGCTCCGCGTGAACGATCTTTGCGATACGCAGGTCGATTTTCGCGAAATCGTCGACGTTGATGGTGTTGTTGTCCGCCGCGGTGGCGCCCGTGCCGGCCGCCGCTGGGGCTCCGACGGCGGATGCGGATGAAGCAGCCGCGGGAGGCGATGGCCCGGCCGGCGGTCCTTCGAGCAGCGCGTCGATCTGCTTCGGGTCGATGCGAGCCATCAGGTGCGTGTACGGCCGTGTCGACGTGGCGACGCCCTTGAGGTCGTCCCACCGCAGCGGCAGCGGCATCCCGAGCCATGTCGCGACTTTCTCGGCGAGCGCGGGCAGCACGGGCGCGAGGTAGTACGTGAGCACGCGGAAGGCGTTGAGCGCGTCGGAGCAAACATCCTGCAGCTCGGCGCGGCGCGACGGATCCTTCGCAAGCTCCCACGGCTTCGCCTGGTCGAAGCGCTCGTTGATCTTGTCGGCAATCCGCATCACCTCGCGCAGCACCTTGCCAAACTCGCGCGCTTCGTAGTCGGCGGCGATCTGCTCGTCGGAACCCCAGGCAATCATCGTCGACCCTGCACGGCGGACGACGTTGTCGTCGCTGTTCGCAGGTGGCGTCAGCTTTCCATCGAAGTGCTTCGTGATGAACGTCGCGGCGCGGCTCGCGATGTTGACGTACTTGCCGATCAGGTCGCTGTTGACGCGCGCGATGAAGTCGTCCGGATTGAAATCGATGTCCTCGACCTTCGCGTTGAGCTTCGCCGCGATGTAGTAGCGCAGCCACTCGGGGTTGAGGCCGAGGTCGAGATACACGTCGGGGCTCACGCCCGTGCCGCGCGACTTCGACATCTTTTCGCCGGACGCGGTGATGAAACCGTGCACGAACACGTTGTCGGGCACCTTGTACGGCGCGCCGGCGAAGTTGAGCATCGCCGGCCAGAACAGCGTATGGAAGTAGACGATGTCCTTGCCGATGAAGTGATACTGGTCGACGTCCGGGCTTTGGAGGAAGGTCGCGAAGTCGATGCCTCGCTGCGCGAGGTGCGCCTTGAGGCTCGCGAGATAGCCGATCGGCGCGTCGAGCCAGACATAAAAGTACTTGCCTGGCGCATCGGGAATCGGAATGCCGAAGTAGGGTGCGTCACGGGAGATGTCCCAGTCGGCGAGTCCCTTGTGCTCGGCGTTGTCGCCGAGCCACTCGCGCGCCTTGTTGGCGACTTCGGGCTGCAGGCGGCCGGGTTTTTGCGTCCAGTCCTGCAGGAAGGCCACGCACGCCGGATCCGACAGCTTGAAGAAGAAGTGGTCCGAGATCCTGCGCACGGGCTTGGCGCCCGAGACCGTCGAATACGGATCGATGAGATCGTTCGGCGAGTTAAGCACGCCGCAGGATTCACAGGCGTCGGCGTATTGGTCCTTGGTGCCGCACTTCGGACACTGGCCCTTGATGTAGCGGTCCGGAAGGAACATCTCCTTGACCGGATCGAAGAACTGCTCGACCGGCTTCGTCGTGACGAGCGACGGCACGCGATCGCGCAGACGGCGGTAGATGTCCTGCGACAGCTCGACGTTTTCCGGCGAATCGGTCGAGTGCCAATGGTCGAAGCTGATGTGAAAGCCGTTCAGGTGCTTCGGCCGCGTGGCCGCGATTTTCGCGACGAGCGCTTGCGGGGTGATGCCGTCGGCGTCGGCTTTCAGCATGATCGCCGCGCCGTGCGTGTCGTCGGCGCAGACGAAATGAACCTCGTGGCCCCGCATGCGCTTGTATCGCACCCAGATGTCCGCCTGGATGTATTCCATCAGGTGGCCGATGTGGAACAGCCCGTTCGCGTACGGAAGCGCCGTGGTGACGAACAGCCGGCGGCGGCCGGCCGAGGCGGCGGAAATCGCGGACATCGGGGAAAACCTTGTTTTCGCGGGGGAAACAAAGATTCTAACAAACGGCCCCAGCACGCGAGTCACCGAACACGCCCGTTTTTAGCTAATATCAAACTCCGTTCGACATCCGTTCGCCCACACGCCGGAGCATTCGATGGCCATCACCGAGGCCGACATCCAGACCCGTCTCCGCGCCCTGATCGATCCCAACACCGGGAAAGACTTCGTCAGCGGCAAAGCGGTCAAGAAAATCCAGGTCGGCGCAGGCGACGTCGTCGTCGACATCCAGCTCGGCTATCCCGCGAAGACGCAGCACGGCTACCTGCGCAAGATGATCACCGACGACGTGGCCAAGCTGCCCGGCGTCCCGCGCGTCACCGTCAACATGACGCAGAAGATCACGTCGCACTCCGTGCAGCGCGGCGTGAAGCTCGTTCCCGGCGTGAAGAACATCATCGCCGTCGCGTCCGGCAAGGGCGGCGTCGGCAAGTCGACCACAGCCGTCAATCTCGCGCTGGCTCTCGCGGCGGAAGGGGCGAACGTCGGCGTGCTCGACGCGGATATCTATGGTCCCTCGCAGCCGATGATGCTGGGGCTCGCGGGCCGGCCGGAATCGCGCGACGGCAAGACGCTCGAGCCGCTGGAGGCGTACGGGCTGCAGGCGATGTCGATCGGCTTCCTGATCGACCAGGACACGCCGATGGTCTGGCGCGGTCCGATGGTCACGCAGGCGCTCGAGCAGCTCCTGAAGGACACGAACTGGCGCGACCTCGATTACATGATCGTCGACATGCCGCCCGGCACGGGCGACATCCAGCTGACGCTTGCG